>MAAB01034866.1_pt1 | contig 12257 bp, 7 predicted proteins | sample 1115991 | NCBI WGS metagenome assembly MAAB01 (sample SAMN04961124, study PRJNA320927) | seawater metagenome | isolation source: sample BD02T18 sea water enriched with oil for 18 days | place: USA:Gulf of Mexico | collected 2013-07-27
TACCAGATTGATTGCATCAAGCTTGAATTCTTTTGAGTACTTTTTTCTAACAGTCATTTCATTCTCCAGTTAAGTAATTATCTCTTAACTGGGTTGGTCGAATCAATTAGACCATGTCACGAGAAGTCTGAGCGAGTTAAAGATTTCTGGAAGATTAAAACTTAACCACGCCTGAGCTAGTCCATGAAAGTCGGATTTTCCCCAAGATGTTATCGGTAACCCTATCATTGGAAAAAGATAAATTACTAAGATATAAGCAAGGAGCGGTATTAAAATTAACCGTAAAAAGTAGTCATTTTTTATTTTACAGTAGGCTGACACTATTAGTTGTTCGTGTATTGAAGAAATTTTCATAGAAAGTACCTTATAAATTGAACACTAAATGTTATTGGTGGAGATTAAGATGTCCAGGAAATAATTCTTGGAGATTTGTTCTTGTGGTAACTAAGCAACACCTCAAACACGCTAAGTAGGTTTACTCCTGCTAACACGCATTGCTCAGTAATACAATTTTTGAAATGGTTGTTTATGGGAATGTTTTCAGTAGAATAATTGAAGTCGGCTGCATGTAATTTAAATAAACCCTTTGTTTTTGGTGTGTTATTAATGTCCAAATACCTGACTTTAACCTGTATTCTTTTGGGTTGCTCATGGGAGAATTTCTTTGAAAACTCCTGCCGAAGAGTTGGAATGTCACTACATTCAATATTACACTTAGCTTCTGAGAAACAAACTTCATTAACTTTCCAGGCTAGGTTTTGATGATATTTTATTGGTAATACTGTTACTACTAATCCAGTGTGCGTATCTTGAATAACAACAAAGAAACATTTATCTATCGCACTATAAATAAGCCAGTGGATTTTGTTAAAAACTGGTTCTGTTCCCGAGTCTATAGCCATTCCAAAATCGATAATATCGGCAATGCAATCAGCGGTTAATTGAGTTCTTTGATGTATTCTTGTTAGCGCATGTTTTGAAAAGTAAGTAAATCTATGCTTCATAGTAATCACCTTGTTTTCCTGGTTTTCATCGCATCAATCATCTCGATTTCTATAAATACAAATGACGACATCTCTCTAAACTTCCTCTTTAGGTGAAAATTAACATTTCGGAATTACATTTATACCTTCTAGCGGGTGCCCCAGTGCTTTTGTGTATATTTGATCAAAAAGAGCATCACAAAGTTTATTTCGGATAAATTGTTAATTTTACCTACACCAGCCTGTTCCTATTCATGAACAAATAAACCTAGAAATATTTCTTAGGTAACACATTGAATCGAGGTGATATTATGAATTTTCAACAAAACACAACAGGTAATAAAGGTTGGATTGCAAAACCACTTAATCGTAAGGGTGATTTGAACAGTTGGATTGAGAGGATGGAAAAAGCATGCCCAACCCCAGAACTAGGGGAAGTTGTTTGGTTAAACAATGACAAAAAATCCGTAGGGTACAAAGCGATCGGGTTCAGGCGAAATGGTGATGTGATTTGGCAACGCGGACAAGTCATATGGCACTAATGGTTTGAAATCATTATAAAATATAAATTTAAAACTAAAATACTTATGCCTGGTAGTGTATGATTATTGGTATTTAATTCAACAAATTCAATAACCTTCAGGCCAATGTATGGAAGTCGAAAACAGAGAATTAGCAAAATATATGTTATTAATTCAAAAAATAACAAATTGGAGAGTGAAAGATTTGGAGCATAAGAATCTGACCGACGATATTGCTCAAGAGGTGTTCATTAAACTCTTTAAACAAGAGTTTTTCAAAAATAATAGACTTGACACTGATAGTGAAAAAAAAATGGCAGGTGCTTATATAAAGCAAACTGTCATTTCATGTTATATGGATCAACTTGCGTTGCTAGGAATTAACAGGCGTTTAACTAAAGCAGAAAGAGTAAATTCAGGCAACAAGTATGAAAATATTAAAAATGATCATATAGATGATATAAGTGAAAATGAATTAGTCCTAGTTGAATCTGAAAGCCCAGAACAGCAACTCTTTGTTAAAGAGGCATATGAATGGATTAAATCCTGTTACTTATCATTGGTAGATAAAATTAATGATACAAACAGAAAGATGTTTTTTGAAGCGGCATTTTGGCAGTTTAATGATTATGACATGCCACTAAAGTCTTTAGCCGTTCATCTTGGTTATGATTCAAGTAATCCAACACAAGAATTAAAACGATTTGTTGAAAAAGTGTCAATGTGTACTAAGCCACATGGCATTGTGGTTAATAAACCTCATGAGCAAATACAGTTTCTACGTGAACAAATTGAAAATTCAGGGGTGGACTCATGAAACAAATAGATATCACCAAACAAATTTTAGCTTTGCATGAAGAAGACATTTTTAAGCAGATGTTGGATGATGTTGAAAATGAGGTAAATGAAGGTATCCCTAAGTCACTTCAGCAAGAGATAGATAGTTGCATTTCAAAAGTTAACTTGGAAAAAAAATCTCGGCGTTACAATGTGATTTCTTTTAAACCAAAAAGCAGGCCAGCTTCAAATGTTTTTGCAGAAACAGAGTTGCTTGCAGCCTCAGGACAATCGTTATCTGAATGGTTTTCTCAACCTTTGAGTTTCGGCGGTGCAGGCTTTGTTTTAGATATAAGAAGAGTAATAGGCTCTAACAATGAAGTCGACTTATATCTAACGCCTAATCAGTCAGATGCTTCAAAAATGAAACAGTCATTATCATCTTTTCTTGGGAAGTCGTTAAACATCTGTGTTTCTAACGATGGTGTCAATTTACTAACCGCTATTTTATATGTTGATGATTCAGGGCTTGAAGCTGAAGGAAGTGGACATCTACATGTAATTGAAGGTGAGTCGGTTATTAAAGGAAAGATCTGTATTGAAATCGTTATAGAAGAATAATCAGTAAAAATTCGGATGTTTGCCAATGATTCATATACTCACTAACACTGAAACTATACTTAAGACCGAAGTTCGCCCACAAGAAAGTCGAATTGGTGATGAAAATGTAAAAGGTGTTTTAAGTCTACGACTTAAACAAGCACTAACAAATACATCTTTCACTGAGCAGCAATGTTACCTTCAATCATCTGCTACAGCAGCTTACGTATCGTTAAATAAATTGGATCAACGTTCCCGTTTTCGAGCCAGTGTTAACCTAATTGCTTGTAACAACGTAACTTTTAACTTTAGCCAAGGTAGCTCAAGTAGTGGTTTAGGTTATGCTTTAGCTTGTTTTGATGCCTGGTGGAGGTTGGGCCTGAATAAAAGTAGTCATTTTCAATTGCCTATATTTGCAACAGGTGAAGTGTTAACTTCAGGTCAAATAAATCCAATTGCGCAAATAACTGAAAAGATTGAGTCAGTCTGTAGGTATGTTGAAGAAAACATACAAACTATTTCAAGTTTTCATTTTTGTTATCCCGTAGATAATGATGTAGAAATCCCACAAACACTTAAGGAGCGCTTATTAGGATTAGGTGGGCAACTAGTACCCTCGAATAGATTGCAGCATACTTTAGGAGTGCTACTGGGTAAGGCTTATGATGGTGACCCACTAGGCCGTTGGATTCCCTTTAAAGGTCTAAGCAGTTTTGACTATGAGGATAGTGTTCGTTTTTTTGGTAGAGAAAAAGATGTAGAACGAATTTATAACGATATTGAGCATAATAACGGCCTATTAATCGTTTCTGGTGCTAGCGGAACAGGCAAGTCGTCTTTAATCAAAGCGGGCCTAATCCCCAAACTAGAAAAAGAATACGGATATCTATATTGGGCATCGTGTACACCAAACACCTTAAATTCCTCACAAGGGATCCTCACCTTTATTCTTGAACAACTCATTAAAGCATGGGACATCCAATGCAAAGATGTAGAGGAAGTAATTTCAATTTTTGATTTATCAGTAGATGATGGTGTTGAATTTTTTCGAAATCAAGTAAATAATAAATCAAACAAATGCTTACTCTATTTAGATCAATTTGAAGAAGTGTTCAGTAAAAGTGAATTAAATAATAATGTAGTCGCTAATCAGTTAAGTGTTATTGATTCATTAGCCAAGTCATTGGCACCTTTAAGTGTAGTCTTGGCACTAAGAAATGAGTATTTAGGACGGTTATTAGATAGCCAAGCACTTCGTTCTCCTATTATTTCTAATGTAGCATCAAAACTTACATATCAAGAATGGCAGTCGATCGTTCATGATCAGGCTTTGTTTTCAGGTATTAATTTTGAACTAAGTGAAAGTGGAAAGCAAAGTTTAGATACCGTCATTGTAGAGGAAGCTATCCAAATACCTTTTGCGTTACCTATGGTAAGTTTTTTACTCGAACAGCTATATGTCAAGGCCTTAGAGGAAGACTGCTCAGCAACAACGTTATTATATAAACATTATCATGATCTTGGAGGGCTCGCTGGAGCTATTGCGTACAGGGCTTCAAAAGTCATACAAGACTACAATCCTTCTGAAAAGCTAATGTCGAAGTTCTTTGATTGTTTTGTTGGTATCAACCCAGAAGGATTACCTTATGCAAGGCATGTAGCTTTAATTGAAATTGAACAAACTGATAATGAGCTTTATGCATTAGTTGTTGCGTTTATTGATAGTAATCTAGTCGCAAATGTTACGAATGAATCGCATGAAACTTTAGTGAAGTTGGCACATGATAGCTTATTTAGTAGATGGGATCATTTAAAAGAATGGATTGAGAGCTGTAAAGAGTATCTTATATGGCGTTATAGCGTTGAGGGCTCATTTATTCGTTGGCAGAAAAATTTAATCAACAAAAAGGACCATCTTATAAAAGATGGTCACTTGCTTAAGGAAGGAAAAAGGTATCAGAAATCATCTCATATTGTTGATAAAAAACTTGATACCTATTTATGTTTATCTATAAGGCATAAAAATCAAAGAAAATTTAATTTTTTCATTACTCTTTTTGTTCTACCTCTTATACTTTTCAGTGTTTACCAATGGGATAAAGGTCGAATAAAAACCTACTATTATTCCGCTATCGGTGAAAAGTGGAGTATCCCTTTTGGTATTAATGAGTTATCAGATGAAGAAGTAAAACATAGAACATTCAGTTACCGTTTAGATTTTCAGGGCGGAATGCTGAGACGATTGGCTTATGTTAATAGCAAGGATGCTTTAGTAAAAGATGCATCTAGGGGTAATAATGCTTTATGGGTATACAAGTATACAGCAGAACGGGAATTACTTTCAGAATCAATTCAAGATGAAAAAGAAAAAGTTTTTGTAATTAATCATTATCAATTTGATAAAACTAATAGTGCAGTTCTCACGTTTGGCATAAAAGTTAAAAATGTAGGATTTTTAAAGAACAATCTATCTTTACTAAGTCAATATGCACAACTTAATCAAAAAAAACGAAACACAACAGTTATCAGTAGAGTTTTGTTGAAATATAAAAAAAATGGTTCCTTGGAGAAAAAGTCATATCAAAACCCTTATGGGGTGTTGATTCCAGATGGGGAAAATAGTTTTGGTAAGATTTTTACATATAACAGTCAGGGATTGATAGAGTTAGAGTCAAATCTTGATCAAGATGGAAATGCCTCGGTAAATGATGGAGTTACTAAAATTAAGTTTGAATATGATTTGTTTGGTAACGTAATTAAACAAAGTTACTATGGCTATGATGAAAATTTAATTGTGATAAATGAAGGATATGCTTTTCAAATTATGAATTATGACTCTTGGGGTAATCTAGTTTCCGGAATGTTGTATGATCATAAATTAAGACCAAGCACTCATTTAGAAGGGCTATCAAGTTACTCTCAGAAAGTTGACGATAAAGGTAATGTATCAGAAACTAAATTTTTTGATACAAAAGGAAATCTTGCTTTAAGGAAACAAGGTGTAGCCATTATTAGGTATTTGTATGATGAAAATGGAAATGAAATAGAGCAATCATATTTTGGTATTAATAATGAACCAGTGGTTGCAAACGATAGTCTAGGTTATAGTCGCGGAGTTACGAGATATGACAATAATAATAACGTCATTCAGAATTTATATTATGGTATTGATGGAAGCTTAACTAAAGTTAAGGGGGGATTCGCAAAAAGACAGTATAAATATGATCAATTCAACAGATTAATATCAATATCTAATTTTGGAGAGAATGAAAAGCTAATACTCAATGACCTTGAGTGGGCTACAGAGAAAGGTTCGTATGATAAAAATGATAATGTTGCAGAACTTTCTTATTATGGGCTTGAAAATGAGCCAATATTAATGTCTATGGGCATGCATAAACAAAAAATGGCATACGATAGTAGAAAAAATCCAGTTGAAGTATCCTTCTTCGATATCAACGATAAACTTATAAAAACAAAGCCACCTTCTGACAGTGCTGCAAAAACAATATTTCAATATGATGAAAGAAATAATAAGATTAAATCTGCCTTCTATGGTGTTGATGGTAAACCTATACTCAATCGATTTAGTTGTTCCATCATGGAAACTAAAATTGATGTGAGCGGTAAAAGAACGTCTTTAACGTGCAGAGGAATCAATGATCAACCAGTACTTGATATTAGGGGAGTGCATAAAGAAGTTAGAAATTATGATAAAAATGGTGTACTTATTGGGATTTCCAATTTTGGTATAGATCTAAAACCGATAACTTCGAAGTATGGTTTTTCAAAAATTGAGTTTGATTTAAATAAATCCGCAAACGAAGTTAACGTATTTAACTCTGAAGGACGTAATTTTCAAGAAGATAATTTGTCATTGTTTAGAAAAATTATGACAAAGTTTTCTGTAGAAGTTTCTGAAAGTAAAGCCTCATTACTAACAGAAAGGAGAAGTAATTATCTTTCATTTGACGAAAATTCAAAATCAAAAGACTTACAAGGGACTAGTGTTTATCGTGATAAAAACGATGATTTTTTTCTGTTGAGCTTAGAGAATCATAATATCAAGGGCAATTTCAATATAACATTGCGTGCGTTCATAAATTGTAATTTACAAGCAGCTTACCCAATAAAAACAATTAAAGTAAACTCAAATTATTTGAGATTTTCAACTTATTGTATCAAGGCAATAAATAATCAAATTATGTTTATTTTTGTCCACATGTCGAAGAAAGGCAATAATGAAATAATATCAGAGTTATTATCAAAGCGTGAAATTTCTTTTAGTTATGATAACAGGGTACTAAATTTCATGACCAAAGGTTTTGCTACTGTGTATATTAAACATCGACTTAACAATTGATATTGTGGTTCCCTATTTTTATCTTAAAGAGCACCACAACAGATCCAGTTACAGATTCCGTCAACTACCTGAATTATAATCTTCGATACGACTATCAAAATCAATGATGAGTCGGCTCGGTGTGGGTTTCGAATTGCTAATCGGCATTGTCCATTTTTAAACGGCTAGTTCGGTATAGCCAGACAGTAATCTTTCTTGGGAGAATGATCATTAGAAAAGTATTTACGATCTATCACTGAATTTGTAACCCGACCAATAAGCGTTGGTGATATCCCAGGACCATACATCTCATCGAATGGCTGAGGCTATCTCATGTTGTCATCTATAGAGGAAGAGCGGTTTTGGTGCTTCTCGGTAATTTCAGGTTAGGAACTACCGTTCTGTTCACTGGAGTATCTAACTCAAAGCGTGCTTCCTTGGTCAGTACTTTTTGCTGGAGTGACCATTACACCATTACTGGCTATTGCTTCTAATTCCTTAATTCTTATGCTCTACCTTCCTTTATCCCGCGTACGGTACTAATGGATAGGTAGTTACAAAAATATATTTATAGGCTATTACAACAACTATTACAAGGCTGAAAGCCCAGCTGCTCTAGTATATTTATATCAAATAGAAAATCAGGGTTTAGCTTGATTCTGAAGTATTCTTTCAACAAATTTTTCAACTCATTTTTGTAGTTGTGCCATTTTTGAATTATTGAACCTTCAATATTTATTTTTTTAACCTTAACTCCATCTAAATTGATTACAAAAGCCTTATGCGTTGCAAATCCACAAGTAGCTATTTCTTTTTGATTTACTACGCTTGAATTTCTAAAGCTTTGCATTTGTTTAATTATGTCAGTAATTTTATTTTCAATATCTAAACAACTCACATCATAAACAGTTTCAGTTCCTGAGTTTTCAAAATCAACTTTTTTTGGTGGATTAGATATATTAAACCTTATTTGAGCCTGGGCCATAAAAGCATCATAATTTCTGTCATATAATTCCATATTTTCTTTGAAGAATTGTCTATATTCTCTAACTAACTTATCATTTTCTTGTACTTGTATTTCGATTGGTAATTCGAAATTTTCAAATGGAGCTTGCAAGCGTTCGCAGCGATCATTTTTATGATAAGAAGGGTAAATTGATTCAAATACGTATCGATTTGAATCAACGTGCTCCTTTTTAACATACTTTTCTAACACTAAAGCCTCTGGGTTTTCAACGATATCACGATATAGCGCTAACCACTCCATTTCAGGTGTTGAAAGAAATTTATTCAAATCTGAGTGATATAAATCATTAGTGTTTATTTGTGATTGCCTCAAATTTATCCCCTTCAGTAGACTATTTATTTTTGATTTCGTTACATAAACTCTTTTGTTCAACATGCTTTTTTACCTTGATATCTGAGAAGTGTATTTAGGTAAACGGGTCATATACTCAAAAATTAACAAATATTTATAAAATTATTTTCGATAATATTCATTCTATTTGTTAAGTCTTAAAAAAAACACCGTCTATGTTGTTGTAAGTTTAATTTTTCGAGTGATTATGATGAATAAACATTATTTTGATGTAGAGCTAATTAGCCCACAATCCCGGTCCTATGTTAGCAATAACAAAAAGTTTAAAAGAATTTCTGATAATGATCGGAAATTTAAGGAAGTTGATCATTTTGCAGCTAGATACTATAGAGAATTATCCAGATGGGAATTCGTTATTCAGCGTCTTCTTTCGAGACTAACAGTTGAGGTACAAAATAGAATATTAAGATATTCGAATATTAATACAGGAATTAGATATAGAGAAATTGACTTCATAGCTCAATCTTCAAAAGATGAGTTGATTTTTTGTGAACTGAAATTAAAGGAAAATTTTTCAGAGAAGTTAGGAAGTAAAGCTTCTGGTTGGGCCCAGTTAAATAAATCTTTAGTAATAGCAGGTACCAAATATCAAAAATTAGGTGCTCTATCAATTTGTGTAGACATGTCTCATGTATATGGTTTAGAAACAAAAGCTATAGATTTGAACTATTGTAAATTCGCTGCATTAAAAAACCACCTGGAAATCCCCAGTTTAGATAATAAAACCTTATGGATTAACTCAAAAGAGATTGCATCACTTGCAATCGAACATGAATTATTAACTTTAAATGACGTTAATGAGATCAAAAAATTGTTCCAAGAGTTCAAAGATCCTTTGTCAACAATAGTTATCGATAATTTCAACGTAAGTCAAAATCCTTTTCAAGAGCTGATTCAGCTTAAATCGTTTGCTCCGTTAAATAAATAGAATCTCAATATTCAGTATGGTGTTATCAACTCATCGAATTTCGATGTATAAAAGTAGAGTTTTCTGTTTATGTTAAATTTTAGAGACAACTAATCCTAGTCTATTCAGCAAATGATCTTTCACGAAACGTCCTGTAATTCTTGGAATTCATTAAATGACTACCAACTAGGAAAAGGTTATTAACGATCCCATGACAAGTTAGGGCTCTTAAAGCCTGACCTTGTGATTTAAACCGCTTCATCTGTCGCTCCTGCTGCCTGTGGGTTGATGGGATTGTTCGCATCGGTTATTTTCGTATTGCAGGGTAGAATGATCGACACTTGGCATCTGTTCTTGCTTTGCAGCAGAATAACCGAAGATTCAGTGCTTGTAAGTCACCCCGGGTATATCTAGAGAAGTTGTGCCAGCATCATGCCCAATTGCAATTCTTCGGCGAGCATACAGATCTGCGTGAAGAAGATCCTTTTCGTCAATGGATCAACGCTCTAAAACGCATTGAATGGGTAGTGTATGCAAAGAAACCCTTCGCCGGGCCAAAAGCAGTACTGGCTTATTTATCGCGCTACACGCACTGCGTTGCCATAACGAACAGCCGGCTGGTAGCAGCCGATGCAGAAACTGTCAGCTTCCGCTGGAAAGATTATCGGCTAAAAGGCACGCAGTGCTATAAAGTCATGAGTCTTGCGACCGGGCAGTTTATTCAGCGCTTTCTGTTGCATGTATTACCTCGGGGCTTTCATCGTATTCGCCACTACGGTTCTATCGGCAACGTCAGGCGAAAGCAGAATTTAGCACGCGCCCGTGAGTTATTGGCTGTCGCAGAAGCAGAAGCTGACACCACCGCTATCTGGTGAAATATCAGCAGAGAAAAATAGCACCTTTTACTGCCCACAATGTGGTGCTGCGATGATTATCATGGAAATACTGGCTCGCAAACAACAACCTCGCGCCTCGCCGACCTGGTCTGGAGGCTAAGCATTATGGCGCTCGACTTCATCGACTTACTGCGGTGCGAGGGAGCTGCGTAGCAAGGGTCATTAATAGCGATATTGGGACAGGAACCTGACAGTTTGGAGGAACCAAAGAATGAAAATAGAATTTGAGAGTGATCTAATCCTATTGCAGAGCAAGATGAAGTAGCTTCAAATACCCATGGCTTGAATTGCAAAACAAGCTTCTGAGTAACGCCCCGCGGTTTCCTCCCTTGATGCTTGTAAGACATCTGCCTTCTAGCTATGAGTGGTCTGATATTTCTGCGGCGACAGATATCTTATAACCCTGAACAAAAGCGGTCATTTTAATATTAACAACTTCTTGTCCGCTAAATATTTCTTGAACATATAAAATAAGTGTCGCTATTATAAATCATAAAATCTTATTTTATATACAGTGTATCAATATTAGTGAAATTCTGAGATTTATTCTGTTCATAATTCGCGCACTTTGCCACAAAGTGATATTCTGTATATATTTGAAAATCAATAGGTTGAGTGATTTTCGCTGAGTGATATTGCGCACGCATTTTGTAGAAAGTGAGACGTCTCGAAAACTACATTTTGCAATTTATAAAGTACTTTTGAACTAACGCGTGGGCTCGATTTAAGTGAATATCATTTTCATGTAAATGAGACTGCGCATATTTAAGCTGTTATGTTTCACCTTAAATGGAGTCATGTATAATTTGAATAGATAGTTTAGGGCAGCACGCACTGCGGAGCAGAGTCCTGTCGGCACCAACAATAAAACGGAGGTGACGCCTATGGAAAAACAACTGCAATCTATACCCGGATTCAAATCCGCCCTGGCCATCCTCGGATGGCTCGCATTTTTTAGTTCTTACTTGTTCCCTGAGTCCATGCTTATAGCAATTAGTCTTCAATCTGTCGCCAGGGTTCTGCCCTAAGCTATCTTCTCTCTGTATAAACATGTAGTCACCATGCAAAAAGACGCATGGCTGGGACGGCCTTTCCGTTGTTTGTTTATGTGCTTATCGCTACGCTAGCACAGCACAAACAACTCCAAGTCCGCCCCTAAGCCGGGCGTTATGGGGCTTAATCTTACTGAGGTATATGTTTGAAAATTCTTCAAAAAGAATCTAAAAAATTAGAGCTAAGCAGTTTTGAGTTGAAAAGACGCCGGTACAACTGGAAGCACGTTACACAAAAAAAAATTAGTGGCAAATTTAAAAAGTTAGCTGATGATGCTACAGAAATTAAGTACCCATTTAATTTATTTTGCCAAATTAATAATGAAACAATAAATGAAGGCACTGTTCAACTTTCTTCAGGACCAAATAAAACAGGTGTAGCGGAAAAAACAAATACAGCTAACTTCAATGGTATTACATGCGAGAGTGAAAAAGGGTCTGCTCTGGTAGCTTCGTTCAATAGCTCCGGTTCCGTAATTTTTATTATATATCCTTATAAATCCGAGCGCTATTCCAGAGCTGAAGATAATATTATTCTTTATGATTTTCTTAACCCTGATGATGTTAACGACAAGCTGATTGACAAAGCTATTTGTAAATATTTATTATACATAAGAAATTCAAGTGTTTATGGTGCGCATTCTGTTTCCTTAATTGATAGATTAAGAATTAACTGGATGACATATTTAGATGTGCGAAACAGAAGAAAAATGTACCAAGGTTTTTGGCTATTGTTTGTTGAATGGTCAAAAGTACTTGGAGCTGGAATTGCAGGTTATATTGTTGCAGTACTTACACAAA
>MAAB01034867.1_pt1 | contig 12246 bp, 10 predicted proteins | sample 1115991 | NCBI WGS metagenome assembly MAAB01 (sample SAMN04961124, study PRJNA320927) | seawater metagenome | isolation source: sample BD02T18 sea water enriched with oil for 18 days | place: USA:Gulf of Mexico | collected 2013-07-27
GAAGAAGCTGACAAAGTTCGCCAATGGTTAAAAGAAGAGCCACAGAGAGTGCATATTCTCCAATATCTTGCGTACGATTAGACATTAGATTGTTTATGCTCTAGCGACACAAGCGGTGGTGCTACACCTCATTCGCCGCCGCAACCATAGTCTCCGCCAGTACGGTATAAACTTCAGTCCAAGACTGCTTGATGGCTGGAGTAAATGCAGCACCTAGCGTCTGCGCTAGCATCCATAAAATAGCTTCGGCCACTGTATTGTAATGCTGTGGGCGTACACCGTATTTGACATGGCGACGGCCTAGGTCTTGTACTGCGGGCACGATAGCTGCCAAGTTGTTGAGGCTACTCACCGCGACGCCTAAAATCTGCATGAGTTTCTTTCGTTGATCAGCCATATCCGTCTTGAACATGGCCTTTAAGCTAGGGTCTAGTTCAAATAGCTTGCTGTAAAAGAGGGCTGCGGCGTCATCAGCAATAGGGGCAATTAGATCAAAGGTACTTTGTACGTTGTGTATTGTGGTCGGATTCATACTGACTCTCTATCTCAGACTCTCATGGATATTTAAAGCTTAGTTAAAGAGTTTAGAATCACCATCTGCAGTCCTGAAAAACCAGCGGTATTTAATTCTTTATTGTTTTAATAATGCTAATCCCAAGGCGTTTTGCCATACGGTTTAAGTTTGCTCGGTCTGTTTTGAGCTCACGGGCGGCAGCAGACCAATTACCAGCATGCTGGCTTAATGCGTTGCTAATGAGTTGGCGTTGAAAGTCTTCGGTTGCTGATTTTATACCGAGTTCAGATTGCGAGAATAAAGCCGTCGTTAGTGCTGCTGAATTATTGTTCAGACTAGAGCCCATATTAGTTTCCAAAGTACTAATGAGCTGGCCGATATGGGTTAATTCAATGGTAATGATGCCGCTAGCAGAAGGCTCACTCTGGTTTTGATTATTACTCTGACTATTCTTCGCCTTTAATGCCGCTCGATTGATCATATGTTCCAGTTCACGCACGTTGCCAGGCCAGTCGTATTGCTTGAGATATTGGGTAACTTGTGGCGCAAATTTTATTTGCTGGACACCTAACTTACGACGAATCTGTTCGACAAAATAACCCGCCAGTAAGGCAATATCATTGTCCCGTTCTCGTAACGGTGGAACTTGGATAGGGTATACCGTTAAGCGATGGAATAGGTCTGAACGAAAACGGCCCGCTTCTACCTCCTCTTTTAGGTTGCGGTTCGTCGCTGCGATAATCCTCACATCAACAGTATGCGTTTTGTCCTGGCCAACGGCCTGAATTTCTTGGCTTTGTAATGCACGCAATAACTTACTTTGTACGGCTAAAGGGATTTCGCCAATTTCATCTAGAAACAAGGTACCACCGTCAGCGATAGTGAACTTACCTGAACGGTTTTCACTGGCACCGGTGAATGCGCCCTTGCGGTGACCAAATAACTCGCTCTCAATTAGGTTTTCCGGTAATGCCGCACAATTGACGTAAACCAGAGGTCCCGTGCTACGACTTGATTGTTGATGCAATGTACGTGCGACGAGTTCCTTGCCGACCCCCGTCTCTCCTGATATTAAAGCGGTGAAATCAGATTGGGCGACGATTTGAATTTCTTTCTTTAACTTATTCATCGTTGAGCTGTTCCCAATCAGCTCACCACCATCCTTGATTAAGGCTTCATGCGTTAGCTCGGCAACCACTTGGCGATTGTGAGATGCGTGCTGTTCTAGCAGGTTCAATGTGAGAGCCGTTTTTAATGACGCCGCAGACATAGCAGAGATGATATCGAGAGTACGCTGAGGAATATCATCAAAGCTATTAGGAGTCAGGCTATCTAGAGTTAATAAACCAATCAAAGATCCTTCAAATAATAACGGTAAGCCCATACAGGAATGCACCGGTAGATCTCCTTCGGTCGCGAGTAATAATCCGTCATAAGGGTCAGGTAGCTGGCTATCACTTTCAAAGCGTACAGGAGTTGTGCTGGCACAAATTTGTTGGAAGCGGGGATGTTGATTTATCTCGAAGCGTCTTCCTAGGGTATCTGGACTGAGGCCTTGTAACGCTAGTGGTTTAAGGCGCTCTCCTTGACGAGCTAGCAATACCACAGCATCACAGGGCACGGTCTTACGCACAGTGGTTAATAAGCGTTCGAAGCGATCTTTATTGATCAGGCCGCTGCTTAAATCAATTGCCAATTCAATCAGGGAAGAATACGAAATATTAGCCATAGTGAACCAAGATAATTAAGGGATAGGTGATAGTAGATATAGATCGTGGATATAAGAGGTAAATATAGCACGTAAGAGTCTAAATGACTCATTTCTTTGGTGTGTCATATTGACTCTTTGTTGATTCGGTATGTTCTAAGATGTTGATTTATATGGATATTATAACTTGGCATGTTCTTCGCTATAGCTAGGGAAAGTTAATATTTAAATCGAGGTTCTCTAGTCATGTACTCCAACTTTCAGTTCTCAGATCAACTACCAGCTGTACCTAATGCCGAGCGCCTACAGTGGTTATTATTGGCGGCTAATTGGCTCATGTTATTGGGATTAGCAGGCACTCTTTTATCGGTAGAAGTTTGCTACGTCTTTGCTGAGCACTTTAGCTTTATGACCCAAGTAGTGGCCCATATTTCTATTCTGTTATTTGCCACCTTGATTAAGTTTGGCTACATCATGCGCTGTATCGCCTTGAAAGGTTTTGGTGAGCCGATATGAATGCTCGTCTTATTCGTTCTTCTTTGTGGGACTTGGCATTTCGGCCCTTTTTTATTCTTGCAAGTTTAAGCTCGATTTTAAGTCTTAGTCTGTGGTTGGTCTATATCAACAATGGGCAGCTACTCAATCCGCAGCAAGTTTTAGAGCCCGTACTTTGGCATATTCATGAAATGTTTTTCGGCTTTACCTTGATGATCGCTGTCGGTTTTTTATTAACTGCTGTGCAAACTTGGACTGGGCTAAGAAGTTTACAAGGATACTCATTGTTCTTGTTAAGTCTGATTTGGATTGCCATTCGGCTATTACTATTAGCGGATAAAGCACTCCTGCCTTGGGTGGTTTTTTTACAGTGCTTGTGGTGGATTATTGTCTTTATTACTTTATCTCGCTTGCTTATTAAAGCGCGCAACCAAAGAAACTATATCTTTTTACCTCTACTATTTTGCTTAATGCTTTTACAAATGAACTTTATATATTGGGGCAGTCTAGGTGAAGTTGAACTGGTAATACATTTAGCTCGTAGTGCGATATTGATTTTTTCAATTGTCGTGAGTCTTATTGCGGGTCGTATTATTCCTCTCTTTACTCGTAATGGCCTTTTGTCAGTGGAAGCTAAAGGGAGAGTCAAACAAATATCTCAGCTTGATTGGGCGATATTAATATTTTCCATACTGGGTTCGAGTAATTTTTTATTAAGTTATTTCTACAATATGCCTATCAGTCCTGCATGGGCACTATTAATAGTAGGTGTACTGCATCTAGTTCGACTCAGTCAGTGGGGAAGTATTTATACACTGAATAATCCACTGCTTTGGTCATTACACGCATCTTACCTGTGCTTGGCCAGTGGTCTGATATTAATAGCGATCAGTTTTTATAGTGAGCTAGTACGAATAGCGGATGCTTTTCACTTAATTACCTTAGGTGTATTTGGCGGCATGATTTTAGCGATGATCAGCCGTGTATCCCTAGGACATACCGGCCGTCCATTACAGGTTAATAACTGGATAGCATTGGCATTTTTATTGATCTTTATCGCTGCAATATTACGCGTAGTGTTTGCAGCTATAGGCCAGCCGTTATGGGCTTGGAATAGTTCGGCAATATTATGGATAACCGCCTATTCAATATTTTTAAGATTCTATATTCCTATATTAATAGCCCCAAGCTTGAAGGCTACTTGACACAAACGTATTGAAAATAGCTCGCAGAAGCTAGTGAAGACTAATTAATAAACTCAGACCAGAAAGAGAAGTAAGCATGTTAAATAATCAACAAATTCAATTGGTGAAAAGCACCATACCATTATTAGAATCCGCGGGAACGGCGATCACTGAGCATTTTTATCAGCGGATGTTTAGCCATAACCCTGAGCTGCAACATATTTTTAATATGAGTAATCAGCAATCAGGTCGCCAGTCATTTGCTTTGTTCTCAGCGATCGCTGCGTATGCAAAGCACCTAGATGATCTAGAAAATTTGTTATCGATGGTTGAGCGTATAGCGCATAAACATACAAGTATGAATATTCAGCCCGCGCACTATGACATTGTTGGCCTGCATTTAATCGAGACATTACGTGAATTGGCACCAGAACAATTTACAGCGGATATCGAGGCAGCTTGGCTCGCGGCTTATCAGCTACTTGCCGGTATCTTTATTGATAAAGAAGCGGGCTTATATCACCAACGTGATAATGCCCTTGGAGGTTGGAAGGATGGTCGTACGTTTAAGCTGGTTGAAAAACGCATAGAGTCTGAACTGGTTAAAAGTTTTATCTTTGAGCCTACTGACGGCGGCGCAGTGATTGGTTATCAAGCGGGGCAATATCTAGGGATTGAAGTTGAACCGAAAGAAGGTGAATACCGTGAAATTCGTCAATACTCCTTATCGGATACTGCTAATCAACAGAATTACCGTATTTCGGTGAAGCGAGAACTCGTGGGCAAACCAGGAATCGTTTCAAACTACTTACACGATGTTTTAAGACTGGGTGATGAGGTCAAGCTTTATGCCCCTGCGGGGGATTTCTTTTTAAAGAAATCAACAGCACCAGTGGTCTTGATTTCAGCTGGGGTTGGATTAACGCCAATGCAAGCTATGTTAGAAACCTTGATTTCACAGCAAGAAAATCCATCAGCGCAGATCAGTTTCTTGCACGCTTGTGAAAACTCAGCTCAGCACTCATTTCGCAAGAGGCATGATGAGCTAGCACAGCAAGGTAAGGTGAAGAACTTTATTTGGTATAAATCAGCAAACGATGATTCTGCACTGCAAGGTTATATGGATATTAGCAACATAGCAGACCAGTTGCCGTTAGTGACCGCGGATTTCTATTTGTGTGGTCCTGTCGCTTTTATGCAGTTTGCTAAGCAGCAGCTGATTGCACTGGGGGTTAGCGACGATAGAGTTCATTATGAAGTTTTTGGTCCGCACGAAAGCTTCTAAGATCTGATAGATATCAAGCCAGCAGTGAAAGTCTGGCTTGATTGATTGAACTTTTGGTTTGATGGAGTATCCTAAACATTATGAAATCATTCCTCCGTAAACCATTGATTAGCAATAAGCGTCTAACGCTGACCTTGTTAATATCGTTTTTCTTGACCTATATGGGTCAGGCATTTGCGCTGCCTATGGTTTGTGACATGAGCAGTGGTGAAGTGAGCAGTAGTGAGGCAGTCTCAGCTGTTTCACCTTGTCATCGCGTGCAAGCGGATCAAGGCATGTTAAAGGCAGCCGAAACCAGCGATCTAAATATGCTAATGGATTGCTGTGATCAAGGTGATGCATCATTTACTCATGATTGTGCTTGCCCTGATGGTAGCTGCGCTGCATCACTAACTTTTACACTGAATGTATCCACAAGTTTCCTCGCGTTTAGTGAGCAGGCGCTTTATTTTTCAACGACTCGCTTCTTGAGTCAGATCGAATCGGCGTTATTCCGCCCTCCCATTGCTTAAAATCCCTCTATTTTTTTAGCTAGACTTTTGCGTAGTTATGATTACTTATTCATACGCTATCTTTGTCTTAGCTAGTAGTGTCGTTATTTCAATTATCGTTATCTGTATTTTGAGTCGTATCATGAAAATTATTTTAAGTATGTTTTTGGGTGGACTAATCACCTTAAGTCTTGTCTGGATTAGTAGAGAATATCTTGAGCCTGTCAGGAATACTTCTGCTGACTCGGCTTTGCCGTTAAGCATTGAACCTGAAGTTTTGTATTGGGTTGCGCCAATGGATGCAAACTTCCGTCGCGATCAAGCGGGAAAGTCGCCGATGGGAATGGACCTCGTCCCAGTTTATGCCAGTAGTGATGATGAAGCTGGGGTGGTTAGCATTTCATCAGCTATTAGTAATAATCTCGGGGTTAAAACCACAGAGGTTCAGTGGTCGCAGCCAAGACTAGAATTTATCAGTAGTGGTCAAGTTAATTACGCCAAAGAAAGCTTGGTTCATCTTCATGCCCGTACCAGTGGTTGGGTAGAAAAGCTCTACGTTAGTGATATGGGCGAGCGGGTAAAGAAAGGCCAGGCTTTATATGGTATTTACTCTTTAGAGTTTATTGATGCCCAAGAAGATTATCTGCGGGCACTCAATGCCCAAAAAGAAAGTTTAATTCGAGCGGCCAAGAACCGATTGAAAGCCCTGCGTATCGATGAGAAAGTGATTTCTAAGCTCAAGCGAACTAAGTTAGTTAATCAAGTCACTACCTTCTATGCGCCGCAAAATGGCTATATAGAGAAACTCAATATTAATGAAGGTATGTATGTAAAACCCGAAAATGCCTTATTAACCATTGCCGATTTAAGCCAGCTCACTGTTGATGTTGAACTTGATCATCAACATGCTGCTTGGTTAAGTCAATTCCCTGGAGATATAAACTGGTTGCTAACCTCCAAGCTGATGCCCACTCAAAAATGGCAAGGCAAGCTAGATTATATCTACCCTATGTTGAATGAAAAACTGCGTACGATACGCGTTCGTTTATTAGTTGAAAATAAAGACCAACTATTAAAACCTAATATGTGGTTAAGCCTAAAAGGAGAAATTACTGGTAAGCAAAAATCGTTATTAATTCCAACTCGGGCATTAATTCGTACCCAGCAACAGCAGAGGGTGGTATTGGCCTTAGGGGATGGAAAATTCAAATCGGTTAAAGTCATTAGTGGTCGTTTCTTTAACCAACAGGTTGAAATTATTTCTGGTCTACAGGCAGGGGATTCGGTTGTCACTAGTGCGCAGTACTTAATAGACTCTGAGTCAAATATAGATTCTGATTTACAACGCATGGAATCTTATAACGGAGGGATGAGTGATGATCAATAAAATTATTCATTGGTCCATCCTCCATCGCATTTGGGTTTTATTAATCACAGGGCTCATTATATTAGCGGGTGGGTTCGCAATAAAAAATACAGCGATTGATGCGATTCCAGATCTATCGGATGTTCAAGTAATTATAAAAACATCTTATCCAGGGCAAGCGCCGCAAGTAGTGCAAGATCAAGTAACCTATCCATTAACCACGGCGATGTTATCTGTGCCTGGGGCAAAGGACGTGCGAGGCTATTCCTTTTTTGGAGATTCTTATGTGTATGTCATTTTTGATGATGATACCGATTTATATTGGGCGCGTAGTCGCGTTCTAGAATATCTCAGTCAAGTGAATGATGAGCTGCCTAATGATGCTAAGCCACAGTTGGGGCCAGATGCAACGGGCGTTGGCTGGGTGTATATCTATGCCCTTACCGATAAAAGCGGAAAAATGGATTTAGCCGAGTTGCGTTCATTACAAGATTGGTTTTTAAAATATGAATTACAAACGGTTGCCGGAGTTTCAGAAGTTGCCGCTGTCGGCGGTATGGTGAAGCAGTATCAAGTACAAGTTGATCCGCACAAGTTACGCGCTTATGGCATTCCATTATCATTATTACAAACTGCAATTCAGCAAGGAAATCAAGAAGTCGGTGCATCGGTTATTGAAATGGCTGAAGCGGAATATATGATTCGTGCCACTGGTTATATTAGTAGTCGAGAAGATTTAGAAAATATTCCTTTAGGCATTGTTGATAATGGTCAGCCATTATTTTTGACCGACGTCGCAGACATAATCGAAGGCCCGCAGATCCGTCGGGGTATTAGCGAGCTTGATGGAGAAGGGGAAGTTGTAGGCGGTATTGTTGTGATGCGCTCCGGTGAAAATGCGCAAAAAACAATTGATGGGGTAAAAGAAAAATTAGCCCAATTACAAACAGGCCTACCAGAGGGGGTCGAGGTCGTTACAGTTTACGATCGCTCAGATTTAATCAATGCCGCGGTCGATAATCTATGGGAAAAATTGACAGAAGAATTACTCATGGTCGCGCTGGCCTGTATTCTGTTTTTATTCCACGTACGCTCGGCGTTAGTCGCTATTATTAGTTTACCGATTGGAATTCTAATCGCCTTTATTATCATGTCTGTCCAAGGCTTGAATGCCAACATTATGTCATTAGCCGGTATCGCCATTGCAATTGGTGCGATGATCGATGGCGCGATAGTGATGATAGAAAATATGCACAAGCATATGGAACGTTCAGAATTGCAAGGAGAGCCACTCAGCGATGCTAATCGCTGGCAGGTAGTGGCTAAAGCCGCCAGTGAAGTAGGGCCATCGTTATTTTTTAGTCTATTGATTATTACCGTGAGTTTTTTACCGGTATTCACCCTAGAGGCCCAAGAAGGAAAGCTCTTCTCTCCTTTAGCTTTTACCAAAACCTATGCTATGGCGGCGGCAGCGATTTTAGCCATTACCCTTGTGCCAGTTTTAATGGGTTATTTTATTCGTGGAAAAATAATCAGTGAACATAAAAATCCGCTAAACCGTTTATTGATCGCGACTTATAAACCGTTATTAACGGCAGTATTAAAATTTCCTAAGCTGACTCTAATAATCGCTTTAGCCATTATGTTGTCGACACTTTATCCCGCCAGTAAAATTGGTAGTGAGTTTATGCCAGACTTGGATGAGGGGGATCTTATGTATATGCCCACAACTTACGCTGCATTATCGGTGGGTAAAGCTCGTGAAATTTTACAGCAAACCGATAAACTGATTGCCACAGTGCCCGAAGTCGAGCATGTATTTGGTAAGATTGGTCGTGCTGATACGGCTACGGATCCTGCACCACTGACTATGATAGAAACCTTTATAAAGTTAAAACCTAGAAGTGAATGGCGAGAGGGGCTAACGGCAAAAAAACTACGCGATGAGTTTAATCAGTTGATTCAATTTCCTGGCTTAACCAACGCTTGGGTGATGCCGATTAAAACGCGTATCGATATGCTTGCCACGGGGATTAAAACCCCTGTAGGCATTAAAGTATCGGGCCAAGATTTAAAGGTAATACAAGGTATCGGATTGCAGCTCGAACAGGTGCTAGCAGAAGTAAAAGGCACGGCCTCGGTTTATTCTGAACGGGTTGCTGGTGGGCGATATATCAAGATCGACATACAGCGTCGTCATGCAGCGCAATATGGTATGAGTATTAAAGATGTTCAGCAAATTATTAGCAGCGCTATTGGTGGAAAAAATATTGCTGAATCAGTAGAAGGCGATAAACGCTATCCGATAAATCTGCGTTATCCACAACAGTATCGAGATTCTCCTGAACAACTCCAGCGGATGCCCATTGTGACCAAAGCAGGTCATAACATTACGTTAGGTGATGTGGCGAATATCCGTATTGAAGATGGCCCACCAATGATTAAAAGTGAAAATGCGCGCATCAATGGCTGGACCTATATCGATATTGAACGAAGTGGGATAAATGCCATGGATATTGGTAGCTATGTGAAAAATGCACAGCAAATTGTGAATGCAAAAGTTGATTTGCCGGCAGGTTATTCCATTCGCTGGGCAGGGCAATATGAATATATGCAAAGGGCAAAAGAGAAACTCAGTTATGTGGTTCCATTTACTCTAGGTATTATTATTTTACTGCTGTATTTAAATTTTCGTAATAGTCGTGATGTGATATTAATTCTTTTAACACTACCGATGGGATTGATCGGCGGGATATTAATCATGTCGTATTACCAGTTTAATTTTTCTGTTGCGGTAGGGGTAGGTTTTATCGCATTAGCAGGGGTCGCTGCAGAAACTGGAGTCATAATGCTGCAATATTTAAAGCAAGCCATTATCGAAGAGAAACCAGAAACCGTCGAGCAATTACAAACAGCTATTCTAGACGGTGCTCTGCGTCGGGTACGCCCTGTGATGATGACTGCCATTGCGACTATCGCAGGTCTAGTGCCGGTAATGTATGGTACAGGTGTTGGCTCTGAAGTGATGAGCCGAATCGCCGCGCCTATGTTAGGGGGCATGATCAGCGTGGTGATACTGACGTTATTGGTTTTGCCTGTGGCCTATTTTGTTGTTGTTGGTTTATCTATGAACCAAGTAAGTAGAAAGAACTAGCAATCAATATCAGCTGGTTATATCAATGAGTAGGCTAAGCTTGAAGTGCGATAAGCCTACTCTTCAAACCCGCTGTTTTTTATCCTTTGCTAGACTCAGTGAAAGATCTTATTTATATAAATAGAGATCGATCAGATTGTTGAATACTGAGAGGTTGGCATAAATATGTTAATACGTGGAATCCTGAATAGTGCTTTTTTATCCCTTCTAGTTTTCTTGACGGCTTGTGGCGGTGGCAGCAGTGGTGGCAGTTCAGGTGTTTCGGGTCCAGCGACCATCACGGCTGATAATAAAGAAGATCTTGCTCTTGCTGCATCGTTAGCCGCAGCCGAAGTTAAAAGTGTAGATGATGCTCCAGCCAGTCCGTTTGGTGGGGTTATGTCTGTCTCGGCGGAGGTATATGCCGCTAATGATCTGGTCTTGCTTACTTATGAATTATCAACCTTACCCAGTGGGGTTGATGCTTCTCAAATCTGTACTAGTGGAGGAACCGCATCGGTAGAGAGTAATAATTCTCAAACGACTGTAATTTATAATAACTGTGATCTCGGTGGTATCGTCGCATCGGGGACTGCAACGATTGTAACCTCGGGCGAGACCATAACAATCACCTACCGTAATTTTTCAATTACCGTGGATGGCGAAGAAAATATTCTCAATGTGACAGTTACCTGCGTAAATCTTAATTGTTCAATTTCTTCGGAATTTACCGATGGTAGTGGTAAAAGTTATCGCATTGATAGCAGTTCTATTAGTGGTAATGATTCCAGTGGCTATAGTATTACTGCGACGGTATACGATAGTGAATATGGGACATTAGAATTTTCTGCTTCCGCTATTAAATTTGAATGTACAAATGGCTTTCCTAGTTCGGGCAGTCTGTCATTCTCTGATGGTACTACAGATGTTTCGATAGCTTTTGTTTCGTGTGATAGTTATACCTTAACCATTGATGGCGTTGCGGAAAGTCTTGCTTGGTAATGTATTGGTCTTAATACTCAAAAAGTACAGTTATTGGCTGTGCTTTTTGCTTCTATCATCTTTTTATAACCATAGCTTAGCCAGTTTTCAATCGGCTCTTGTTCTAGAGCCGCAGCTTTCCCTCTTTGATTACCAGGAAACAGATCGCCAGGGTGAATCTCTCAATACCGAGGGTGGTCAATTATTGGGTGGTCGATTAGCTTTACAGCTTGAGCTTAATAATTTTTTAACCGAGTTGTCTGCTCAACAACTATCAGGGCAAGTGGCTTATCAGGGAAAGACTCAAACAGGCAGCCAGCATAGTACTAATACCTACAATAAAATATTTCGAGGCGAGCTAGGGTTCGGTTATCGCTTTCATCTACCAGTTCAAATAGAGCCAAGAATTAGTTTGCAGTATTATTCTTGGTATCGAGCTATTCGGGCGAAAAATTCAGTATCGAATTTAACTGAAGAGTATCGAGGTAAAGTTTTAAAACCTTCTGTACGCTTATATTTAGCGCAAAACTATATTGAGTTGGGGTTAACTCGTACTTTTAATAATTCTATGAAAATTCAAGCAACTCACTGCTTATCTTCGGTAACTGTATATCCCAAAGCAGAGACTGCTTGGTTTGTTAGGGGGTATAAACAACTATTTGAGAACAGAAATTATTCATCTTTTATATCCCTGTCTATCGATCAATATCGAATGAAAGAAAGTGATGTTGAGTCTGGCCAAACTTGCTTCGGGCCTGTTGGTTGGAGTGAGCCGGATAATTGGATGAGACTCATACAACTCGGTTTGGGTTTTCGTTTTTAGATTTCTTGCTTAAGGGATTGAGCGGTAGCCATGATAGGAGTCTATATATTAGCCATTGACAGACTCTTCTTAAAAGATATATTGTGCACAATCTAATTTTTAGCAATATTAATACTCTTACGGAAATATCACTATGAATAGTCAGAAACTATTAGCCAGAGGCGCGGCTATCTTGCTGCTATCTTGGGCCGCTATTACGACAGCGATCGCTGAAGAAGCCCCGCTAGAGCAAGCATCGAGAGAAACTGGGCAACTTGAAGTATCCG
>MAAB01007730.1_pt1 | contig 12240 bp, 10 predicted proteins | sample 1115991 | NCBI WGS metagenome assembly MAAB01 (sample SAMN04961124, study PRJNA320927) | seawater metagenome | isolation source: sample BD02T18 sea water enriched with oil for 18 days | place: USA:Gulf of Mexico | collected 2013-07-27
TGAAAATCCACATCATTTCGAGTGTATTGCAGCTCAGCCAAGCGCCTCAACACTCCACGCTGATCAATTAAATCCCCCTTGTCTAAATGCAGCACCATCTTCAAATAGGATTTTGGGTCACCCAAACCGTAAATAGAAGACACTGTCGCCACCACAATGCAATCGGAGCGCTGAAGAAGCGCTTTAGTAGCAGATAACCTCATTTGCTCAATATATTCGTTTACCGAAGCGTCTTTCTCTATAAAGGTATCACTGGAAGGCACATAAGCCTCAGGCTGGTAATAGTCGTAATACGAAACAAAATACTCAACAGAGTTGTTTGGGAAAAAAGCCTTAAACTCCCCATATAACTGGGCAGCCAATGTTTTATTATGAACAAGAACAATAGCTGGACGCTGAGTCCTTTCTATAACGTTCGCCATAGTAAAAGTCTTACCCGAGCCTGTCACTCCAAGCAGAGTTTGCTTGGCCAACCCATCATCAAGCCCCTCTAAGAGCTTTTCAATGGCTACAGGCTGATCCCCTGCAGGGCTGTATTTACTTTCAATTTTAAAGGCTTTTGTAGACATGACATTTGAGCTTTTTATAAGGTCTCAGGATTATACCAAATTAAAGTCCAAGCCCCACATCTATTAACACACGACACCTTTCCAACACTGCAAGACCGTAAAGCACAACATATTAGTGCAATGGCACAAGCCTTACTGTAATATAACGCGCGCTTTCCTTCGGGTTATGCAATACAAACAAACACTTACCATTATTATTTTTAGAGGATCTCGCCTTGAACCTGCAACTTTCCAAACGTGTTCAAAGCATTAAACCCTCACCGACCCTTGCCGTTACCAACCGTGCCGCCGAATTGCGCGCCGCCGGTCAAGACATCATCGGCCTAGGAGCTGGGGAGCCGGATTTCGACACTCCGCAACACATTAAAGACGCTGCTACTGACGCCATCAAAAACGGCTTCACCAAGTACACTGCAGTCGACGGCACCCCTGCACTTAAAAACGCTATCATTAACAAATTTAAGAATGACAACAACCTAAATTACCAAGCCAATCAAATACTGGTTAGCTGTGGCGGCAAACAAAGCTTTTTCAATCTCAGCCTTGCACTGTTAAACCCAGGTGATGAAGTAGTTATACCTGCACCATACTGGGTAAGCTATCCTGACATGGTAAAGATGGCTGAAGGCGTTCCAGTCATCATTGAAACCAACGCAAAAGCAAGATTCAAAATAACCCCAGAGCAACTAGATGCAGCCATCACACCCAAAACAAAACTAGTGGTATTAAATAGCCCATCAAACCCTTCCGGCATGGCCTACTCAAAAGCTGAACTAGAAGCACTAGGTGAAGCACTACGTAAACACCCAAACGTGATGATTGCTACAGATGACATGTATGAGCACATTCTTTGGACTGAAGAGCCATTCAATAACATCCTGACAGTTAACCCTGATTTATATGATCGCACCATCATATTGAACGGAGTGTCAAAAGCCTACAGCATGACAGGCTGGAGAATTGGCTATGCCGCAGGACCACAAACATTAATTGGCGCAATGAAGAAAATCCAAAGCCAAAGCACATCTAATCCAACATCAATTTCGCAAGTGGCAGCACAGGCAGCACTGGAAGGTGAACAGCAATGCGTTAAGGATATGGTTAAAGTATTTAAGCGACGCCATGACTACACAGTTAAAGCTCTAAACAATATCGAAGGAATTGAGTGCCTTGAGGGTGACGGGACTTTTTATGTATTCCCCAATTTCTCTGGAATGCAAAAAAACCTGAACTGCAAAACAGATACCGACTTAGCTGAAAAATTACTAGAAGCTGGAGTAGCCCTGGTCCCCGGTAGCGCATTTGGCACACCAGGACACATGCGAATTAGCTTCGCCACAAGCGATGAAGACCTGAAAAAAGCAATGGCGCGATTAACCTAGAAAACCACCAAAGAGGCACAGCAGCAGCGCCCGAGAGGATGCAGCTAATTCCGTGTAACTACCTATCATGGAAGCCAGAAATGGCCAAGGATAGGCAGCAATGAACAAAGAAACACTGGAAGCCTTTGCCCGCGAAGCGGCCAAAGGCATTAAAACCGAACAAGACCTACATAATTATCATCAGATGCTCGCCAAGGTCACGGCGGAACGCGCCTTAAATGTCAAGCCAAATAATCACCTAGACCACGCCCCCTCAACCAACCCTAACAAGCGTAACAGCACTTCCTGCAAGGCTCTTCGCACCAAAGATGGACAAATTCAACTCGAAACCCCGAGAGATCATAGAGGCAGCCTCGAACCCAACATTATTAAAAAAGCCAAACGCGATTCACCTCCATGGACGATAAAATTCTGTTTTATATACCCAAGGCATGACCACTCGAGAGATCATAAAAACTTTCAAAGAACTCCACTACTTCGCCACCCCTAATTTCAAAAGTTACCGACGCGGTAATCGACCCGGTTATTGAGTGACAGGCTCGCGAATTGAATGCAGCTTATCCCATCGCTCACCATAGTTGTATCGTACTAAAAATTATCCAGAACAAGCAAGTGATTAACAAAGCCACTTACCTCGCGCTGAACTTCCCCCGATTTAGTGGACACCTCTAAATAACTTAGAGGTGTTACAATGCCCTGATATAAGAACCCTAGAAAAACTTGGTTCTATTCAAATGAATTCAAGATAAAAGCTGTCATATTGAGTTACCAGTCTGATATTCAGAGTAAGACAGTAGCAGATGGATTAGGCATACATCCTTTTATGCTATCTCGTTGGCGAAAAGAATACCGGGAAGGAAAAATTCAAGGTGATGGCCAAAAGCGAGTTGGCGTGAGTAAAAAGAAAAAGATACCACCGAAGAAGAATATTACTGAGGCTGCACAGCTTAAAAAAGAAGTTGCTCGCCTTAAAAAAGAGAATGATCTTTTAAAAAAGTGGCAACAGTTTCTAGCGGAACAACATCAGAAAGATTTGGATTCATCGAGCGATACAAATCAGAGCTAGGAACTGTATTTCTTTGCAAGCGACTAAAAGTATCTACAAGTGGCTTTTATGCTTGACTAACAAGAGAGCCCTCAAAACGAGAAGAAACTGACCAGCAGTTGGTGATAGAGGCTAAACGTGCATTAGATCAAAGCCATGGTCGGTATGGTAGCCCTAGAGTCCATAAGGCTTTGCAGCAAGAGGGTTTCAAGGTTTCTAGGAAGCGCATAGAGAGATTGATGAGTGAGCAAGGCCTACAAGCTAGAGTTACAAAGGTAACTCGCAGGCAGCCTGGGTTAAAACGCTTTAAAGCGCGTGGTGAAAATCTACTGCTTGATCATGGTAATGCCACACGAACAAATCAAGTCTGGGTGGCAGATGTCACCTATTTGAAAGTTAAAGGAGAGTGGCAGTACCTTGCTACGGTTATGGATCAATATTCACGAAGAATTCTTGGTTGGTCACTTTCTGCTACGAGAACGACAAGGTTAAGTTGTGATGCGTTGACTTATGCTTTAAGGAAGCGGAATTACCCCACAGGAATTATTTTTCATACCGATAGGGGGAGTGAATATACCGGTAATTAATTTCAGAAGTTGTTGCGTAAATATGATTTCAAGCATAGCTTGAATCACGCAGGCCATTGCACTGACAATGCGTTTATGGGATCCCTTTACCATAGTTTAAAAGGAGGGCTGATACGTCAGACAGTTTTTAAATCAGTCGGTGAACTACGTCGATCAGTCCCTCAATATATTAATCAGTTTTATAATACGGTTCGGTTACACTCAGGTATAAATTACTTGTCACCGATCAAATTTGAACAAAGCCTAGTATAAATGGCAAGGTGTCCATTTTATCGGGGGAAGATCACGCTGCAGGTAAATATGGACGACCACAAAGAGTTATAGGAAATCTGACACCCTGAAAACAAAGGTGAAAAGACCTGGCTGAATGCGCACACCAAACTACAAAACCGCGATGCAAAAGGTATTCTTATCACCTGCGCGAATGACCCCAAGGGGCTTCCTGATACCATTAATTCTGTGCATCCTGAAACTTAAATACAACCATGCATTACGCATATGGCTCGGAATTCAGTGGGATACGCGCCCGGGAAAGACTACAAAGCAGTGACGGCGTACTTTAAGGAAACTTACCAGACCAACACCGAAGAAGATACATTAATCACTTGATGATTTTAGTGAAAAGTAGGATGAAAAACACCCTCAAATAAGTAAGTCATGGTGACTGCACTGGGAAAATTTAAACACGCCATTTAATTATCCAGCAGACACTCACAAAGCCATTTATACGACGAACGCTACCGAATCACTTAATAGCATTATCCATAAAGCAGCCAAAAAACGAAAGGTATTCCCAACGAATGAGCAGGCTAAAAAAGCAATATACTTAGCACCACGCCAAACCTCAGAAAAATGAACTACGCCCATCAGAAATTGGAAAGAGGCCTTGAACAGATTTACGATACTACCCGAAGAGCGCTTAAAGGAGAATATTTAAACTGACCAGTTACTCAGAATGGTTTACAGGCTCGCAACCGATCAAACCACAAATAAAATTACCTGTAAGCTTCAACCGAACCACAAGTAATTCACCCCTCTCCTTGACCCCTAATATAACCAATAACTCTAATTTGCGACACAAATAATAGCACCACCAAAGCAAAAAAATGATTAAATACAGCATGCTCAAACAACGCAACACTCTGCCCAACTACCGCATACACAATTAACAACCCAATACCACTAATTGCATAAAATTTAACCTCCCTGCCAGAGTCCGAGTCATCAGAGCTCCGTAAAGCACCCAAAAACAAACAACCAGGAACTGCAAATAACAACAGTAACGTAAATAGACCGATAAAACCCTTCTCTACCATAACCTGTAAAACCTCATTATGCGGATTATTCCAAAGCCCAACCTCCCATGACATATTAGGTGTATTCTCCCGAATCACAGTAGCCTTTAGGGCATATGTATTTAACCCATGCCCCCACACAGGCTTTTCTGAAATCAATATGCCTGCCGCCTTAAACATATCAAAGCGAGCCCCTAGAGGCGTACTTGAATATCCATTTTCGCAATAACCCTCTATACTTTTAATAGTCTGCTGAACCCTATGACTCTGGCTCAATCCAACTACAAATAGCAAAAAAGCAAAAGCAACAAACACTAAAAGCCTAAACCTAAGCCTTCCCATCCGATATAAACACATGCAATATACAACCAACAGTATAGGTACTGCTATTAAGGTGCCACGCGACATAGCCATGACACTCCCAGCAAAGCCCCCAGTCACCGCAACAACCAATACAACCCCAACCCACGCACGCCCAAACCCAAATAAAATCAGATAATTTAACGGGAATAGCGCCAAAATCAAACTTATAGCAGCATAACGCATAGGGTTCACCCCACCACTAGGCCTACCAATATCGTAAACCAACAACTGAACAGTAGAATTCACACCAATAAGAAATGAGACCAAAACAAATAAAACAATCAAATAACTGAAATTAAAATAAAACTGCCTAAGTAAAATATAAAGAGGCAATAACAACATAAAGGTAGAGTAGTCCTCCAAGTGCATTCTAGCATCACGACCGCCAGGCCAATAAAAAAAAGAAATTATAGAAACAACTGAAAAAATAGCAAAGCTGGCAAGCACCCCAACCTCACCCCACTCCAACGGATAAAAATGCCTCCTAATACGCCCCAATCCAACAAAACCAAGTAACAACAACCCTCCTGCAGCAGCTTCGCCTATATTAGGCACTATCATCCCGCAAGACAAATACAGCGCATAGCCACACAATAGAAACCTAGCCCAATGGGATTGAGCACCTTGAAAATTAACAGAATTTAAAGAGGGTGCCCGATTTATCAAGAGAACAATACAACCTATTCGAATCAACTATTACAGAGGAACAAATCTTAGCGTCAAGTGCAAACTAATGCAAACTAATGCAAACACAAAATTAAAACGACCAAACTAGCGATTCCCCCGTTTTTTATTGACCAACCATAAAGATACCAATAACATGCCTAACGGATATCACTATCTTTGAGTGAGGGCTTTCCCTTACTTCCAAGCCAGTAGGCCAAAGGAATAAAAACAATAAAAGATGTTAAATTACCTACTCAATGCTTCCCGCCACACCAAGAGAGTAATCACCTTAAGCTATGACGCATTAATTTTACCAATAGCCATTTACACCGCTTTAGCTTTAAGACACGGCGATGTTAGAGTAACTATCGACCAACAAATGATTGTTGCAACAATATCCACCACACTAATTACATTATTTATTTTTACACGTCTTGGTTTATATCGAGCCGTCATTAGGTATATGGCCAGCAAGGCATTTGCCTCCCTAGCCATGGGGATAACCCTATCTGCACTTGTTATGGCAAGCAGCTCATTCGTAGCCCATGCTCACTTTCCAAGGTCGAGTATTATCATTTATTGGTTTACAGCATTTGCATTGCTTGGCTCCCCAAGGCTATTCATCCGTAGCATTGTCAATCAATTGAATAATACCAACAAGGAAGCTGTTCTAATTTATGGAGCTGGCAATCAAGGCGTGGAACTGGCTAGCGCGCTAACCGGTAGCGAAAAATATAAATCAATTGCATTTATAGATGACAATCCTAAAAAACAAAAAATGTCTATACAGGGTTTAAAGGTTCACCCTATTGATAGCATTGAGGTATTAACCAAGGAATTCAATTTAAAAAAAATATTATTAGCCCTTGGCAATACCAGTACCTCAGAACGTAAAAAGCTAATTGAAAAGTTGGCTTTTTCAAAACTAGAAATTTTAACCGCTCCTGCAGTACAGGATTTAATCAGTGGTAAATCAAGAATTGAAGAGGTCAAGGAAGTTGAAATCGAAGACCTCTTAGGTCGAGAACCTGTAGCACCCTACCAGACTCTATTAAACGGTAACATCCAAGAAAAAGTAGTATTAGTAACTGGTGCAGGAGGGAGCATAGGGTCAGAACTATGCCGTCAAATAATTAAACTACAACCCATAAAACTTTTATTATTAGAATTAAACGAGTTTAGCCTATACTCCATTGAACAAGAGCTTAATAGCTACTGTAAAAACCAAAACCTACACATAGAAATAATTTCAATTTTAGGTTCCGTTCAAAAACAAAACCGATTAACGACTATATTTAAAGCATTTAATGTAGAGACAATTTACCACGCAGCAGCCTACAAGCACGTCCCAATGGTTGAACACAATGTTGTAGAAGGCGTCTGCAATAATGTATTTGGCACTTGGTATTGCGCAGAGGCAGCAATTAGCGCTGGTGTTAAAAACTTTGTTCTAATAAGCACAGATAAAGCAGTTAGACCTACAAATATAATGGGCACCAGTAAACGCCTTGCAGAGCTAGTATTGCAAGCCTTATCCCTGCGCCAGACAGCAACGCGTTTTTGCATGGTACGTTTTGGTAATGTACTAGGCTCCTCCGGGTCTGTGGTGCCACTATTTCATAAGCAAATTAATAAAGGCGGTCCAATTACTGTAACTCACCCAGAAATCATTCGATATTTTATGACTATTCCTGAAGCTGCGATGCTAGTCATTCAGGCTGGGTCTATGGGAAAAGGAGGGGATGTATTTGTATTAGATATGGGGGAACCTGTTAAAATCACAGCGCTCGCTCAAAAAATGATACGCCTTTCTGGACTTACAGAAAAAAACGAAAGTAATCCAACTGGCGATATAGAAATACAATTTTCAGGTTTACGCCCCGGTGAAAAACTTTACGAAGAATTATTGATAGGGGGTAACGTAGAAGGCACTGAGCACCCCAGAATTATGACCGCTAACGAAGTTCATTTATCATGGCCAGAAACTCACAACCTACTAAATCGACTTGATAAAGCCTGTCACGATTTCAAGGTTGGCGATGTAATCGACTTACTTCTAGAAGCCCCGGCATATTTCGATCAGCAAAGCAGCAATCCAGACTGGGTATATAATCAAATTGCTACAAACAACTTAGACGAGCTTAAGTAATCATATACCTAAAATAAATTTACCCGCTTATTGTGTATTTCCGTAAACCGATTAATTAGATTAGTCATTTTTAATGCTGCCACCACCATAACAAATATTGATATCATTCCGTTTTAAATTAAATAATTGAGAATTGGCTTATAATGAAGAGTGACTACCGCCCAGAAATTGATGGAATTAGAGCCATCGCGGTACTATCAATTATCATATATCACGCAGAATTCAAAGTGCAGGGCGAAAATATTCTTGCTGGAGGATTTTTAGGTGTCGATATTTTTTTTGTTATCTCGGGGTTTCTTATTACAAGCCTCCTTATTAAGGAAATTCACCGTACCGGAACTATCTCAATACGTGCTTTCTATGAAAGAAGAGCATTAAGAATTCTTCCTGCATTATTTACCACTCTATTATTAACCATTCCTTTTGCCTGGCTATACTTACTCCCAAATCAACTAATTGATTACGCCAAATCCTTATTATCATCACTTCTTTTTGGCTCTAATTTCTATTGGAACAACAGTATGCAAGAATATTCTTCCGAGTCCTCTCTCATCAAGCCCTTAATGCATACTTGGTCACTTGCCATTGAAGAACAGTTTTATATTGTAATTCCATTAACTATATTATTAGCTTACAAACTTATCAAATCGCATCACATTAGCATGTTGTTTTTAATATCTGGCTTTATCCTCAGTTTAATAGCCTCAGAAATAATATCTCAAGAAAACGCATCTCTATCATTTTACATGCTACACACGAGAGCCTGGGAGCTTCTCACAGGCTGCATTCTAGCCTTTCTGCTAATTCACTTTCCATCAAGTAAAAAAAATCCACTCTTAAATAATACGCTACCCTTTTTGGGCTTTGGGTTAATTTTATACTCATTTTTTTTCATCCACATCGACAATACAAACCACCCAGGAATCATAACCCTACTGCCAGTTAGTGGAACCGTATTAATTATCTGGTTCGGCAACAATAAAGACTATTTGACCCAAATACTTTCATCCAGGCCGTTCATATTCATCGGTATTATCTCCTACTCCCTATATTTATGGCATTATCCGGTGTTTGCATTTGCAAGAATTAACAACCCCACCCTATCTTCGATAGAGTTACTAATACTAATAGGAGTTACTTTCATTATCGCCTTAGCATCATTTTTCATGATTGAAAAACCGCTAAGAAAAATATCCCATAAAGTCGCCTCTTATTACTGTATCGCATCCCTATTCTTCACCTTAACCTTAATATCAATATATTTTATAAAACATGAAGGACTTCCAAGTAGACTAGGGTTCAACGTGAATTTATTAAATTCATTTATTGGTACTGATTACCAAGAGATCTGCGGATTAGACACTGAGAACAAAATAGACCCATACACTTTCTTTTTAAACGATAAAGAGTGCAACATAGGTCAAAAACAATCTCCAGATTTTTTGCTAATTGGCGACAGTCATGCCAGATCTTTACTGTCAACTATTCACACTGCTGCATTAAACTCCAAAAAATCAGGACTATTTATCTTTGCCCCGGGGTGCCCACCAATACTTAACACCTATCCTAATAGAGCAAAAAAGGAACAAACTAATGCCTGTAAATTAATTAATGATAATGCATATGACCTGGTGAAAAAACGTGAGATTAAAACCGTATTTCTAGTCGCACGGTGGAACTACTACACGCACGAAACGGCTCCCGATAAACAAGAAATATCAAATAACATAAATACGCGAAGGTGGTCTACAGAAATCAGCCAAATCACACTTAGAGATAATCTTAGAGATACCATTGAAGCCTACTCTAGATTAGGAGTAGATATAGTAATTTTAAGACAAGCGCCACACCAAAATGGCTTACCAATAAAGATTTATAGGAATACCTTCAGAAAAAAAAGCATTAATAATTTAAATGACGCTCAACTTTTCTCACAAGAGCTTGATAACACAATCCGCCAAAATTCGATTTCACGCATAGATAATATTGGAAAATCTAGAGTATCAAATTCAATTATTAGTGATGTCGCTAAGTCAAAAAATGTATATCTAATCAATCCAGTAGATTCACTTTGCAGCGATATATGCCCTATTGGTAACACCAATACTAGCTTCTATGAAGATGATGATCATTTGTCGATAACAGGAGCCAAGCGTATCCAGCATGAATTTGAAACTTATTTTAAATCGAAGCGGTTTAATAAATTATAGAATATTGACGATTATCACCGAGAGGGAATTGTAATATAGGCTGGATTTTCGTTGCTGCAGGTAGAGGGATTGGAACAGTTCTTCGAAAGCACCCCTACTTTTTATAATCTAAGCCTCTACTTTTGACTTAGATTTTAAAAAGTAGGGATTACCGCTGAAGGCACTATTAGCGCTGCCGGCTTGTCACGTTTGATTCTCTTTCGTGGCTTAATGCGTAAATTCAATTCTAGCTCACGGTAGATGCAATATACACGTTTGTGATTCCATTTAAATCTCTTCGTATTGCGCAGGAACAGAAAGCACAGGCCAAAATCCCAGCGCTTTATGCGCTGTGGTAAGGCGCAGCAACGGTAATCCTCCCTTTTTAACCGAAGCTAAAAGTAGAAGTTAAGCGGCCATTAATGGTGGCCTGCCACCATTAGCCTTGTGGGTCCGTTCGTTATTGTAAAACCATAACCAGTTCGTTGCATAGTCTTGAACCTCATCTAATGCTTCAAAAAGGTATTTGCTCAACCAACTATAACGAATGGTACGGTTTGCTCTTTCAATATATGCATTCTGCTGTGGGTTTCCAGGCTGAATATATTCAATTCTAATTCCGTGACTATTAGCCCAGTCGACGAACATATGACTTATAAACTCGGGGCCATTATCACAGCGTATGGTAGTGGGTTTTGGCCGCCATTCTAAGAGTTGATTAAGCACGCGAATCACTCTAACCGCGAGCAATGAAAAACCTGCTTCAATCGCGATGCCTTCGCGGTGGTAATCGTCAATAACATTAAACAAACGAAACTTTCGGCCGTCTGCCAATTGATCATGCATGAAGTCCATGGACCAAACTTGATTAGCTTTAATGGGCTCTTTTAATGGTTCAGGTTTGTTGCGCTTTAGTCGCCTTCTAGGCTTGATACGTAAATTTAAGGCCTGCTCACAATAGATTCGGTAAACCCGCTTATGGTTCCATTTTAAACCCTTAACGTTACGTAAATAATCAAAACACAGACCAAAGCCCCAGTCAGATTCCTTCTCGGTTAAATCGACAAGCCAGTTGGCAATCTCTTGATTCTCATCGCTTAATAAACGTTGATACCGATAACAGGTCTCACTAATAGAAAATGCTTGGCATGCAAGCCGAATACTCACGGCGTAATTTGAGACAGCCTGTTGGGCCATCTCTTTGCGCTGTGACGGCTTTACCACTTTTTTGCCATGGCCTCCTGAACAATCTCGGATTTAAGGCGCTCTCCCGCATACATTTTCTTCAGCCGCCGATTCTCGTCTTCCAATTCTTTGAGCCGGGACATCATGGACGCATTCATCCCACCATACTTTGCGCTCCACTTATAGAAACTGGCTGTACTCATGCCATGCTCTCGACATAACTCAGGAACAGGCGTTCCAGCATCGGCTTGTTTGAGTATGCCCATTATCTGGCTGTCGCTGTAGCGTGATTTTTTCATGTAGATCTCCTTCGTTCAGTGTACGAGAAAATTCTACTTTTGAGGTCAATTAATTTTCGGGAGGATTACCTGTCTCTGTAGGTTTGTTGGCGACAAATCTGGATACCCAGAGAAAATCTTGAGTGATCATCTAAGACTGTCAGAGCTTGCCAGTCACCAGTGTTTGATGAAATTGGACCTTTAAAATCCATCTGCCATAAATCATTAGGAAAATCAAGTTCGAATCGAATCCAGTTTTCTTTTTCTGCAACGGATGAGGTTTTTAATAAATCATTGCGTTTAATTATTTCTGTTATGGTGCTGGCCGCAGGAATTCTGTCATGACCTTCATTTTCTAAATAGCGCTTAAGCTTACGACCACCCCATTCTGGGAACTCTAACCGAGTTATTCTGATTAACGACTCGACATCGCCAGGTGTTTTATTAGGCGAGTGCTTGGGTTTCTTTGAGCGATTCGAAAAATCAGTTTTGGTGTTTTCTTTATAATGATTAATCCATTTATATGCGGTTT
>MAAB01034868.1_pt1 | contig 12227 bp, 13 predicted proteins | sample 1115991 | NCBI WGS metagenome assembly MAAB01 (sample SAMN04961124, study PRJNA320927) | seawater metagenome | isolation source: sample BD02T18 sea water enriched with oil for 18 days | place: USA:Gulf of Mexico | collected 2013-07-27
ACATTTTTAATTCTTGATGCGATTGGTTTGGCGTTATTCAGTATTACGGGTACAGAAGCAGCTTTAAACTTAGGAGCCTCTTGGTTGGTTGCTAGTTTTCTAGGGGTGATTACCGGTGTGATGGGCGGCATATTGCGAGATGTTTTATGTAATGAAGAGCCGTGGGTTTTTCGAAGTCCTTTGTTTGCGACAGCGTCATGGTTGGGCAGTTGGCTGTATATTTTAATGGTTGAAAATGACGTGGCAGAATTGACGGCAAGCCTTATTGCCAGTAGCAGTATTTTAATTATTCGTGCGTATGCTATTCGTAAAGGCGTTAAATTGCCTCGCTTTAAAGAGAAGAAAAAACGTTTGTAGTGTGTGATGCGATTATATTGATCACATAAATCTCAATGTATTGATTGGAAGAAAAGATGAAAAATGTCGTTATTACCGGTGCTAATCGAGGCATTGGCTTAGAGTTGGCCAAGCATTATCGCCAGCAAGATTGTACCGTTATTGCTATTTGCCGTGAGTCATCAGAAGAGTTGGACGATATTGCCGACATGGTCATTAGCGATATCGATGTGCGCTCTGAAGATTCCATCGCAATGGTTGCAGAGGTGTTGGCTAGCACCTTGATTAATTCTGATTCTGGTCAGAAAATTGATCTGCTGATTAATAATGCAGGGGTCTTTATGAATGAGTCCTTAGACGCTATGGATTTCGATAGCATTCAGACTCAGTTGGAGGTTAATGCGATTGCACCTTTGCGTGTGACTCATGCTTTTCAAAGTATGTTATGGGAAGGCAGTAAAGTTGCCATGATCACTAGTCGAATGGGCTCGGTGTCTGATAATGGTTCCGGTGCTTATTATGGCTACCGTGCATCCAAAGCGGCGTTGAATGCGTTTGGTAAATCGTTAGCGATTGACCTTAAACCTAAAGGTATCTCGGTTGCTTTATTGCACCCTGGTTTCGTTCAAACTCGTATGGTGGGCTTTAATGGTGATATTTCTCCAGTACAAGCCGCGGCAGGTTTAGCTCAACGAATCGAAGAGCTAAATTCAGAGAATACGGGTAGCTTCTGGCATTCCAATGGTGAACTTTTACCTTGGTAAGCTTTCTTTAAGCATCAGCTCTCGGTAGCCATAAGATTTTTCCGTAATGGAATAAGAAAATGCCGAGTGCTGAAATGATGCAAAGAATAGCCAGTACATAAGATATTCCGGGTGCCACGGATGGCCCAATTAAGCGAATGAGCGTTGCTATCTGTATTAAAGCAAAGCAGAGAGCCATATAGGGAAGGGCTAATATCTGTCGTCCCGTATGACCTAAACTGATTCGTGCCATCATACTAATAATCATTGAAAGCAAGCCACCAATTGTCATGGCATGAAGCCATGGAAGCGGTAGACCTGTCGATAAATCACTCATTCCCATCAGCACATTAATAGCGATCAAAACATAGCCTACGATCAGCCAAGAAAACGCTAAGTAGAGAGACCAAAGCATCGGCTCTTGCGCAACCCCTTGGCGATAAAATAAGACTAAGCGATAGCTTTGCGAAGCGGCTGCACAGACGGCAATCATTGCGGTAATGATGTTGAGGACAAAGGAATCAAAATATTGAGTGGCCAGAAAGAATGGAATAATCAACCAGCTTGAGGCCATTGAAAACTCTAATAATCCCTTTGGTAAATCCCTAGCTGGGGCTTGAAGGCGAGCTCGGGTGAAGAAGGGTAAGACACGTCCCGATACCCACAATGTCATCGCTGCCATGATCAGTACTGCAACTTGCATCAAATGAGTGATGCTTTCAGCTTGAAAGGTCAGTAGCAGGTGAAAGACTATTTGGATTAAGGTGAATGCGCCGAGTAATATCACAAAAGGCCAGTTGTGTTTTTGACTACCTTTTCCTTGTTGTTTTTCTCCCATTGCGAGTGTTTTAGCTAGACCTAAGCTGGCGAGGAAAGGCGCGGCGGCATCCAGTAGCATTAATATCGGCATCGGTGTGTTGGGAATAAGCCAAGCAATGCGGGCACTTAACCATAAGAAAACGATGGCCTTGAGCATGTTGCTTGAAATGCCTGCCTGCCCAGTCCAGTTTTTAGAGGCTGTTAGCAAAAATCCAATAGCGATGGCTTGTACAAAGCCAAATATCATCTCGTGACTGTGCCACATCAACCAACCTCCGTAAGGTTGATACTGGCTGAGACTATCTGGCAAGCTGGCAGTTAAAACTAGCGCCCATAGTGCAAAACCAAAGGTGATGAAAATACTTGCGGCCAAGAAAAATGGACGAAAAGCTATTTGCCAGATGGGGAGTGTTTTTTTAGGGGCTGCTTGTGACATTGTTTTCTCGACAAGGTGACGCGTAAAATCAATTTTCACTATATATCAGTTACACTGGGGATGATTGATCTATCGCATATAAAATCCAGCGTATTAGAATTTAGGCGGTAAATAGTTAATGATAAAAGTTTACCTGGAAAATCGTCCGCCGTTAGCAGAGTACCTTGATGTAGATGTGATAAATCATCTGCCGGTAGGGGAAATAAAACGAATTGCGGATGAGACTGGTAATCACTGGCGTAAAATTTTCAACGTGTATGCCAAGCTCATTTACTGCTTTGCAGAAATGACTCATGACTCATTATTGCTAAAGTACAGCAGTTGGCAGGAATATCGAGACCAGGCGTTATTACAGTGGGGCAGTGATACTGAGTTGTGCTTTGAGCATCTGCTGATTGAAAGATCACCATTGTCTGCCATCCATATTGTTATGGGTAAGTCATTTTCAGAGCGCATACTAGAAGGCACAACGATAGAGTGGCTAGATAAGGACTTTGCGATTAATCGAGAGCAGAGCATTATTGTCTGTCCCTATTTTGATTATCGTCAGCTATCTAACATTAAAATCCAAACCTTGGCTGAACTGATTCTATCGCTGCAAGACCGAAGTCGTGATGAAAAAAACGTTGAGGAATTTATGTGAGGCAAAGTCTTTCTAAGCAGATGCGAGGATTATTGGTGATTATTGCGGTGTCCTTTTCCATGACAGGCATGGCTGCACCTGTGACTTATGTTGATCTTGCATTAGGGTTAGGTATTCATGTGCTTGAGGATTCCGATCAAGGGGCGGCCAGCAAGCTCATTAAAACAGGCATTGGTGTGCAGTGGTTTCCATTTATAAGTACGCAGATTGGAGTTTGGTCATGGGCCAGCGAAGATCAAGCTAAGCGTGAATCGGAGGAGGATTCTGAAACCGATAATGTTGGTATGTTTGATGGTATTAGCGGTTCTTGGGAGGTTGCATTGCAGTGGCCTATCGACAATGACAGTGGGGCGTTGAGTGCAGGACCGTATATTCGTTACGGGCAGCATTGCTGGTCAGCAGTATTGGTTGGCTTGGTTCAGCCTTGGTCAAAGAGAGGTTGTTCTAACTTGAATACCCTTGGGTTTTCTTTTCCCTCTAGGGAGGAGGATTATACCGGGCTGTATATCGAGTTTACACAAACCGACTTTGATGACTTGATTTCAAGTTCATTGCAGCTTGGAGCTAAACTTGCGTTTTAATATGTAATTTCCTGCGACTAATCATTATAAAAAGTTAACCAATTGGTTAGAATGCTCTAAATCGAATAAATTAAGAGCTTATATGTCTTCTTCAGTCCCTGGTGTGCCGACAAGCGCAGAGAATTTCAAATCGATACCGCTCATGTTAGCGGTATTCCCCGTTTTCCTATTAATGATTATGTTAGGAGCATCGGTTTATTATTTTGCCGATAACTCTTCGTACGGTGGTAATCAGATAGGCCTTTTAATTGCGGCGGCCGTGGCGGCGTTGATTGGGATTAAACTAGGTCATAAGTGGGGAGACATAGAAAAAGGCATCATTGATGGTATTTCCAATGCCATGATTGCAGTTCTCATTTTGCTTATGGTAGGCGCGCTCATTGGTAGTTGGATGTTATCGGGAACCGTACAAAGCCTCATATATTATGGCTTGATGTTAATCAGCGCCGAGTGGTTTTATGCGGCGGCGTGTTTAGTCTGTGGTATTGCCGCGATGAGTATTGGTAGTTCGTGGACCGTTGCAGGTACTTTAGGTGTCGCCTTTATGGGTATGGCAGCGGCAATGCAGCTTGATCCAGCAATTACAGCGGGTGCTGTAATTTCGGGTGCTTATTTTGGTGATAAATTATCGCCACTGTCTGATACCACTAACTTGGCTTCTGCGGTTGCTGATACGCCTCTCTTCTTACATATACGTAATTTGTTATGGACTACAGTGCCTAGCTTTGTAGTTGCATTAACCCTGTTTGCTTTTATGGGAGGCGAGCAAACGCTTGCCTCACTTCAATCCATCGAGGAAACCATGGTGGGATTGGATGCTAATTTCACCATTGGTTTGCATCTATTATTACCCGTTGTGTTTGTCTTTGTTTTAGCTTGGCTTCAAATTCCCGCTTTGCCTACAATTTTTGCCGGTGCCTTATTAGGTGGAGCTTTTGCGGTATTCTTTCAACCCGACTCTGTTGCTCGATTTGCCAGCGTGTCTGGATTTGATGTGAATCTGTCTGTTTTCGAGCAAAGCTTTTTGGCTGTTTGGAAAGTACTGTTTGATGGTTACCAGTCCAGTATCGGTAATGAAGGGCTGGATAGCTTATTATCCCGGGGTGGTATGAGCAGTATGCTCAATACAGTTTGGCTAATTCTGTGTGCGATGGCATTTGGTTCTGTTATGGAGCAGGTTGGATTATTACAGCGTATTTTGTCGGCTATTTTGAGTTCAGTTGAAACAACTGCAGGGTTAATCATAACGACCGTTTTTACCTGTATTGGCGCGAATATGATGACTGCAGACCAGTACATTGCGATCGTATTACCAGGGCGTATGTACAAGTTTGAATACGCTAAGCGTGGCTTAGCACCGCAGAATCTCTCACGCACGTTAGAGGATTCAGCAACGATTACTTCGCCTCTCATTCCTTGGAATACGTGCGGCGCTTATATGGCAGGAACATTAGGTGTGGCGACGTTATCTTACTTACCGTACGCCTTTTTTAACTTGCTGGGTCCATTATTCTGCATCGCGTTTGCCTTAACCCATTTTCGCATTATTCCTTTAGAAGTCGCTGCTGAAGAAACGGTATAGCGGGTTGATGAGCCAGAGCGAATGCTTATAGAAGCGTATAGCGTTAGCTTCTGTTAAAATCCTCAGCAATTAACTTTCCTGAGGATTTTTTATGTTGATGACTTTTCTTTATATTGTGATTGGTGCTTTAGTCATCTTTGCTTTGAAGCGTGCGATTTCTGGCACCAGCGGCACGAGCGTGACTGAGAATCTTGATGCCGGTGTAGAATTTTTAGCTGAGAATAAGACGAAAGAAGGCGTCGTAGAAACTGAGTCTGGTTTACAGTATTTACAGCTTCAAGAGGGCACGGGTAACGACCACCCGGGTGCAAAAACAAAAGTACTCGCTCATTACCACGGGACATTAATCGACGGTACGATCTTTGACAGCTCAGTTGATCGAGGGCAGCCATTAAATTTTGGCTTGAATCAGGTTATTAGAGGTTGGACTGAGGGGCTGCAATTGATGGTTGTAGGCGAAAAAATGCGTTTGTTTATTCCGAGTAAGTTGGCCTATGGAAATCGTCCTGCAGGCTCGATTCCAGGCGGATCAGTATTGATTTTTGAAGTTGAGTTAATCGCTATTAATGGATAACGCCTGACGTTAAATTACAAATTTATCTTTGTTCATGCAGATAAGGGTGATTAGTCACTTGAAATTCCCTGTGACACCCTTATTATCAATCTTAGTACACGAATTTTAATCAATGGAGCGACAAATGGAACATGTAAACATAGGCACGGCGCAAAGTGCGACGAGTGCTGACACTCAAAAGGTATTACGCAATACCTATATGCTATTGGGCATGACGCTAGCTTTTAGTGCCTTAACAGCAGGCATTTCAATGTCTATGAATCTAGGCGGCGGTGCAGCCATGATCATGTCGATTGCTGCGCTTGCGATTGTTTGGTTCGTTCTACCACGCACAGCCAATACCGCTATGGGCCTTCCAGTTGTATTTTTGTTTACTGGCCTTTTAGGTGCAGCGCTTGGGCCAATGCTTAACCGCTATTTAGCAGTGCCTGGTGGTTCTGAAATGGTTATGCAGGCATTAGGTGGAACAGCGATTATTTTCTTCTCGCTTTCGGCTTATGTATTAACTAGCAAAAAAGACTTCTCTTTTATGCAGGGCTTCTTATTCGTAGGCATCATGGTCGTCATCGTCGGCATGATTGGCGGTATGGTTGCTTCTTACTTCTTCGGTGTTGATGTTTCATTATTTCGTCTTGCTTTGTCTGGGGCTATTGTATTGCTTATGTCTGGCTTCATCTTGTTTGATACTAGCCGTATCATCAATGGTGGCGAAACCAATTACATCATGGCAACCGTTAGCCTGTACCTGAACATTTACAACTTGTTCACTGCTTTACTACACATTATTGGCGCTACTAGCGACGATTAATGGGTCAAATAAAAAGAAGGCTCTGCCTTCTTTTTATTTCTTCTTTATTTCCCATTATTCAGTTCAATTATTTTCCTTCCTGATAAATCTTTCTGCATACTCCTTCTTTCAATATTTCTATACCCACTCCGATGAAAACCCCCATATTATTTATACAACTTCCTATTCAATAACTTTCAAAAATGTGTCAGTTTAAACTTCTAAATTCTCGGAAATTCTATCGCTAAGAGTAATGACATGAGTAACCAATTATTGGTTGGGCAATACGACGAGCTTAAGCAAGCATTACGCGCGCATCGTGATAATTTTACGCAGGTGCACAGTACTCGATTACATCGCTCTTTAAGTTGGTTGAAAGCAGCGGGTGAACAACTTCAAACGGATAATGTCGATCAGGCTTTTATTAATCTCTGGATCAGTTTCAGTGCATGCTTTTATATCGAAGGGGAAGAGTCGATAGCTCCTTTTATAGAAAAGCTCGTAGCATTGGATGATCAGCAGCGTATCTATGCGTGTTTATGGAATGAATACTCAGGCTCAGTGAAAGCGCTGATTAAAAACCCTTATGTCTTTGCAGAGTTCTGGCAAGCTCAGCGTTTAACGGGGGAGAATAAGGAAAGCTGTACTGGAATGGATCAAGCAGAAGATGCTTGGCGTATTAGTTTTGATCAATCGTCTGTAGAGGCGCTTAATTGTTTGAGTAGAAAGAAGGTCGCGCCGTTATTTTCTATCGTACTTGATCGCTTATATGTATTGCGTAATCAGGTGCTGCAAGGTGGTGCGACTTATCAAAGCCAAGTAAATAGAGAGCAGGTCGGAGATGGTGTTGTTCTGCTATCGAACATTATGCCGATTATTATTAGCATTATGTTGAATAGCAGTGAAGAAGACTGGGGCGAAATTGCTTATCCAGTCATTTAGCATTATCTATTTGAAACGGAAGGTTGAGCGCTTACATACGCTCTAGTGTTTCGATACCGAGTAGGTTTAGGCCTTGCTTAATGGTTTTACCGGCAAGTGCGGCTAAGCATAAACGGCTTTGCTTTTGCTCTTCGTTATCGGCTGCAAGGATTGGGCAGTGCTCGTAAAAACTAGAGAACAGGCCAGCAACTTCATAGATATAGCTGCATAACGTATGGGGCTGTCCGCGCTGACTGATGCGTTCTAGAATTTCTGGGAATTGCATTAGCTTATTAGCCAGATCCTTCTCTTTTTCTGCTTCTAGTTTTACAGTGCCTTGAATGCTGTTCATATCCAAGCCGGCTTTATCAAAAATACTGGCAACGCGGGTATAGGCATACATTAAATACGGTGCCGTATTTCCTTCGAAACTTAACATCTGATCAAAGTTAAATATGTAATCGCGAGCACGGTCTTTCGAAAGGTCTGCGTATTTTACTGCAGAGATGCCGACAGCTTTACCGATTTTATCGACTTCAGCTTGTTCCATATCTGGATTTTTGCTGCGTACTAAAGCAATGGCTCGAAGTTCGGCTTCGTCTAATAAATCAACAAGCTTAACAGTGCCGCCACTGCGGGTTTTGAAGGGTTTTCCATCTTCACCATTCATTGTGCCAAAACCTAAGTGTTCAAGGCTAGTCTGCTCGCTAGCAAAACCTGCTTTATGAGCCAGTGAAAAAACTTGATTGAAGTGAAGTGCTTGTCGTTGATCAACGAAATACAACACACGATCGGCGTTTAATTTTTGTGCGCGATAGCGAATAGCCGCTAAATCGCTGGTGGCGTATAAGAAGCCACCGCCCGATTTTTGCACTATGATCGGTAGAGTATCGCCTTCTTTATTCTTGAATTCATCAAGGAATACACACTGTGCGCCATTACTTTCAGTGAGTAGTTTAGCCTTAGTCAGTTCATCAACAATGGATTGAAGGTCACCGTTGTAGGCACTTTCTCCACGGACATCGTCTGCCGTTAAACTAACCCCTAAGCGTTTGTAAAGTGTTAAGCAATGTTCTAAGGATATACTGTTGAACTCGGCCCAAAGCTTGTTGCAGTATTCATCGCCAGACTGAAGAGCAACTACTAATTCACGGGCGCGAGTTGCAAACTCTTCGGATTCATCGAAGCGACCTTTTGATGCGCGGTAGAAGCCTTCAAGGTCGGCTAAATCTAAGGATTCGCCACTGTTTTGCTGTTCTTCCATATAAGCCAATAGCATACCGAATTGGGTACCCCAGTCGCCTACGTGGTTTTGACGAACGACATTATGACCTTGGAATTCCAGTGCTCGTACAACGGCATCACCGATGATGCTGGAGCGTAAATGGCCAACATGCATTTCTTTAGCGAGGTTAGGAGAGCTGTAATCAACCACAATTGTTTGTGGCTGGTCGGCGCGCTTGATACCAATATAATCATCGGCTAAGGCATCACTTACTTGCTGTTCTAACCAGCTGTCATTGACGAAGAAGTTGATAAAGCCAGGTCCAGCGATTTGAGTGTCGCTAATACGAGGATCTTTAGGCATGGCGGTAATGATTTTCTCGGCTAAATCGCGAGGGTTCATACCGGCAGGTTTCGCTAGCATCATCGCAATGTTGCAAGCAAAGTCGCCGTGACTTTTATCTTTAGTATTTGAGATGTTAATGCGCGGGCTGACATCTTCAGCAAGTACACCTTGTTGTTTTAGGATATCAATGGTTTGTGATAATAGTGCTTCGACAACCGATTTCATGCTGCTACCTTTATGTTGCTCGTGAGAGCCCGCTTTAAATTCAGGGTGCAGATTTTACGCGATAGTCAAAGGCTTGTCTTGTTTAACATGAGTGGCTTTGAGAGTTTATTAAGCTTCGCTACCAAGGTGCTCTAAGGCGCTAGGCTTACACAGAAATTTTCTCTTGGCGGCGCTGCGAAGGCATTTACCACAGATGTATTCAGGTTCGCTGACCATGCGCTGAATTCGGTCGATTTCTCGTACGATGTCTTTTCGTTTTATTTCACATAACGTCATAAGTAGTTCACCTTACTTATTTTGGTGCTTTTAATCTAATTGATAGCTTAAGCTTGTTGCGATTATAACTCATAATCGTTCGCATTTAGAAGCTTTATCTTTTGTCTAATCCTGTTATGTCTCAACCTTCTAGTATATGATTTTGGAAAAAATAAACATGGGAATATAAATTGTGATTAAGGATGATCTAAGGCGGAAGTTGCTGACTAATTCTTTACGTTTGAGTTGTGTCTTGGCGTTTTCACCATGGCTAGCAAGGCCTGCTTTAGCGAAAGATGATTTTGAAGATTATAAGTTCGAAATGAATACGAGTGTATTTCAAATTGAAGATGAATTTGCTCAATACAAGAAGGCCTATACTGCCGCTTATCGAGTTTATCAGGGTGAAATTACTCAGTTTTGGTCTGAGGTGGAGCTATCGAATAGCACATCTTGGGTTGATTATAACCCTACGATGGATGTGAAGCGGGTTGTCGACTTCGCTGAAAATGAGATTCGGATTTCTATACAGGGAGATAAACTTCAAGGGTTTTCTCCTGCAGATTCTGAACGGGAAATTTTGGCTGCATTATCTATTAATGTAGCTGAGGCTTATAAAGTAGACCCTGTATTAGCTAAGATCGTGGGTGGTCAGCAACCTGATAGCCAGCGTACTCTTCTTGGCTTGGATAAAAGTCTTGCGAGTGCATTAAATAAATCTGCAGTGCTAGAGCGTAAGCAAGGAAAGAAAGGCGAGATGCTGACCATTATTGCTAGGCTTCCTGTCAATAGTCTTTCTATGAGAGCCAAAAGTTTTTTACCTAGCGTTGAAGCATCGGCCACAAAATGGCAGGTCTCTTCTGCTTTGATTTTGGCTATTATGCATACCGAGTCTGCTTTTAATCCTTTGGCTCGCAGCCATGTTCCTGCCTTTGGTTTGATGCAAATTGTGCCTAAGTCAGCGGGGCGGGATGCGAGTCGCTTGGTATTTGGCCGCGAACGTCTATTGAATGGCCAAGATTTGTATAAACCTGAGACTAATATCGAAATGGGTGCCGCTTATTTGCATATATTGGATAATAAATACTTGAAAGGCATCATTGATGATAAAAGCCGTCAGTTATGCGTGATTGCTGCTTATAATACCGGTGCCGGTAATGTGGCGCGTGCCTTTAGTGGCACTACATCCGTTAAGAAAGCCTTGCCATTAATTAATCGCTTATCTTCAAAGCAAGTTTATGCGCAATTGCGCAGCAATTTAAAATATGAAGAAGCCCGGAATTATGTAAAAAAAGTCACTCAAACTCTGCCTTTATATTCGTAATAGAGTGGCTTGTTTGGTCTCTTTACAGGGAGTAGGTGATCGCGGCATACTTCCGTATTGATATTATTTATCAGATGATCTCGTTTGAATGGAATATTGTAAGAGAGGGAATTATGCAAGAGTATTATAATAAAAAAGCGAAGGAATGTGAGGCGGCTGTAGAGCAATTACAGCAGCAGATAGAGCGAATGAATAAGGTGGATGCTGATAGTTTAAAGGTGCAAATGGAGAAAGTGCGCCGTGAAATGAAAAACTATCAGGCTGCACTGACTGTTGAAGAAGCTTCTGCTTCTGTTTAGTACAGAAAGCTGAAGCTAAATCTCGAAAATTGCACCTTTGTTAAGGCCCTCAAAAGCCTTAACGGTGATTCTGTTAGTCGGGTTCTCATCATGTAGCATTTGTGCAACATGAGCAGCGATACATTCTACTGTGGTATCAGTAGGCATTATATAGCAGACCCTCTTTGGCAAGGTTAATTCAAAATGGCCTTGCGGGGCGTCGTATGCAAAGTGCATCTGCTCTTTTTCATCGTTACCAGTACTTAGTAAGTCCTCTTCACTGCCGATGTAAATATCACTCCAGCGTTCGGCCCAGTTACTTTCTAGCTCGCTATCTCGTGAGCCATCGCTCCATATTTCAATGCGTGATCGGTGACCATGGGCGATGCGTTGGCAATTACCATCATGCTTTTTAAGGCCGTGGCTGTAATGATAATAAGCCGCGTTAATTTCTTCTGCTTCAAATGTCAGTTGAATGTGTTCAAGATTGTCTGGGAAGTGATCAGACAGCTGCTTGATTGACCACTGAGACGCGGTTTGTTCGTTAATGCGATCAGCATCAATTAAAGCAACAGATTCTAGCGGCGCATCCATTGTTAATACGTCATCGTTACCAAAGCTCCAGCTTAAGATGATACGATCTTTATTGATTTCATAGCTAAGGCGCTGTGATTGAATAGGCACTAATAGGCGATGATCTAGTTGATCGTCTAGCCAGTTACGAAGGACTTTCTTAACAACACCAAAATCCCAAATCATGCTAGTTTGATCTAAGCCGCCGTCCAATAAGACGGATGCGAGCCAAGTTTCACCGACTAAACCGCGTTGGTCATCCAGGTAACTGAAATCTACATTGGTAAGGTTGTCGACGAATAACTGCATGAAAATCTCTTGCTTGGGTTTCAAAAGAGGGCATTCTACCCGAAGTTATCCCCACAGCGTAGCACCAGTTACGTTATAATCACTTTCTTTATTGTTTTAAATACAACACAACCGTTAAGAAATAAGTCGAGTGGCTATGAAATACCTCAAATTGGAAGATTTTGATCGAGCTTGGATCTTCCGTCATAAAGACCTGCCAGTAAGTGATGATCTAAAAGCAGCCATTAAGCCTTATACCGAAACGGTATCGAATCAGTTGTGGAATCAATAC
>MAAB01033009.1_pt1 | contig 12224 bp, 8 predicted proteins | sample 1115991 | NCBI WGS metagenome assembly MAAB01 (sample SAMN04961124, study PRJNA320927) | seawater metagenome | isolation source: sample BD02T18 sea water enriched with oil for 18 days | place: USA:Gulf of Mexico | collected 2013-07-27
TCCGGTAGAGCAATAATGCTAATGGGCCAGCCACCATTGCCGGTAACCGCCTGTTGAATCTGTAAGTAGTGGTAATCCACGTCAGGGTGTTCATCCCTATCTACCTTAATGGAGATGTAGTCTTTATTAAGAATTTTGGCAACCGAGTCATCCATAAAGCTATGCTCATTCATCTGATGACACCAATGGCAAGAGGCATAACCAATAGATAAAAATAATAACCGCTCGGTTTGTTGAGGTATGGGCCAGGTAACCCAGTTAATGGGGTTTTGGGCGTGCTGTAATAAATACGGAGAGGCGCTTAAGCTTAGCCCGTTCAGGTATTCTGTGGCGCTGGGGTGGGCTGTTAACCAGGATTGCCAAGTTTTGGCACTGGGCGTAGTGCCAATTGGCGGGGTGGCCCCGTGGCTTGATGAGATAATGAAAAACATCAAGCAAGTTATAATGACCTTCATGATGGGTCCCCTTGGGTAATGTTAATAACGGTATCTACTTTTGTGACGTTAACCGATTGTAGTTCACCGTTTGGCCATCTTATTTGCATGTTGGCCTTGGTAAACCTTCCCAGTCCAAAGTTTTGTTGTTTGGGGTGAACTGTCATGTAAGCCACTGAACCATGCACCTCTCGCCAAAGTGTCTCACCGTTGTCTAGCGTTATAACAATTCTGGCGCCAATGGCATCCAGGTTTGAACCCGCCTTAGGTGAGCCCGTTAACTTTACCGCTAGCCAGTGATTGTCATTCTTGGTTTGGTTTTCATACAAGTGAACCGCCCCATGGTAGTTACTTAGGGCTACATCCAGCTTGCCATCCAAATTCCAGTCTAAATAGGTGGCTGCTCTTGAATTGCCTAAATAGTCCAAGCCACTGCCTGATGTTTTATTATTAAGCTTGCCGTTGTTGTTCTCAAAGAACACATTGGTTTCTTTTTCGGCGACCGGAATGTAGATGTTTTTTTGTTGCCCATATTGATCAACAAACTCGGGGTTATCACTGCTGTACAGGTTAAATTCATTCATGCCATTGGTGACATATAAATCCATGTCGGTGTCGTTGTCATAGTCAAAAAAATCTGCGCCCCAAGACCAGCCGGTGGAGTTGTAACCGCGCCCAACTAACTTTGAATTCACATATTTTTGTTCACTTGAGATAAAAAGATCATTGGCCTCAACCACCCGCATTTGTGACAGCTTATTAGGGTCAAATTTCATGTCGGTTGTTTTAGAAGGTAAAACGTAACTTTCATCTTTGTTCATGGTGACGATATTAGAAATATAAATATCGGGTTTTTGGTCCTGGTTTATGTCCGCTATGCCAATGCCCATAGTGTAGGAAGGTTTGTTAGTGCCAAACTGTTCCGAGTTTTCTGTAAAAACAGCGTCACCATTATTTAAATAATAACCATTAACCCCAAAATCATTACCCACAATAACATCCTGAAAACCATCATCATTTAAATCGGTATGTGTAACCGCCTGCCCCCAGCCTATATTATCGAGCCCAGAAGCCTTCTTTTCTTTAAATGTTAGGTTACCTTGATTAATCCATAGTTTATTGGGCAGGCCGTTAATGTTTCGTCTGGCAAGGGAAGGCAGGATACCTTTAGGGTAATTCCCAAAGTAGGTTAAATATATATCAAGCAAACCATCGTTATTGGCATCAAATACCGTAGCTGGGCCGCCTACCATGTCGATTCCCCCAATAGGGCTGCCTTCTCGCTTTTTAAAGACAGTGCCGCCTAGGTTTTCATATATATGGTGTGGCTGGTTAGCGAAGGTGATAATAATATCCTGGTCACCATCATTATCCAGGTCAGCAATTAAGGGCTGGCGGGGTTCTCCTGGCAAGCCATCTGTAACCAGGCCTGCTTGATGAGTTATATCAATAAACCGGCCATTTCTATTTTCAAATAGCTTATTGCCCGTACCGCTTAGCAGTAATAGGTCGGCGTCACCGTCGTTATCAATATCTTCAGCGGCGATACCCGCGCCGCCAAAGGCAGGTGGAATACTAATTTCACCCACGCCAGCTTCTTTCTTAAGGTAGCTGCGTAATAGTCTGTTTAACCAATCGGATGAGCGGTGCTCAAATTTAACCCCCAAGACAGTGCTCACATCTTTAAAGCTGTCAGTGCCAGAACTTGCATTGCTGTGATTACTTGAATATATACTGGCGATGTTTTCCACTAGGTTAGAGCGGCTATTCATCCCAATTTTGTCATTGATGTTATTAACAGCGTCAACTAAGTCACTGGGAGCCAATCTGTTATTGCTGGCTTTCTCTTTAGATAAATTGCCAGCCACCCGTAATAACAGTACACCGTAAATGGCAATGTTCTCGGTAATAAGCTCAGCAGCAAAAGGGTCGGCGGTTAAAGCGCTTTTTAATTCTGGGTTATCCAGGGCAAATTGTAGGTAGCGCCAATGTATGCCCGAATCCCTAAAAGAGTCCATGTCATAGGCCTCTAAATACACTTGCTGCCCGTAAGCCAACTTGGGGAAAAAGGCCACGTCTTCATATTCATTCACTTTGTGCGGAATAAAGCGTTGGCTAAACTCATAAACATCCGACTCTTGAATAAGCGCATGCTTTTCATTTAGCGCCGTTTGGTTGGCCCCTTGGTAAAGCGTGGTAGCAAACTGAATTAAGGCTTCTGTAAAGTACTGGCGGAAAAATGTGGCTTGCTGTGGGTCTTTGGGCCAACTTTGGCGAGCATAAAAAACTTGCAAGTTACGCACAAATATCTGGCTAGAGACCTTATTGTAAGCCTGGTAGGCCGCCACCTTTTGCTCTATCACTTGTTTCAGCAGGGTTTTGTCGGTATTGCGGGTTAATTGAAATTGAGTATTTTTTAAATTTGCCAGCTCTTGCCACAGTGTTGATATCTGCGCCTTTAAAATGTGCTGTTGGTTATTCTTTCGGGCCTCTAGGTCGGCAATTTTTAACGTGGCTAGGCTTAATAAATCCAGGCGTTTTTTTAGCAATGAGATTGCGTCTTTTGTGAGCAGTGCGGTATTAAGGTCCCCCTCAAACATCATGGTTTGCTGAGCGGCCAAAATAGAACGCAATGAATAGGCAATGGAAGCGTACTGCCTTAAGTCATCTTTATGAATGATAAGTGACAGCCCGGCGCGAAAGGTTAGTTTGTAATGGCCTTGTGCGGTGGTATTAACGCCATACAAAGCATTTAATTCAGGCAGTAAATCTTCGGCATTAATGGTGGGCTTTTTTGTAGTCTTTGCCACTTTTTGCCAGATTTTTAGCACAAAATGCTGTGAAAGCTGATTTTTTTCAAAGCGGGCATCTGGCGCCAGTGGCGTACCAAACATAAAATCTTCTAGTCGGCTGGCGGTGGCGTAGCATTTTGGATCTTTTTCAGATTCAAACGACTGAATTTCTTGAATTAAAGTCGATGCATCCTGTGCAAATACCGTACTCGAGAATAAAGCTATTATAGCCAACCAATTTTTCACTACCCTCTCCCTCAATAAAGCCCACAATTATGCCGGAAAAATGCCACTAACGTTACTAAATATGGCATGCCTAATAAGATGCAGACTTTAAAGGAGTCATAAATATCAAAGATATGTTTAATGCATCACGGCCCATGGTGACGGGATAAAAAACCGGTTTCACAGTTTGGTTGTTTTATGATCGGTTAATAATATTTGGATAAGAGTTGTGTGTAAATTAGACGATATGGTTTTCCTTTTTGGAATACTGTTGGCGTATCGCGACCATTTCATAATGATTTTCTGTTTGATTATTAATCAAAATAAAAGTGAAGTGGTCCATTTTACGTAATTATTTTCCTTGTATTCGGTGTTCCAAATTAGGGCGAAAAATAAAAAACTGAACCAGTTTGGTTGGTTTTTGTTCTGCTGTGTAAGATATCTCTTACAAGGTTATATGACATGCGATATTTAGATCAAAACAGTACGAAATTTAGCTAATTCCAGCGCGAATCAGAATTGCTTAATAGCTGAGCAGGACTATACTGTGCGCCGGATTTAGCGGTGAGGACAAACGTGCCTCTTCTTTCCATTTCAAATTTCACTATTTAGCAAGATTTCTAAATATTAAAAGGACTTACGGTTTTGGCTCAGGCACGCACCTCCATACAAGTGATGCGGGATACAATTAATGCATTACTAATGCGTGAATTGAAGACTCGCTTTGGGGCCAAAAAACTGGGTTATTTTTGGGCTTTTGTGGACCCTGCAGCACAGGCCGTAATTTTGGCAACCATGTTCAGCCTTATTGGCCGCAGTAGCATAGCCGGGGTTGATGTGGCTTTGTTTATGATAACAGGCATATTGCCCTTTAAATTCTTTTCCAAGTTGCTGCCGCAACTGGCTGTGGCCGTGCAATCCAATAAACCACTGTTTGCCTACCGGCAGGTGACAGCCATAGACCCAATCATTACCCGCCTGATAATTGAGGTGGTTACTTTTATAGTAGTCTATGTGGTTCTTTTACTGGCCATGGCCTGGTTGGGTTTTGATGTATGGCCTCATGACTTATTAGCGTTACTGGGTATAAATGCTTTGTTGATATTGTTAGGGGCGGGCATGGGCTTAATTATGTGTAGTGCGGTCTCTCATTGGGAGGATAGCGGCAAGCTACTGGCCATGGTCATGACTCCCATGTTTATGATCTCGGGCATATTCTTTTGCGCCACTATGATTCCACAGCAGTATTGGTACCTATTGGATTGGAACCCAATATTTCATGTTATAGAGCTAAGCCGTGATGCCATGTTTGCCTCGTACACCACGCCTATTGGTAGTTGGGAATATGTGGGCTTTTGTGCCTTAGTGAGCATAGGCATTGGTTTAATGCTGTATCAAGTAAATCGTAATCGGTTTATTACCACATGATTACTTTTAGCAATGTTAGTAAATATTACCCCACCAAACAAGGGCGCAGTTACGTATTTAAAAACGTAAACATCACTCTGCCCACTAACACCAGTATTGGCATCTTGGGTCCAAATGGCGCGGGTAAATCTACATTAATAAAAATGATGGGTGGTGCCGACTTTCCAAGCCAGGGTGAAATCACTAGCGATAAGCGCATTTCTTGGCCTTTGGGTTTGCAAGGAGGGTTGCAGGGCAGCATGAGTGGCCGTGAAAACGTACGGTTTGTGGCACGTATTAATGGCCATAAACAAACCAGGCACATAGAGCAACAAGTGGCCGACTTTGCGGAGATTGGCAAATATTTTGATGAACCGGTTAAAAGCTATTCAAGCGGCATGCGCGCTCGGGTGACATTTGGTTTAACCATGGCCTTCGATTTTGACTTTGATGTTTTGTTAATCGATGAGTTGAACGCGGTGGGTGACGCCAACTTTAAAGCCAAAAGTAAAAAGTTGTTATTAGAAAAATACGATAAAACTAAGCTAATTATGGTGAATCATAGCCTTCACGAGTTAAAGCAGTATTGTCAGGCTGGTATCGTGGTAAAAGATAAAACCCTAGTCTTCCACCATGATTTGCAAGATGCAATAGGCGACTATAAAGAGACTTATGCCAAATCAAATTGAAAATAAAAAAACAGACGCGGCATTAGAAGGTCCGGCTAAAACGCCCATGCAGCGCAAACTAGACAAGCTAAAAAACAAACCACTTCAGTTTGTCAAAGATTCTACAGCCTATGGGAATGCCCAAAAAGGCATGGACTATACCTGGGCCAAATTTGGTTCATTTGCCTTGGTGTTATTGGCATCTGCAGTAGTAGTTTTTTACTATGGTGTGGTGGCCTCACCAAGATATGTGAGCGAAAGCCAGTTTGTGGTAAAGCAGGCCAGCAGCAGTGATGTGCCCATGTTGGGTCTTGCCGCATTGGGATCGGTATCACCTTCCATGCGCGATGCGCTAATTTTACAAAAATACATTCAATCCCGTGAAATGGCCATGGCATTAGATGAATCGGTATCGTTAAAAGCGCACTATGAGCGCAGTGATTGGGACAGTTTTAGTAAGTTAGCCAATAACAGCACCACAGAAGATTACATAGAATATTTCCAAGATCATATCAGTGTTAATCACGACGAAATGTCAGACGTACTATACGTGGAAGTTCAAACTTTTGATGCTCAATATTCACTAACAGTTGCCAGGACATTGTTGCAATTAAGTGAAAAATTCATTAATAACCTAGGTGCAAAAATGGCCCAGGAGCAAATGGCCTACGCGCAAAAAGAAGTTGAGCGCTCTTACAATGTGCTAAGTGAAAATCAAACTACGCTCATTAGCTTTCAAGATAAGTTTGAGCTTTACAATCCAGAGCAAAGAAGTGGCGCCTTGGCCAATGCCATAAATGGGCTGGAAGGCGAAATTATCACCCAGCAAACCGAACTAAAGTCACTATTAGCCTTTATGCGCAAAGACGCCCCAGAGGTTAAAGCCAAGCAAATAAGAGTAAATGCATTAACCGAACAATTGGCCGAAGAAAAAAACCGCTTAACTAACAATGACAAGCAATCGCTAAATAAAATTAACGTAAGTTTTAATGAAATAAAACTCAATACCGAGCTAGCGCTAGATTTGTACAAATCATCTTTAGTAAGCCTAGAAAGCGTAAGGGCAGAAGCCTACAAAAAGCTAAAGCACTTGTTAGTGATAGAGCGGCCAGCGCTAGCCCAGCAAGATAAATACCCAGCCAGGATTTACAGCATTTTAACCTGGTTTATTTGCTTAATCTTACTCTATTTTATAGGTCGCTTATTAATAAGCATTGTTAAGGAGCATCAAGAATAATGAAAAACTACTCTGTAGGAGGCTGCTTGCAAGCGATGAAGTTAGCGCGAATTGTGCAGTTTTGTGTGCAATCGATTGCAATAGGTATTATTTCTTTGCAGGTAACGGCTGTTTCCTTACAGCAAGAAGCCGATGCCGAAGTACAAAGCACACTGGATTCAACTGCTGCTAATAACCTATATGGTGGCTGGCTATTTAATGGCGGTTTTTCTAAGGCGTCATTTTCAGCGATTAACCCTAACTACCGTATTACCCAAGGGGATACCTTATTGCTTCAACTTTGGGGCGGGCTAGATTACCAGGCCGAGACCAAAGTAGACCCACAGGGCAATATTTTTATTCCAAAAGTGGGCCCGGTTAAAGTACTAGGTGTAAGTAACGCCAAGTTAAATAAGGTAGTGTTAAAAGCGGTAAAACGCGTTTATAAATCGAATGTATCTGCTTATGTCACATTAGTAAGTAGCCAAAAAGTAAAAATATTCTTATCTGGCATGGTGAAAAAACCGGGGTTATATGAAGGGCAAAGCGCAGACAGTATTTTAAAATTTATAGACCAAGCATCAGGGATTAGAGCTGACATTGGCAGCTTGCGCAACATTCAAATAAAACGTCATAACAAAACCAAATACAGTATTGACTTATACGACTTTTTAGAAAAAGGTGAGATGCCCAATATTCAATTACAAGACGGGGATGTAATTTTTGTAGCAGCCAAAAAAGGCGAAGTAACCATAGAGGGTGAAGTAGGTTTTGCTGGTAAGTACGAGCTTAAAGACAAAACCGTGCCCTTACAGCGCATTTTAAATGCAGTAGTAGCACAAGAAAAAGCCACTCATGTAACCGTGATAGAACCAGATGCAAGTAGCCAAAAACAACAAATAGTAGCGAAACAGTATTCCATTTCAAAAATCAGTAAGGTTAATGTAAAGCCAGGCGCCTTAATTAAGGTATCCTCACAGTTACGAACCAGCAGCATAAGCATAGAGGTGGTAGGTGAACACAACTCCGAGTTTGAAATGGTATTGCCTTGGGGGGCTAATTTAAGCCAGTTGTTAGAAGAAATTGAATACACCGGCCTTTCAAATAAAAATGCCGTGCAGCTATACCGAAAATCGGTGGCTGTACGCCAAAAAGACATGTTAAACGCCACCCTAACCGCGTTAGAGCAAAGCGTACTAACGGCAAGATCGTCCACCAACGAAAGCGCCCAACTAAGAGCGGCCGAAGCCGAAATTATTCTAAAGTGGATAGAAAAAGCAAAACAGGTGCAGCCTAAGGGGCAGGTTTTATTGTCGGATAGTTATGACGCTAGCAAGGTAATACTAAAACAAGGGGACCGGATAGTAATACCAGCTAAACGTTACTTGGTAATGGTTCATGGCGAAGTACTATTCCCAACTGCAATAGCCTACAACAATGAAAAATCGGTAGAAGACTTTATAGATAATGCGGGTGGGTTAACCGACGACGTAGACGACATGAACATACTAATCATGAAACCCAACGGTGCGTTTGTGGATATAAATAGTGACCTAGGCGATGAAGATGAAATATCACCCGGCGATGAAATTTTTGTATTAGCCAAACCCGATGTTAAATCGCTACAGCTAACTAAAGATTTAAGCCAAATAATTTACCAGGTAGCAGTATCGGCAGCAGTAGTACTAGCGCTATAACCAAAGCACTAGCTTAATCCTAACACCGTACGAGGGCACCCCGTGCCCGAAAGCAGATAAGCAAAAAGGCCGTCGATCATATAGATCAAAAGCCAAAAAACGTAATAAAAATATCACACAAGCGCAATAATATGGCATCGAGGCAACTCTGAAGCCCAGCGCAAACAGTGAATAAAAAGCAATATATAACTAATGAGCTAACTAATCATAATTGTTTTGGCCGAATAGTTATAAGAACCAGTTCAAATAAATTTAATTTGATATGTACTCATATCAATCAATTATAGAAAGGGGATATTCTATGAACAATGCAATTGAAAACTCAAACACCAAGCCCAGAAAAGGAATTATTCTGGCCGGTGGTTCAGGCACGCGCCTTTACCCACTAACGAAAGCGGTTAGTAAGCAGCTTATGCCAGTTTACGACAAGCCTATGATTTTTTACCCGCTAAGCACACTAATGCTAGCGGGCATGCGTGAAATTTTAATTATTACCACGCCTCAAGATAATATTGCTTTTAAAACCCTATTAGGTGATGGCAGTGACTGGGGTATTAAGATTGAGTACGCCATACAAGCAAGTCCAGACGGTTTGGCACAAGCCTTTATTATTGCCGAAGACTTTTTAGACGGTGCACCTGCCTGTTTGATCTTGGGTGACAACCTGTTTTTTGGTCACGATATGTCACGCGACATGCTGGCAGCTGCCAGTGAAACCCAGGGTGCCTACATATTCGGTTATCACGTACATGACCCTAAGTCGTTTGGTGTGGTTGAGTTTGATCATCAAGGCAAAGCAATTTCGTTAGAAGAAAAGCCAGAGAACCCTAAATCTAACTACGCGGTACCGGGCTTATACTTTTACGACAACCGCGTAGTAGAAGTGGCTAAAAATATTAAGCCATCAGAACGTGGTGAGTTAGAAATTACCGACGTAAATAAATTCTATTTGGAAGACGGCAGCTTAAAGGTACAAATGTTAAGCCGTGGCACCGCCTGGTTAGACACAGGTACACACGACAGTTTGCTAGATGCTAGCCATTTTATTGCCACTATAGAGAAGCGCCAAGGCCTAAAAGTATGTTGCCCTGAGGAAATTGCATTTCGTTTAGGTTATATCAGCGCTACACAGTTAGCGGCACTAGCTGAGCCAATGAAAAAGAACGGTTATGGGCAGTACCTTTTTGCCATTTTAGACGAGCAAAAAGAAATAGAAATGCGTAAGCGTTATGCCGAAGCCGTAGAGCAAGACAAAGCCATGGCTGAGGCATAGGGGTAAAAGATGGAAGTAATTAATACCAGCATTGATGACGTAAAAATCATTCAGCCACAAGTATTTGGTGACGAACGTGGTTTCTTTATGGAAACCTACCGCGCCTCTATCATGGATGAGTTAACCGGTGGTAAGCCGTTTGTACAAGACAATCACTCTAAGTCTACCCAAGGCATATTGCGTGGGTTGCATTATCAATTACAACAAACACAAGGAAAACTAGTGCGTATTGTACAGGGCACTGTTTTTGACGTGGCCGTTGATATGCGAAAAGACTCGCCAACTTTTGGACAGTGGGTAGGTGAAGTATTGTCAGCTGATAACAAAAAGCAGCTATGGGTGCCAGAAGGGTTTGCCCATGGTTTTTATGTGATGAGTGAAACAGCCGAGTTTGTATATAAGTGTACCGATTACTACGCCCCTAAGCATGAGCATTCATTAATTTGGAATGACCCAGCAGTGGGTATTGAATGGCCGTTAGTAGATGGTGAGGCCCCGTTGTTGTCGCCAAAAGACGAAGCAGGAAAATCTTTTGGCGAAGCCGCCAAGTTTTAAGTAAGGATAGAAACGTGCGTATATTGGTTACCGCTAAAAATGGACAGCTGGGTTGGGAGCTTAATCGCTCCAAGCCTTCCCATATCACAGCAAAATTTTTAGACTCAAAAGAAATGAACATTACCGAACAGAATACGGTAATGCAGGTTATTTCAGAGTTTAAACCAGATGTGGTGATTAACGCTGCCGCTTATACAGCGGTAGACAAAGCCGAAAGTGACGCTGGTGCTTGTTATGCTGTAAATGAAACAGGTGTTAAAAACCTGGCCTTGGCTTGTAAAGAAGTAGGTGCCAAGTTACTCCATGTGTCTACCGACTTTGTATTTGATGCCACACAAAATACACCGTATCAGCCTAGTGATGCTACCAGCCCACTAGGCGTATATGGCGCCAGTAAACTAGCCGGTGAGCAAGCCGCGCAAAGCGTATTAAAAAATGATGTAAGCATAGTGCGTACTGCTTGGGTATACAGCAGCCACGGCAATAACTTTGTAAAAACCATGTTGCGTTTAATGGCTGAAAAACCTCAGCTAGGCGTAGTGGCAGACCAGGTAGGTACACCTACATCAGCCAATAACCTGGCTGCAGCGTTATGGCTACTGGCGGAAAAAAAAGTAAATAAGCCATGCGATGTAATTTACCACTGGACAGATTTAGGCACCACAAGCTGGTACGACTTTGCCGTCGCCATTCAAGAGCTTGGTTTAGCCAATAACCTGCTTAGCAATGAGATACCCGTATTGCCAATTAAAGCCGAGCAATACCCAACCCCGGCAAAAAGACCGGCCTACAGCGTTTTAGACAGTACAACGCTAAGAGACGAACTAGCTGTAAGCGGTGTTCATTGGCGCAAAGCATTAGCGGAAGTAATTACTGAATTGAAAGGCCCATTAGCAAACTAAAATAACCTCTCACATTCATTTGTAGGAGGCTGCTGCATGCCTACATGGATGTAGGTAGTAGGGCAACGCAGGAGCAGTTGCCGAGGCGATTAAGCGGTAAAGTAATCGTAGGAGGCTGCTTGCAGGCGAACCAGTTGCCCAGTATTGCTAGGCAGCAAAGCGACAAAAATTGAATATCTAGGCTTTTAAAGCCTCAAAACAAATTAAACGGTAGGAGCGCACCCCGTGCGCGAAGAATTATGAAAAATATATTAGTAACAGGTGGCGCAGGATTTATTGGTTCTAACTTTGTTTTATATTGGTTAGAAACCTACCCACAAGATAAGGTTATTGTGTTAGATGCGCTTACTTACGCAGGTAATCGTGCCAACTTGGTAAGTGTAGAAGCCAATGAAAACTTCGCTTTCTGCCATGGCAATATTTGTGATACTCAATTAGTTGAAACCCTAATTAAAGAACACCATATTGATACGATTGTACATTTTGCTGCTGAAAGTCATGTGGACCGCTCAATTGATGGGCCCGATGCTTTCATTGAAACGAATATCATTGGTACGCATAGCTTATTAAAAGCTGCTAAGAAATTATGGATAGATGTTCCTAAAGCCAAGGGTGAAAAGCCATTACCTCACCGTTTTCATCACGTAAGTACAGATGAGGTTTATGGTGATTTAGGACCAGAAGACCCAGCTTTCACCGAAGATACGCAATATGCACCAAGCAGCCCGTATTCTGCCAGTAAGGCGGCAAGTGATCACCTAGTGCGTGCCTATCACCACACTTATGGCTTGGAAGTGACGACTTCTAATTGCTCAAATAACTATGGCCCATTCCATTTTCCAGAAAAACTAATTCCTTTGGTGTTAACCAATATATTGTTTGATAAAGCCTTGCCTATTTACGGTAATGGTAAGCAAATACGCGATTGGTTGTATGTGACAGATCATGCCCGTGGTATAGATTTGGTGCTTAATAAAGGCCGTTTGGGCGAGTGTTATAACATCGGTGGTATTAACGAATGGGCCAACATTGATATTGTAAATCTAATCTGTGAA
>MAAB01007731.1_pt1 | contig 12217 bp, 12 predicted proteins | sample 1115991 | NCBI WGS metagenome assembly MAAB01 (sample SAMN04961124, study PRJNA320927) | seawater metagenome | isolation source: sample BD02T18 sea water enriched with oil for 18 days | place: USA:Gulf of Mexico | collected 2013-07-27
TTGGTCATTCTGCCGCCTCTAATTAGTTTTATTATTTTTTTATCAGACCGCTTAGCTGTCCCATCAAAACCAAGTTGATCTGATAGTGCTAAATATTAATACCATGGTTTTTTTAAACGTTATTGGACAAAAGTGCTCGAAACTTGGTCCTACAGCGCCACGTTTTCTGACCATTTTAATTAAAACGCATAGCATTTTGTCTAAAGGCCAACAATCACGGGGTCTTACGGGTGTTTAGTCACTCAGTCTCCTCGCTTAGAAATATTAGTAAAAATGAGACTTAGGCGTGTTTCGCCTAACAACTTAAATTTAGTTTCATACCGCAAGTAACATTAAAAGGGTTTAAATGAGATTTTTTTTTGTAAAAACAACATTTTTTCTTTATTTAGTCTCACAATGCAAGTTAGTATGAATTTAGCAACGCAGTGATCTAATTATAAAAATAATCAACATATTGAGAAACATCATGGCCGCTACCATAGAAAAAAAGGTGAAAACCAGCTTAAAACCCAGCATGCACCCCTATTTAAACGGCGCCTGGACACCTAATCACGATGAATACACTGCTACCAATATGGAAATCATTGGTGAAATCCCCAGTGATATTGACGGTGTTTACATCCGTAATACCGAAAACCCAGTACATGAGGCTCTGGGGAACTACCACCCATTTGATGGGGACGGCATGATTCATACTATGGCCATTAGAGAAGGTCGCGCCGAATATCGTAATCGCTTTGTGCGCACTAAAGGTTTTGAGGCTGAACAACTGGCCGGCGAATCTATTTGGGCAGGTATTGCCAATTCCACCAGTAAATCTAAACGTCCAGGCTGGGGTGCTCAAGGATATGTGAAGGATTCCTCCAGCACCGATGTAGTGGTACATGCTGGAAAAATATTGTCGACATTTTGGCAATGTGGTGACGGCTATCGCTTAGACCCATACACATTAGAACAACACGGAGCCGAAAGCTGGACCCCAGTTGATGGTATCTCAGCTCACCCTAAAGTGGATGAGAACACCGGCGAGATGTTATTTTTTAACTATTCAAAATACCCCCCTTATCAACATTATGGCGTAGTCGATAAAAACAATAAGCTTATCCACTACACGCCTGTGCCATTACCTGGGCCGCGACTGCCTCATGATATGGCCTTTACTAAAAATTATTCTATTTTGGTCGACTTACCCATGTTTTGGGATGAAGAAAAACTTAAAGAAGATAAACACCATCCTCATTATCACCCCGATATGCCCACACGTTTTGCCATCATTCCACGCTTTGGTAATCAAGAAGATATTATATGGTTTGAAGCTGCTGCCACTTATGTATTACATTGGATGAACGCATATGAGGAAGGAGACGAAATTATTCTTGATGGCTATTTTCAAGACCAGCCGAATCCACCGCCAATTAAAGGCTTGCCGCCCGGTCCTGGCAAGTTAATGGCCAATATTGATTTAACTTCTTTGCAAACTAAGTTGCATCGCTGGCGTTTTAATTTAAAAACAGGTGAGGTGAATGAACAACACTTAGATGAACGCGTACTGGAATTTGGTAGTTTTAATCAACAATACGCAGGTTCAAAAACCCGCTACCAATACAGTGTTTATAATAAACCCGGCTGGTTTTTATTTTCAGGTATTGTTAAACACGACCATGAAACTGGCGAGACACAAACTTTAGATTTTGGCAAAGACCGTTTTGGCAGTGAAGCGCCTTTTGTTCCGCGTATTAATGCCAAAGATGAAGACGATGGTTACCTTGTCTCTTTTATCACCGACATGAAAGAAAATCGTTCTGAATGTATTTTAGTGGATGCCAAAGACATTGAGGCGGGACCGGTGTGTCGTATCATATTGCCCCACCGAATATGCAGTGGTACACATGCCACTTGGGCTGATGGCCCAACCATAAGAAGCTATCAAGATAAATAAACAGGAGTCATTATGAATCAACACGCTGTTTATATACTGGGTGGACATCAAAGTGATTTCGCTCGAAATATTGCTAGGGAAAATCTTTCCCTGTTTGATTTGTTTGCCGAAACCGTACGCCAAGGTTTAGATCGTTGCCGTTTAGATGCCGACGAAATTAAAGTGGGCCATGTGGGTAACTTTGTGGGGGATTTATTTAATGGCCAAGCACAACTAGGCGGTTTTTTTGGACATGTGGATCCAAAGCTGGCTTATTTGCCGGCGTCTCGTCACGAAGCGGCCTGTGCATCTGGCTCCATGGCCTTATTAGCGGCCATGAGTGACTTAGAATCAGGCCGCTATGATTTGGCCTGTGTGGTGGGAATTGAAATGATGCGCAATGTCAGTGGCGCTCAAGCGGCTGATAATTTACGGCCTGCAGCTTGGGCCGATAAAGAATTTACAGATGCCCAGTATGTATGGCCCTGTGCATTTGATAATTTAATCAGTACTTATGAGCAGCGTTATGGTATTGATATAAACCATTTACGCGCGATCTCTGAAAAAAACTACAAAAATGCCCGCTGTAATGCCAACGCTCAAACTCGCAACTGGCAGTTTTCTGAAAATAGCTTTAGTAATGATGATACTGCTAACCCAACCATAAGCGGCCAGATTCGTCGTCAAGATTGTGGCCAAATTACCGATGGTGCAGCGGTGGTCTTTTTAGCCACCGAAAAACGCGCTAAAGAATATGCCCGCGCGCGTCACTTAAAATTAAGTGATATTCCTTGTATTAAAGGTTGGGGGCATATTAATGCACCCATGCTATTGCAAGAAAAATTACGCTTAAGCGAAGGCCAAGACTATATTTTTCCACATATTAATAAACTGTTTGAACAAACCTTAACTCGTGCAGGCATGGACAGCATCGATCAAATTAGCGGCATGGAAGTACATGATTGTTTTAACATTACCGAATACATGGTACTGGATCATACTGGGCTATATAAACCCGGTGAAGCCTGGCGCGCCATTGAAGAGGGGCATACATCCGCTGGTGGGAAGCTGCCCATTAATATGTCGGGCGGTTTAATTGGCTTAGGCCACCCTGTGGGTGCCACAGGGGTACGTATGGCCCTTGATGCTTATAAACAAGTCACCTTTCAAGCGGGTGACAGCCAGATAGGTGGCGCACGCAACATGATGACCTTTAACCTAGGCGGCAGTGCCACCACCTGCGCTAGTTTAATTATTGGCCGCCAATAAAAATAATAAACACCGTATGCTGCCCACAGTTTTTAGCCTTCACTAAAGGCTAAACACTGTGAATTAACAGCTGCAGTTTAAGGGTAAAAAATGAATTCAGCCGTAAATGAAGCCTACATTATAGATGCCGTACGCATTCCACGCGCCCGTGCCAAAGGGGAAGACAGTCTTTATGCCCAGCTAAAACCTGTGGACTTACTTAAACCTTTATTTCAGGCCTTAACTGAACGCAATGATTTAAACAGCCGTCATGTGGAAGACGTGATATTGGGTTGCTCTACACAGAGCGGGGATCAGGGTGCTAACTTAGCAAAAATTGCAGCCCTTTATGCTGGGTGGTCCGACCAAGTAACGGGTGTGACCTTAAATCGCTTTTGCTGTTCAGGATTAGATGCCATCAACATGGGGGCCGCCAAAATACTTTCGGGCATGGAGTCTTTGATAGTGGCCGGTGGGGTGGAAAAACTCACCAGTGTGCCCATGTTCGCCGATAAAGGTGCCTGGTTTTCAGACCCTAAGGTGATGAAAAAAACACGCTTTTTACACATGGGGCTAGCGGCCGATTTAATTGCCAAACAAGAAAATTACAGCCGAAAACAACTGGATGATCTTGCCTTGAAGTCTCACCAGCGTGCCGCTAACGCCACTAAAAATGGAGCATTTTCCCGCTCAATAATTCCTGTGATCAAGACTGATGGACAGGCTTATCTACAACAAGATGAAAGTATTCGTGCCAACATCAACGCACAAAAACTCGCCGCATTGCCGGCCAGTTTTTCTGATTTTGTTCAGATGGGGAAAAAAGTAGTGGACCAGGTATATCCACAAGACACACTGGAAGCCATACACAGCCCTGGAAATTCCCCGGCGCTAGTAGATGGTGCTTCCTTGGTATTATTGGCCAGCGGTAATCGTTGCCGTGAACTGAATTTAAAACCCCGCGCCCGCATTCGCCACTTTGCCAACGCCAGCGATGAACCCGTAGTGATGTTAACCGGACACATTCGTGCCATGGACAAAATGTTTAAAGCTACCGGGTTAAATGTGGACGACATTGATTTGTGGGAAGTGAACGAATCGTTCGCCGCCAGCGTACTTAAATTTCAACAACACTTTAATATTGATGATGACAAGTTAAACGTCAACGGCAGCGCTATTGCTATGGGCCACCCGCTAGGGGCAACAGGTGGAAACTTAATGGGCATGTTATTGGATGAACTGGAGCACCAAGATAAACAACGTGGTGTCATTGCCATTTGTGGTGGCGCTGGTGTGGGTGTAGTGACTATGATTGAACGAGGTGATTTTTTAACAGAGTAGAAAACTATTACTTTATTGCCCTTTATTATGTAAGCAACCGCCCTACACTAGGGCGGCTGTTGCATTAATTTTACTCCATTCCCACAACAGGCGCGGGCCAATTTACATTAGGCAGCGCCCCTAACAATTTATGAAAAGTATCTGGAAGCTGGCCAAAGGATTCAATTGAAAGCCAACTGATGGATCTCTTAAATTGAGGGGCAATTTCAGTGAATATCGGGCCTAATAAGTGTGTCTCTAAGGCGGCGGAATTTTCATAGGTTTCAAATAGCTTATCGCTGGCTTTATCCTCGCTCACATACCAGTCATAAACCAAGGTACCCGCTTCACTGAAATCGCAATATTGTGAACACTCTTTAGCAATTTTACGAAATAATTCAAAGTTATTTATATTGAATGACACCACTAGCCTTACATTTTTATTTTTCATGTGTGCCTCAACTGACCGCTTAATATTTTTATTTATTTTAATCGTTCATAGGCTTTAGATGCTTAGTGGCGTATATAATAAAATAACTATCACACAAAGTCACCGAAGCCATGAACCAAAAGCCAAGAGGTCTTTAAATGTTTTTGGCCATGGTACAAAAAATCCAACTAACTGACTCAAGCAGATGAGTAAATTTGGCATTATAAATTCTCTATTTCGAACTTTTTAAAACCAACTTACTCATCACCTCACTTGGGTTAAACTACTTTTTATTATTCATAGTCATTTAATCAAGGGCGCTCAATCACAGCCCTGCGGCAATGGCACGGAAGGCTTCGGAAGATTCTAGAAAAGATTCATAATTATTTTCCGTGAAATTTATGTTTGCCGAATTTTTTACAATCACCACATTGGCTTTTTTATTCACGTAAATATATTGATCGTAAATACCTACCGCCATAAACTCCTCATCAGCATTCACCGGTAGCCACCACTGGTATCCGTATCCCATTTCCATTTTGGATGAGTCACGCTTGCCAGGCATTAGATGGGGCGCATCGGGTGTCACCGAATTTTTCACCCAGTTTAAGGGAACCAGCTGCTGATCATTCCAACGGCCTTCGTCCAAATATAACTTGCCAAACTTAGCATAATCTCGGGTCAACATATTTAGTCCGCCCAGTACCATAGGTTCGCCGGTGGTGTCGGTGATATAATAGGTATCCTGTTCTGTGCCCAATTTTGACCACAACTTTTCCTTAAAATATTCTGTCACGGGGCGCCCAGTAGCTTTACGCAACACCATGCCAATCACATGGGTATCTATGCTCACATAGTGCAAAAAGGTGCCCTGCTCACGCTCGCTTACTAGGCTTGCAGCAAATTCATCAAACGAGCCACCTAATGCCAACAGACGCCCCATGCGATTAATATCTGAATTAAAATCCTGATAATCTTCGTTAAACGCCACACCACTGGACATCTGTAATACATTTTTAATGGTGACGCCGTCATAACCGGAACCTTTTAGTTCGGGCACATAATCGGTGACCAATTCATTAATACTCTTGATATGACCTTCCTCTATGGCAATACCAAACAAAGCCGAAAGGAATGACTTGGCCATGGACCAAGAAATGCGCTGGTCTTTTTCACCCGTGCCCAGGTAATAATTTTCAAAAGTAATGTCATTGCCCTTCAATACCAGCAAGGCGGTGGTACTGGAGCGGGTTAAAAATTCCTGTAGGGATTTTTGCTCGCCCTTGTAGCTATAAGTGGCAGGTAACGCTTGGGGCGTTTGACCAAATTGGTGTATCTGCCCGGATTTTTTGATCGTCACTGTGGGAATAATACTGTCCATATTAGAGAAGTTAGACACTATCTTGTCCTCATCAAACAGAGTGATAGTGTGATACAGCTGCACACTCTTTTGCCAGTTTAGACTCACCAGCAGCAGTAAACCTGCCAATAGCACAGCTATGACCCTGCTTGAAATTTTGATCGCCTTTATCATTTTTATTCTCCGTTGATTGATGGATCAGACTGACAATTGATAATATATCAATCGATCGATAAATAAAAGAAAGACAGGTCATTTTACTTATTTGTGAAATACGGACCTAAAAAAACAAATGCCATGGGCTATTTGGGCATAAGCTCAGAAAAAGCCTGCAATTGTGTATAATGCTGAGCCCTGTTATTGGGATTAGATAAGGAATACCGCCAGTATGGGTCGCCCCAGCAAAGTAGAAGAAAAACGCCTAATGATTCTGGATGCCTTTGAAAAGGTGATATTGCGAGAAGGCTTGGGTCAAGCCTCACAGCGTAAAATTGCAGAGCAAGCCGGTATCAAGCAACCTATGATTCATCACTACTTTGGCGGTGGAGATGCCATGCTGGATGCTTTATTGGAAAGAGTGGTTCAGCGCTACATGAGTGCACTGGACAACTTTGCCGGCGCCACGCAGGCCCCGACCCTTGAACAGGTATTAGGCTTCGTGAGCTCGCCCGATTTTCATCAGGTCAGTGAACAAAATGAAGTATTTTTCAGTTGCATCATAGGCGCGGGGGATCAAAATAAAGACATTTCCAGCAAGGTATCCGCTGTGTATGACTATCTACTAGAGCTTATCATTGCTCATCTGGAAACTGCTCAAGTAAGCAATAGCCAGCAAATGGGGTATATGATCATGTGTCTGATTTTGGGCCACGACTGGGCCAAACGACTGGGGTTTGGTGAAGGTAACAATCAAAATATGTTTAACAGTCTCACTAAACTAATAAAAAGCTAGAAAATAAAAATTACATTTTGCGAACCCGCTTTAATGCAGCTAACACGTTTTAAAAAATGTTAGCTGCTACAGCATCTTTACAGCTTAACGTTTACCCATAGACCAATAGCCTCCCAGGTAAAGTCTTTATACTTCACTGCTGCCAAAGATATAAACCTTGCGCTCTTTGTTGTTCAGCCCCACCAATATCGATGGTGATAATTTTTCAAGATTGTTCCAGTGAGAAACCAATCTATCCCACTGTTTTGGCGTTTTAAGCTACCATCTTGCTTCTTTTGAGGATTTACAGCGTAAAATTGAGCTGATAGTATCAGCCACCTCTTTAAGTGAGCTTATACTTGAAGGGTTCTCAGGGCGGGGCGAAACTCCCCACCGGCGGTAATCACGAGTAATCGTGTAGCCCGCGGGCGCTTGCTGTAATACAGCAAGGACAGCAGATTCGGTGTGATTCCGAAGCCGACAGTTAAAGTCTGGTTATGAGGAAAAGGTGCTTCCCGAAGAACGGCTTGGGCTTCCCCAAACCTGTCTTTTAGGTACGCCGTTTATTCGCCCGCTCGCAGTAACAATGGGTGTAAAAAATGGATTCTACCAGCAATACCACACAAGTCCGTCCTAACCGTATCGCCTTCATTCAGGCCAGCTGGCACCGTGATATCGTAGATCAGTGCAAAGATTCTTTTTTAATTGAAATAGCCAAGTTGTGTAACCTCAACGTTGATGTGATTGTGGTACCGGGCGCATTTGAAATTCCACTACAAGCCAAGCGACTGGCAAAAACTGGGCAGTATGCTGCCATTATAGGCGCCGGCCTAGTGACCGACAGTGGTATTTACCGCCACGAGTTTGTGGCCCAGTCGGTGGTGAGCGCTTTAATGCAAGTGCAACTGGAAACCGACGTACCGGTATTTTCGGTGGTGCTTACTCCTCATCAGTTCCACAGTAGCGACGAACACCACACCTTCTTTAAAGAGCACTTTGTGATTAAAGGGGCTGAAGCTGCATCGGCCTGCGCCACTATTTTGCAATTAGATGGCAACCTAGCCTAAATGTTATCGCGCCATGAAACGGGATTTTTATAATCGTTAATGGCGCATGGCGATGCGCTTAAGTGTGACTCCCCCCCAGTCATGAATGTCATGCCGCAGATTTTCTGGGCTCAACCTATAAAATGAGCTCTTTATAAATAGCTTGTTTAAGAGCGAGCCTATTGGCCCATTAACTGACCTTTGTGTTGGTTTTATAATTTAACAAATTTGGGGTTTTATGAGCCTTAGGTAAACCTGAGTCCAAATGCAGCCATGCAGGTGCACTACTGGCCCAAGTATCAATAGTCGGTTTAAACACCGCTTTATCGTGCAAGGTGCCAGGCTTAATGGAAATCAGGCCGGGGGCAATCTCTCCTTTGGCAAACATAGGGGTACCACAATGTTCACAGAACCCTCGCTTGGTCCAACGACCCGCATCCCCCATACTGCGAAAATATTTAACCTTCCCTGAAGTAATACGTAACGCTGACTCTTTTACCAACGCAGCCGACACAAAGGTACCGCCACTGGCTAACTGACATTGACCACAATGACAGTTAAACATGGCCAATGGCTCTTCACTGCATTGATAGTTAATAGCACCACAGGCGCAAGCACCGTTAAAATCCATTTTTTCACTCATTACTAACCATTCCTTTTTCAGTACTTCCAATAGGCACACTTTAATTTAAGGGCGTTGCCACTTACGCTGTATTTTTAAAATATCACTATAATTAATGACAATAAAATCATGCTCACGTAAAAAATTTTTCATCTGCTCGCTGGACCAAACGGAAGTATCACCTTGACGAACAATTTTATCCACACCCTCGGGATGATTATTACCACTTGGAATAACAACGTCATCAGCTTGCTCACTGGCGGCGTGCATGAAAAAATGATTTAAGCCAGGCCCTGCAATATTAAGTAACGCCTGTTGATAAATCTCCATGCGAACCTTCACATCTTCCATGTGATGCGGTGTATTTTCATAGGGCAGTTCAAAACCAAAGGCGTGCCTCACCACCCACGCAGTTACAAATTTAATAAAATCCGGCCCTGAATACGACAAATGATTGTTCATTTCTTCCAATTCATAAAACCCAAAAAACGTATCCGGCCTAATAATGTTCATTGAATCCAACAGCTGAATACTTTTCTGCGCGCTTCTATCAAAGGTATTGACTGTCATGGGGAGTTTAAAATGATTCGCGGCAAAAATAGCCGCCTCTAACAACGCACTGGAATTACTCTTCACATTTGATTGGTTTTTATTAAATGCACTCTGCACATAATATGTGCCCATGTGCGAGTCGATATGATCAACCTTTATCCCCGCATCCATGGCCTTTTGAATTTGTGCAATAAACTCCTTTTTCACCTCTTCGGGATTGACAAACTGCATTACTTCACTAATTTTCTCCCAAGCCAGGCCTTTTGCATTATACAAACTGGGCACTTGCTCCTTTGGCAATACAGGTGACCAGGGGTATCGCAACTGATATTCGTTGGTCAAAGAAAGGTGAACCCCAAAACCCCAATCGGGGTGTTGATGAGCAATACGGGCAACACGGGCCAACTGAGCATCATTTCGATCATGCACAATCACACTATTAGACTTCACTACCCCCTTGGGCATAACGTCTAAAATACCGTGAGTAAAGGTGGGATTACCTGCTGTATCATCACTATTAACCACCAGCAGCTTAGCGTCTTTTGGAAACCCAAGTTCTTGGGCCAGATTATGCCCATTCTTAAATAAGGGAGCAGGCTCCATACGCCACAACACATTTTTAAAAAGCCCAGTCAAAGGCAATACCAGAATCACTAAGGCCAGTACTACCACTGTGCCCAGTAGGAATTTTTTCATTTTTATTTTTTACCCCGTTCACTTTTAATGATTGATTAACAAGCCATTGACATCTTAAGTAGGCTAATCAAGAAACCGCCACTTTAGCAGAGCCTGAGCCATAGTTTGCAAGACTCACCCTTGATAGGCCACAACGCACACACTTTAAAACGGCTAAAGGGGTATATTGCAAATATTTGTAGGTATCAGCCTATTTCGCACTTACCTTGAGGAAGGTGGATCGGTTAAAATAAAGCATACTCGGCACGTTAATGTATTTATAACGTCATTAATACGCTACAGCCCTTTAATCATCGCGACTTGCCGTGGGCACCTCTATATAGGTAAACCTAGTCGCTGCACTTTATTACACTCAATATGAGCAATAGAGTTATTTTTAATATTTATTAGGTGGTAAACATGGCCAAAGCCAAAACTGACATTTTTGTCCCGCTGAACCTTGCTGTTTTAACGGTTAGCGACACCCGCAATGAAGAAACCGACACCAGCGGCCACCTTTTAGTTGAACGCTTGCAAACCCAAGGGCACATATTGGGCGATAAAAAAATTGTGATCGATGATATTTACCAAATTCGCTCTGTTTTGTCCGAATGGATCGCCAGTGATGACATTCAAGGGGTATTAGTGACAGGTGGTACCGGCTTTACTAGTCGTGACAGCACCCCTGAAGCCGTGACACCGTTATTGGATAAAACCGTAGAAGGTTTTGGAGAATTGTTTCGCCAAATTAGCTATCAGCAAATTGGCACCAGTACCATTCAAAGTCGTGCCATTGCTGGCATGGCCAACGAAGTCATTATATTTTGCATGCCCGGCTCCACCAACGCCTGTAAAACCGCGTGGGATGAGATTATTGCTCAGCAATTAGACAGCCGCCAAGGGCCTTGTAATTTTGTTGCCCAACTTAAAAAAGTAGATTTAGAAAATTGTAAAAGTCGAGGTTAACGACTGCAAAATTTCGATCTGAAGTAACATTATAATTTAGTAAACGAGAGATTTGATATTAGTTTTGCCCACACTCATTGTCAGGGCGAAACTAAGGATTGGATTGACGTTCTTTCACAGTTTAGTAAATGAGAAAATTGATATGAGTTTTACCCACATTAATAGTCAGGGCGAAGCTAACATGGTAGATGTCAGCGAAAAGTCCGTCACTGCTCGTACTGCTCGGGCCGAAGCCTTTATAAATATGCAGCCGGAAACACTGGCCATGATATTAGATGGCAATCATCACAAAGGTGATGTATTTGCTGTCGCCCGTATCGCAGGTATTCAAGCCGCCAAACAAACCAGTAATTTAATTCCTTTATGTCATCCTTTAATGCTTTCTAAAGTTAAAGTAGAGTTTGACCCACAACCAGAGCACAACCGAGTACGCATTGAAGCGTTATGTAAATTAGCCGGACAAACCGGTGTGGAAATGGAAGCGTTAACGGCTGCCTCGGTCACCGCGTTAACCTTATTTGATATGTGCAAGGCTGTGGATAAAGACATGGAGATTAGCGGCATTCGTGTATTAGAAAAAGAAGGCGGTAAATCTGGCCACTTTGTGGCCATCAAAAAATAGGGCTTAAAATGATTAATGTTGTTTTTTTTGCGCAACTGCGTGAACAACTAAAAAGTGATGGGCTGTCGCTGGACATCCCTACCCCTTGTACCGTAAAAGATGTTCAACAGGCTCTAGTAAAAAGCCATCCTGAGTGGCAGGTATATTTATCTAATTCGGCATTAATGTGTGCGGTGAATCAAGATATGGTGCAATTAAATGCCCCTGTAGCACAGGGTAATGAAGTGGCCTTTTTCCCTCCGGTCACTGGCGGTTAATATGAGTGTTAGCGAGCAATATGATTTAGTGAGTGTGCAAACACATGATTTTGATGTGGCGTTTGAATACGCTCAATTGCGCGCCAACAATTCTCAAGATGGCGCCATTGTTTTTTTTAGCGGCCTAGTGCGTGATTTTAATCAAGGGCAATGTGTAACCGGTTTATATTTAGAACACTACCCAGCCATGACCCAAAAAGCGCTAACCGGCATAGTAAAAAAAGCCAAAGCCCGCTGGCCTATTAATAGAGTGCGCTTAATTCATCGTGT
>MAAB01007732.1_pt1 | contig 12214 bp, 8 predicted proteins | sample 1115991 | NCBI WGS metagenome assembly MAAB01 (sample SAMN04961124, study PRJNA320927) | seawater metagenome | isolation source: sample BD02T18 sea water enriched with oil for 18 days | place: USA:Gulf of Mexico | collected 2013-07-27
TTATCATTAACAACAAAGTTTATAAAACTATCTATAATTTTGATATAGTTTGATAAGAGAGTTCGAGTAAGGCTTGAGTAAGACTTATGTTTTACAATCTTTTTTGCATACTCTTTACGCAAAGAATAGAATTGTTCAAAGTTTTCTAACTTAGTGCTTTTTATATTCTTTATATCTATTAATAATTTATTTAAAAAATCAATCTCATGAATAATGTATTCTTTTTCATCTTGAGAAGAATCTGTTCGTGATTTTTGTATTAAAAACTTTTTGAGTTCTTTTATATCTTTTTGATTTTTGATATTAGGTAAAATAATATCTTTAGGTTTCAGTGGAATGGTATTCGCTATTCTTGAACCACTTGAAAGGTTATAAACATTGAAGTCATATTTTTTTTCATGTTCTTCAATAATTGCTTTGTAACTTACTATAAGCTTTAAAAAAAATTGATCCGCGTATAGTGTTCTACCTCCAAAGTTTGATTCAACTGAAATATGATTATTAGAAACATCAACATCCTCACTTATTTTTTTAATATTTTTACTTAGATAATGTAAATTCTTTTTGTTGGCTGACATAAGGTGGGTTTTATCATAAGAGCTTCCAGTATCTAAGTCAATAGATAAATCCGTACCTAATAAATATATTTCTTTAAATCCCAGAGTCAGAAGTATATGAAGACAGTTATCACCTACAGTTAACGCAGGTGATTCTTTTAATCCCTCTTTAACAATTTTAAAATTTGGTTCAAACACAGTAATATTTTCTTTTTTGAAAAACTTAAACAAATCCCTATGGCTGTCAGTGGCTATCAAACCTAAGGAATTCTGATAAACCTTTTTACATTCTTTTGGGAACTGTCTTAATATCAAGGTAGATGCGTCAACAGAAGTAATGATATCAGGTTTAACTCCCACTTCACAAAGAGCTTTTACAGTTGCGCCAAAGGCTACGGTTATGAATTTATCTTGATTTTTTTTTAACCATTTGAAATTTTCCCGTAAAGACGGGCCTGGACTTAAAACAAGGATAGGAAGTTCTTGAATTTTAGACGTTCCATCTTTTTCTAGTAAAACTGGAAATTTATTTATACTTCGTATAGATTCTTTAGCATAATGAATTTGTCTGTAATGATCATAAGAAAAAGGCGTTGTATTTTGCAATGCTATTGCAAAACTATTAAATAAACTTTTATCATGATAAGAAGTAGAATAATATTTATATGTATAATTTTCAAAAGAATCATAAAGAATAATTTGTTCCATAGTTTTAATCATTTGCGCATTTTCATCTGCTACAGAAAAAAATAAACGAGTATTATCAGTAAGTACTTTATATTCGGTTACAAATAAAGAGAGTCTAAATATTTCTAAATCAGGCTCCACAATGAGAAAAGACTTAGGAGTAAACTTCTCTTTAAAGGGAAGTAAATGAGATCCCAACAAAGTACCTAAAAATATAAAAGAAGGTATATATTTCATTTCTTTGGGTTCACTAATACTTGGATTATCCAAGATATCTTTAAATTTATTTATATCTTTCCTAATATGTTGAAAAGACTCTGTTTGTATATCATTGTTTAATAATCTCAACTCTTCTGAATTATCAGTTGTATATACACTATTCATCAAGTTTGAGATACTACCTTTAGTTGAGAAATCTGTCTCTGATAATGCTGCAGTAGAGTAATCTTCTAGTGTTGTATCATACAAATACTTCTTATTTTGTATATCAATTATATTAAAACTGTTATTTACAAATTCCAATTCATATCGGCTTTGATAAAGCTTATTATCAATTTCATTACTAAGAGTTGTCATTCTTTCAAACACATCATTGTTGTATATTTCTAAAAACTTCATATTATCTTCATACATTGAATTCATCGCATTTTGTAAGATGATCATTTGTTCTTCTGAATACTGCATAAACCTACCTTTTTTAATTACATTTATTATATCAAAACTTTATTTGTACTATTCCTTCATCATGTAAGTGATTATTTAGAAAAGTATAATATAATATACATTACTATATAACAAAGGTGCTAATTTGGATTTTAAGTCTTTTACAACTAACTATCTCAATGATCTTCACTCCCTGATGGAAACAATAAATATTGATGAGTTTGAAAAAATGAAATCACATATTGAAAATCAACATAAAAATAATTCTAGAATATATATAATCGGAAATGGAGGAAGCGCCTCTACAGCTTCACACATGGCCAATGACTTAGGGACAGGATTAAAAAGAAGGGATATTTTATCTCTAGATGTACTAAGTTTATGTGACAATACATCAATATCCAGTGCACTGGCAAATGATATAGGATATGAAAATATTTTTTACATGCAGCTCAGAGATATCCTCAAACCAGAAGATACCATTATTGCAATTTCATGTAGTGGAAACTCTCCAAACATTGTAAAAGCGGTTGAATATGGGCAAGAGATAGGAGCAACTATTATTTCTTTAACAGGATTTTCCGGTGGTAAAGTAAAAAAAACTTCTGATATCAATATTCACTTCGAAACCTCAGATAAAGATTACGGTCTTGTTGAGGATGCACATATGATACTTAATCACATGCTGTATACATACTTTAATCAATTAAAGGAATAATAATGTCTGAAAAGATAGTAGATACGTATTTTTTTGATTCAGCACTAGCACTTGAAGTTGCGCTTCAAAAAAATAGAGCAGAAACTGAAAATCCTCGTCTAAAAGGTCTTCAAATATGCTATTACGATGGAGAAGAGTTGAAAAATTCTCCAAAAAACTGTATTCATTTACCCTTAGATAAGATTTACTCCTATTTTGTAACAAGTAACAATAGGTTCCCAAGATTTGTATCATTTATAAATACACCCTTTAGTATAAGTGATCAAATAACCTTTAATACAAAATTATCTGAAATCTTAAACCTTGCAGTCATTAAAAATAACAGACTTGTAGAAAAATATAAGAATAAAATTAAAAAAAATAAACCCGATTTCTCGGAAGAAACATTAAGAGTCTTTATCCCCGCGTGTAGAGAGACAATGGTTATGCAGTATATTTCAAAAAATGTTGCTAAAGCATTTAAACAACTAGGATGTAAAGTAAAATACCATATACAAAAAAGTGACATGGAATGTTGTGGTGCTTTAGATAATCTTAAAGCTCAATATAAATTTAATCCACATATTACCTTTAACATTAATCACCTAAATAATGATTTTATACATAGAGATGTCATGAATTTTACTTGGTTTCAAGATTTAATGCCAATTTTTACAGACAACAAACCTGTAAATCTAAGAAAAAGAGACTTCATATTTACACTTAATAAAGCGATGAGAAAAGAGCTAAAGAAACAAGGAATAGAAAGAAAAAACTGTAAAGTACAATCTTTTTGTATTGATACTGATATTTATAAATCACGAAAACGTATCCAGAGAAAAGAAAAGATCGTTTTTATAGGTAGCAGTTATAAACAAGCCTTTGATAGTGTTCCAGTTCCAAAAAGGTTGAAACAAAAAATATTATATGAACTACTGGAAGTCTATATGACAGAAGGTCCTCCTTCCAATAAAAAAAGAGCTGAGTATTGTAAAAAATATAAGTTAGAAGAATCAGTACTACTAGGCCACATTACCAATTATATAGAACGTGATATGATAATTAAAAAAATTGTTAATATGAATATTAACTTAGATTTTGAGCTATACGGTTATGACTGGGATAAAGATGAAGAACTTAAAAAATATGATAAAGGTATATTGGGATATGGATCAGATATTTCAAAAATTTATAATGGTGCAAAATATACGCTAGTTTCCGGAGGATACATACTACAACAAAGAATACTAGAAGGCTCAGCCTCAGGTTCAACTCCTGTTGTTTTAGATGTAAGACATATTGATACCACCTATAATAATAAGTTTGATAATAGTATGATTTTTTTTAAAAAACCCAGCGAACTTATATCACTGGGAAAAGATAAGAAAAGCTACAACCTAGATCTTCTTGTTAAATCTCATAGCTATACGAACTTTGCACAAGATATACTAAATATTATTGATAAAAACATTAATGTTCAACGAGTTAAATAGGAGTATATTGTGAAAAAATTAAAAATTCTTGGATTAGGTCGATGTATTATAGGACATTTGGAAAAAGCACTCAATAAAGATTACTCAGATAAGATTTTATTCGATCATCATTATCTCCTCAACTATGAAACATGCATAAACTCAACATTTTCTCAAAAAGAATCTTCTAAAGTTTCAACATTAAAATGTTCTCCATCTATCAGTGATCAGTTATTTTGTTTGGAGAAACTTACTTCTTATGACATTTGTGCAATTGAAGTATTTCCTCCCGCCCATCTTTATATAAAAGATTCTATATTTGCGTGTTTTGAGGACTTTTCAGATGAATTAAAAACAGCAGGATTTAAACCATCAAATAAAAAGGAAGCTGCATATAATGAGGAATATATACTTATTATAGAACAGCTAGTAAATTTAGTACAAAAAAATAATCCTGAAATAAAAATAATCCTCGTAAATGGCGAAATAGCCAGTAAAGAAAATCACATTGGTTCAATGCGTTTGTATAATTTGTTAAACACGGTTAAAACATCAAATACCTTCAAGTCCGATAAAATTCAACTTCTAGATATGAATTTTCTAATTGAAACACTAACAAGTAAAAAACAAAGTAGTTTTGAAATATCATTTCCACATATCTATATTCAACATACATCTGATTTAAAATTCAAAGCAATTTCTAGAGATACAAAACATGCAACACCATTTACTAGAAAGTTATTTTTAAAATCTTTTTGCGAAATCTTAAAGGATTTCAATTTCAATGCTCCTCAAATAGAAATAGATACTCCCAAGTTATCATATTTTGATGTCTCATTAAATAAGAGAGCTAAAAACTATTTATCTTCTAACACTACAAAAGAAATACTACTTGAGGATTTGAAGAACAGTAAAAAGTTTTCTCTTTACGTTACCTACGCGATTACCACGAAAGACGAATTTTCTATTCATGTAATAACCCAATTTATGCATAAACTCTCATCTATTTCCATAAGAGAAGAAGAGCTAAAGTTGTATTTTTACCATATTAGAAGTATTTGTACATTTGAAATATCAGAAAAACAAAATATTTTATCACTATTATTAGGATTAGCCAATAAAATTACTTTCTTGAAAGAAGACGAATTAATTACATCTGCTAACTTTGCGTTGCTATGGATAAAAAACATCTACCTCGTCTATTCTGAGTTATATAATAAGAGTATTCAGAAAGAAATTGTTATTTTTCAGAATAATTTAAATAAAAATAGCTTCTTATTATCATTTGACGAAATAAAAACTATTTTAAAGAATACTAAAATATTGACTAGTCAGTCTATATAAATTATAAACAGGAAAAATCATCATAACTAAAAAGAACATAATTTTAATTCCTCCAAATGGACAATTAAAAAAACAAGACTTTTCTCTTCAAAGAATTGCCAAACATTTAAATACTTTTAACAACATTAATATAATTCTACTCCATATAAGCTCTGAGAACTATAACTTAGATACCTCTATGTTTCATGAAATTATAAACGTTCATAATAAAGATGAACTTTTTAATATATTATCTGAGATACATTATGAAACAATATTTCATAGATGCTGGATGGGGTCGTACTGTTTTGCAGCAGATATTGTAAAAAACTATGAGCATGTGTTTATTAACATAAAAGATTGGAATTTCGCATCTCAAGAAGTATATGATTTTTTATATCCACACAATAATGATTTTAAATCAATGGAGTATATTTTTAAATATAGTGCGAAAGTTTTATCTCACTTTACTGAGGAACAATATAAAATTTGGGCAAAAGAATATAATATAGATCAAGATAAATTTATTTTTTTTCCAGAATATTGTAATGAAGACACATTTGTTGTTAACAAAGAAAAATTATACAAAAGCTCTATAAAGCTCGTTTACGCAGGGAAAATTCCATCACCAGCATTACCTGAAGATTACTTTCCAGGAAAATCCCATTTAAGATCTATTAAACTATTAACAAAACAAAAAATTAATATAGACTTTGTATTACCTCCAGATATTTACAATGATGTTTATAGTGAACCCAAAAAATTTATGGATTTTATCTATCTAAATAAAATGAATAATAAGTTTAAACTACTTAAAGGAGAAGTCTTAAATCCTACTCTCTTATCTACTTATCATTTTGGTTTTTTTGAACTTGAGACAACAGGAACAAATCATATGCTCTATAAGTACGCTATTACAAGTAAGTTTGCTTTTTACTTGGAGGCTTCTTTACCAATGTTAGTCAATGAGAAGTTTTATTCAATGGCAAAACTTGTAAAAAATAACCATTTGGGTATAGTTTTTTCTAATGATGATTTGGAAAATTTAAATGAAATTCTAAAAATATCAAATAAGAAATATCAGAAGATGGTCAAAAATATCATTGAATTTCGTAAAAAATTCACATATAAAGATGTTAATTTACAAACTTTAGGAATTATATAAATGAAAAAAATTGTATTTATTCCTCCCAATGGACATATTCTTGCCCATGACTTTTCAATAAATCGAATTCTAAAGTATTTACAAAATGTAAAGAATATTACGACAGTTTTAATCAAAATTGATTCTCATTCTAATGATACTCTTTATCCCGCAGATAAAATTATTAATGTTAACAACAAACAAGAATTATTCCAATATATTAAAGAAGAGAATCCAAGTTATATCTTTCATAGAAGTTGGATGATGGGATATTCGTTTGCTGCGGAACTTGTAAAGAATTTTGATAATGTAATTGTTAATATAAAAGATTGGAATTTTTCTACTAAAAAGCAATATGAAGTTATGTTTAAGAAAGAAGACAGTGCTGATTTTGAGGCAATAGATTATATTTTTAAAAATTCTATACTCATTCTTTCACACTATACAGATGAACAAGCACAATTATGGGCCAATGAATATAATGTTAATAAAAAGAAGTTTAAATTTTTTCCCGAATATTGCAATGAAGATAAGTTTTATAACAAAGGTAATATTGACTATTCAGTTCCTAAAATAGTTTATGCAGGTACTATGTGCCCTACTTCCTTTCCAGAGGAACACTTTCCCTGTAAATCATACCTAAGAAGTATAAGAAAGGTTACAAAAGGTGGATTAGATGTTACTTACGTATTAGTAAAAAGTGCCTATGCAGCAACTCAAGACCCAAAAAGAAGGGATTTATTTTTGGACATTTTATACGAAGATAAGTTTAACTCTTATTTCCATCTAAAAGAAGGAAGAACACATGACCCATCAGTCTTAGAAGAATATCATTTTGGTTTTTTTCACTTAGAAGACTCTGCAATTAATCAAGGACTAACTAGATATGCAGTACCAAGTAAGTTTGCCTTTTATTTGGAGTCTGGATTACCTTTACTTATTAATTCTAAGATGAGAGCACTATCTAAAATTGTTACAAAACATAAAATAGGTGTAGTATTTTCAAATAGTGAGTTAGAGATATTACCAAAGAAATTAAAAAGTATCAAAATTGAAGAGTATCTGTCTTATATTGAAAATATAAAAAAATTCAGAAAAAAATTCACATATTCAAATGAGATTGAAAATATATTTAAAATTTAGATGTTAAGTTAGTACCATTATCCAGTAGTGTATAATTAAAAAATTAAATAGCAAGGAATAATATGTCTATCCCAAAATATTCTGTTGATCATATAGGTGAGTTTATTTCGAAAAATGAAGAGTTCTATATTTTAGGTACTGGGTTTGAAGCAATTCGTATAAAAAACAGATTAGAAAATGCATCTAAAAAAATTAGCGCATTTATTGATTTATCAGATAATATAGATTGTAATATAATAAATAATATAAATGTTGTTCCAATTGATACATATTTAAATGACAAAAAACCCTTAATAATTGCTTCCTTAGAAGATATACATAGTCCAAATTGGGAAATCGAAGCAAGTGCATTATTAATTAGCAAGTATAAGAAGGTCCCTTTTGTAGACTTTGTGGCACTTATGGGGTATTTTGAAGGTATGGAACATATGTCAAGATATAAACAATTAATAGGTAGCTATTTTTATAACTATTATGAAAAAAACAAACAAAAATTTGATGAAGCTGAAAATTTGCTAGAGGACACATACTCAAAAGATATATTTAAAAAAATTATAAAATATAAATTAATGTGTTTAGATATAGATACAATTGACACAAAAGATTTACTTATTGTTTCAAAAGAAACTGCATTAAAGCATAAAGAACAACAAAGTAAAATAGTTGAAGAGTTAAGTTTTATAAATGATGAGAGATTAAAAAATATGACCGCTTCTCATTTGGCAGCAGAATCATATTCTTATAAAGATATTGTTTATCCAAATGATAAAAAAGCCATTTTAGACGTTGGTGCGTACAATGGGGACACAGCCACAATGTTCTCATACCTTTCAAAAAATGCAACTGTTTATGCTTTTGAGCCTGTAATAGAGTTAAATGGCCAATTAAATATTGCTATGCAGCTATCACCAAATATTAAAGTAATTCAAAAAGGTGCATGGTCTAAAACAACCACATTAAAATTTAATACTTTAAGACGGGATAATTATATTGGTGTAGGTTCATTTGTGAGCGATGAAGGAGAAGATGAAATTGATGTTATAGCAATTGATGATTTTGCGAAAAATGATAATATTAATATGATTGATTTCATTAAGATGGATATAGAAGGAGCAGAAGTCAATGCACTCAATGGAGCATACAATACAATATCAAAATATAAACCTGATCTTGCAATTTGTATATATCATGAACCCTCTCATTTATGGGAAATACCTCTTTGGATAAAGAGAAATTTTCCAGAATATAAAATTTATGTTGATCATAAACATATGCACCCTGTAGAATCAGTGTGTTACGCAACAATTAGATAACTAAGTCTTCAAATTGAAATTATATTGGAATAAGAAATTTGTTAAAAATGTTGAGTCCTTTGAAAAAGGAGGATCACAGGAGAGTTTCAGTGTTAAGGAAGGAAAAGATTTTGTATCATTTTATTTTATAAAAAGAGATCTACACTATATTTTTAATGATTTAGAAAAGGAAACTTTTTTTGATATTATAACACCGTTTGATTATGGTGGAATTCACTACACAAATAAAGATTTATTAAAAAGATTTTTTAAGGAATTTTCTTTTTTTTGTAAAAAAAATAATATTATAAGTAGTTTTATTAGATTTGCACCTACTTATTCATTTGATTACAATACAATTTCAAAATTCATTGATGTACAAAAAATAAATGATTTAGTATATATTAACTTGGAGAATGATTTTGAAAAGAATTATTCAAGAGGTCGAAAATCGAATATAAATAAGATTGAAAAGTTAAACTTTAAAGTAAATATCATTGATGTAAAAGAGTTTTATAATCTATATATTGAATCCATGAACAGGAATAATGCTAATCCATATTTTTACTTTGATATTAATGTACTTAAAAAACTAATTGATAATAAATTTGGAAGAGTTTATGGAATATTAATTGATGATATTTTGATATCAAGTCTAATGATTTTAGACGAGAAGGATTGTTCTTATTATTTTCTAGGAGCATCTTCAACCGTGAAGCTTAATTTGGATGCAAATGCAATGTTATTTCATCAGGTTGCTTTATTATTAAGACAAGAAAGACAGAAGAAATTCTTTCTTGGAGGTGGAAGAAAAGGCGTTTATGAATTTAAACGCAGATTTTCTTCCCATACATTACCTTACTATATTGGAACAAAAATATATAATCATAATATATATAATAAACTAGTAATGAGAAGTAGTAATGAAAATAATAACTTTTTTCCAAAGTATAGGGAAAAAACTATATAATATATAATTATTATAAAAAGGCATAAATATGTTACAAGTTGGTATCCATAATACGGGCTATTTTTCTTCTGCTGCAATATTTAAAGACAATCAATTAATATATGCAAGCCCTGAAGAGAGATTAACTAGAAAAAAATATGATAATAGTTTTCCTTTTAAATCTATTGATCAAGGTTTAAAAAAGATCAATGCTACTTATGATGATATCGATGAAATACTAATCGCTTGGAACCCTTATATAAATGCAGCTAGTCGTTTTAGAAGTGGTTTTTCTAGTTGGGTTGCACATCCTATGCAAAGATTATATTCCACTATAAATGCAATCCTCCCTAGAGTTGATATAGATAAAATTGATGTATCACAACAAATTATCAAATATAATGATAAGGAAATAAAATTTTCTTTTGTAAATCATCATTATGCACATATTGGGATGGCCTACTTTACTTCACCCTATAATAAAAGTGCTATTTTAATTTCAGATGGATATGGAGAAAACACAGCAATGGTTTTAGCTCTTGGACATGGAGATGATATAGAGATACTAAAGGAGCACAAGTTCCCCCATTCATTAGGTATGTTTTATGCTTCGATGACTGAATTTTGTGGATTTGAACCTGAGAAAGACGAATGGAAACTAATGGGTGCTTCTGCTTATGGTGATAAAAACAAATATTATAAACAATTGAGAGATTTAATAACAATTGATGATGGTGGTTTAGAATTAGACTTAAATTATTTTAATTTTTATAATTTTGACTCTAAGGGTATGTATACACAAAAACTAATTAATTTATTAGGTGGAGAGTGTGACTATGTAAACGATGCACAAAAACTTTATGATTTAGCTGCCTCAACACAAAAAGTCTACGAAGATGTTACAGTTGAATTGTTGAATTGGTTATATGAAAAGAGTGGGAAACTATCCAATATATGCCTAGGTGGAGGAACCGCTATGAATAGTTTATTCAATGGGAAAGTAACCTCACTAAGTAAATTTAATGATGTATACATATCTTTTTCTCCAGATGATATGGGTAATTCAATAGGTGCAGTTTTATATAAAAACAAGTTAAAACTACCTGAACTAAATTCATATTTAGGTACATCATTTACAAATGAACAAATCAGAAATACTTTAGATAAATTTAAACTATCATCTACATATTATGAATCTAAAGAATTAAATAAGATCATAGCACAAGAGATTAATAATGGGAAAATTATAGGCTGGTTTCAAGGGAAAATGGAGTTTGGGCAAAGAGCATTGGGAAATAGAAGTATTTTGGCAAACCCTTGTAATATTGATATGAAAGATAGATTAAATAGTGCAATTAAATTTAGAGAAGGATTTAGACCATTTGCTCCTGCTGTTCTAGAGGAATATGCAACAGACTATTTTCAAAACTATAGTTATACTCCATTTATGGAAAAAATTTTTGAGTTTAAAGATAGTGCCATTAAAAAAGTACCTTCAGTTGTCCACAATGATAATACAGGTAGACTTCAAAGTGTCTCTAAAAAAACCAATGAAAAGTTTTATAATCTAATAAAAGAATTTTATAAAATCACAGATATACCAATATTAATCAATACATCCTTTAATGTTTCAGGAGAGCCAATAGTTTGTAGTCCAGAAGATGCAATTAGGACCTTTTTTACAAGTGGATTAGATATATTGGTTTTAGAAAATTTTATTATAAAAAAGGATACTTATGATATTAGATAGTACATCAAAATTGATATTTCACTATAAGAAAGTCAACGAATTATTTACAAAGGGCAAAACCCATCCCATTCATATTACAATTGGTTTAACAAATTATTGTAATCATAAATGTACCTGGTGTTACATTGATTATGCAAAAGATATAAAACATCGAATACATGCAGATATTGATAAAATGATTGATGCTTTAACAATAGCAAAACATTATGGAGCAAAAGCCATTACTATTGTGGGAGATGGAGAGCCAACACTTCATCCAGAGTTTGATATATTCTTAGAAAAAGTACATAACATTGGGCTTGATATCGGACTATTTACGAACGGTGCATGGAAAAAGCAAAAAATAACTGAAGCGATATCTAAATATTGTAGATTCGTGAGATTTAGTGTTGATGCAGGTAGTCATGAAACACACAAAATAACTCACCTTACCAATGACTTTAGTTTAGTTTTAAATAATATTAGCGAAGTTGTCAAAAATAAAAGTCAATATTTAACAGTAGGTGTGCAATTTGCATTTAATCAAGATAATATCCA
>MAAB01007748.1_pt1 | contig 12181 bp, 9 predicted proteins | sample 1115991 | NCBI WGS metagenome assembly MAAB01 (sample SAMN04961124, study PRJNA320927) | seawater metagenome | isolation source: sample BD02T18 sea water enriched with oil for 18 days | place: USA:Gulf of Mexico | collected 2013-07-27
TGAGGTGGGAGAATTAGATCCAAACGAAATTCACACGCCGGGTATTTACGTTAACCGCATCATCAAGGGTCATTTCGATAAGCGCATCGAAAAAATCACCCTAGCAAAAAATTAAGGAGCCTCAAATGTCATTAAATCGTGATCAAATTGCCATGCGAGTGGCTCAAGAACTTGAAGATGGGTATTACGTTAACCTCGGAATTGGTATTCCTACCTTAGTAGCGAATTACGTGCCGAATGATATTGAAGTGATGCTTCAATCAGAAAATGGTCTGCTCGGCATTGGCCCGTATCCAACTGAAGATCAGGTTGACGCGGAAGCTCAAGGCGCCTCTATTTTTTCATCAGCTGAAAGTTTTGCGATGATTCGTGGTGGCCACGTTGATTTAACCGTACTGGGTGCTTTTGAAGTAGACCAGAATGGTAATATCGCCTCTTACATGATTCCTGGTAAATTAGTTAAAGGCATGGGCGGCGCTATGGATTTAGTCGCCGGTGCGGATAATATTATTGTTACCCTGACCCACGCTGACAAACGTGGCAACTCTAAACTATTAGAATCATGCACCCTGCCCTTAACCGGCGTAGGTTGCGTAAAACGCATCGTTAGTGATTTAGCCGTTATCGAAATTAAAGACGGCGCATTCCACCTCATTGAACGTGCACCAGGCGTATCGGTTGAAGAAATTCAGCAAAAAACCGCCGGCAAATTAGTGATTCCTGATAACGTTCCTGAGATGTCACTCTAAGCAGTTTAAGGTCTAATCGATTAGGCTCTATCCGCGACCAGCGCAGAGCCTAGTCATTACTATTCATTACAGCGAGCAAGGTCATGAGCACAGAAAACACCAATAAACCATCTGGAGAAAGTATTCGCCGCCAAGTGATGGGCGATGAATTCGTTGATAAAGCGCTTGATAGCGCCGACTGGTTAACAGAACCCGTACAAGAATACATTAACGAACACGGCTGGGGCGCTACTTGGAACCGCCCCGGTTTAGAACTTAAAACACGCAGCCTGATCACCATTGCCATGTTAGCGGCGCTGAAAGCACCGGCTGAACTTAAGGGCCACGTTCGCGGCGCCTTACGTAACGGTTGTACAAAAGAAGAAATACGCGAAACACTGCTACATTCTGCGGTGTATTGCGGCGCACCGGCCGCACAAGAAGCCTTCCGCGCCGCTAGAGAGATACTAGACGCCTGGGAAGATTAAGCCCAACAACAGCGTTCAATAATAGCTTGTCGCTTTACCGCTCAAGCTATCACTTTCCACCCTGTTCGCAACGAACAACGGTTTAGTTTCAACGAAGCGTCTTGCAAACACTCAATCTCAGCATATCCTACACAGTAAACTTATTACATTTTTATCGCGCGACTATGTCGCCTTGCCCCATCGCCTAACTGTTTTCCGTGACAAGCCATATTAATGAGGACTTATTTAATTAAGCTTTGCCTATAAAACGTTCATTTGGTACTATTTCTAACGTACGTTAGTTACTTAGTAATTTTTAGTGCCTTATTAACCCCAACTTAGGACAAACTCATGGATTTTAGTTTTTCAGAAGAACACCAATTACTCAGAGAAACCGTTAGGCGTTTTTCAGAAACAGAATTAGCACCGCTGGTTCGCGAAGCGGATGATAACGAAACATTTCCACGTGAACTCTTTCCAAAATGGGGTGAAATGGGCTTAATTGCCGCACGTTACCCAGAGAAAGACGGTGGCGGTGGCTTTGATAAAATTGCCGATTGCATTATTCGAGAAGAAACCAGCCGCGTTTGCCAAGCCTTTGCCTCCTCGCTTTCAGCGCATAGCCACCTAGGCATTTGGCCTATCTGGCGAATTGGTACCGAAGCGCAAAAAGAACAGTACTTAAAACCAGCGATGGCGGGACAAAAAGTCTCCTGTTTCGGGCTCAGTGAACCCGATGGCGGCTCTAATATTCGCGCGCTGAAAACCCATGCGAAAAAAGTAGACGGCGGTTATATCATCAATGGCAGCAAACTCTACATCACCAATGCACCGATGGCGGACTTTATGCTATTGGCGGCTCGCACCTCGCCGGAGCTTAGCGCAGACAGCATCAGCCTATTTATTGTCGACTTACCATCTAAACATGTCGTTATCGAAAAACTCGCGAAGGAAAGCATCAAAGCCTCTGAAACGGGTTTGATCTTTATTGAAGATTTATTTGTACCCGATGAAGCGCTACTCGGTGGCCGCGAAGGCACTTATCCCGTCATTTTAGAATCACTCACCGAAAACCGCGTGGGCGTTTCCGCCAATTGCTTGGGTATGGCTAAAGCCGCATTCGAAGAAGCAACACGTTACGCCGACGAACGCATCATCTCTGGCCGCCCTATTGGTAAATTTCAAGCGATTGGGCATAAGCTCGCCAATATGGCCGCTGAAATAGAAGCCGCACAATGGATGGTGTATCACGGTGCGTGGCAAGTCGACCAAGAAACCCTCAGTAACGCCAGCGCCGCTAAAATTAAATTAGTCGCCAGTGAAATGGCGGTTAGCGTGAGTGAAGATGCTATTCGTATTCTCGGTGGCGCGGGCATTATGCGCGACTATTCCGTCGGCAGAATACACCGAGACACCCTCCTCTATATCATTGGTGAAGGCACCAGTGAAATTCAACGCAACATCATTGCCCGTTCTTTAGGATTTTAATTTATGCATTCTTTAACGTCTTTATTTGAAGCAAAATCGGTCGCCGTCGTTGGCGCTTCTAACGACCCACATAAGTTGGGTGGCCGCCCTATCGCCTACATGAAACGTTTAGGTTATGCCGGTCAACTCATCCCGGTAAACCCTAAATCTGACATTATTCAAGGTTTACCCGCCAAGCGCTCACTGGCTGATTTAGACGCACCCGTTGACCTAGCCGTGATTGCAACACCCGGCGCGCTGGTTGAAAAAGTAATTAAGGAAGGCATTGAAAGTGGTATTAAAAACTTTGTCGTTTTTGCCTCGGGTTACGCCGAAGTAGGCGCTGAAGGTGATGCCAAACAACAACAGTTGCAGGCATTGTTTAAAAACACCGATGCACGGCTACTCGGGCCAAACTGCTTGGGCTTTATTAATACCGAAACCCAGCTAATTGGCTCGTTCACCACCGCGATGGAAGAGAACCCTTTAAAAGCAGGTGGTTTTAGTTTTGCAGGCCACAGTGGCGCCTTAGGTGCTTACTGGTTAGACAAAACCATTCAAGCCGATATTGGCGTCAGCAAATGGATTTCTAGCGGTAACGAAACCAATGTACAGCTGGCGGAGATTATTGAATACCTTGCTTATGATCAGCAAACCAAGGTCATTTCACTGTATATCGAAGAAATTAGAGATGCCGACAAGTTCGAACAAGCCCTATTAGTCGCGCAGCAGCAAGGCAAGCCCGTTATCGCATTAAAAGGCGGTAAAACCGCCGCTGGCGCACTCGCGACAAAAGCACATACCAATTCAAATGCACTCAACGGTGTTGATTACCAGGCAATATTTAAAGCGACGGGCGTGATAGAAGTCGACTCATTGAGCGAAATGATTCACTACGCTAAGTTTTATATTCAAGGCAATAAGCTACTGGGAAAACGAGTGGGTATCGTTTCAATTTCTGGCGGGGCCGGTGTCATGCTCAGCGATCAATTAGAAAATGCCGGCTTATCGGTTAGTAAATTCAGCCCCCAACTCGCCGATACTATGCGCCCACACTTATCATCCTTCAGCACCTCACAGAACCCAGTTGATTTAACCGCTGCGTTAGTGGCTGAACCGCAGATGTTGCATAATGTGACCACGCTACTCGTCGACTCTAATGAATTTGATGCGGTGGTTATTTTTATGGGCCTGATGGGCAGCATTGCTGAGAGTTTAACCGACGGGCTACTACAGCTAGAAAAGAACCCCGATTGCCCGGTACTACTAATATGGATGGGGGGCCGCAAGGAGTTACTCAGCACTATTTCAAACAATGGCACCATGGTGTTTGAAGAAATCCCCGAACTCGTTTCCTTATTATCAAAACTGAACTAAAAATAGCAAATTATCCCCACCCACGAGGTGGGTGGGGATAAGGTTTTATTTGAACACGGGGTATTCAGCCGCCCCTTCGCGTAAATCAATTTTAACAATTTTACCTTTGCCATCATCTGCACGGCCAATCACTGGCATCGTAGGGCTAATGTCGCCTTGCCCAGCGGCAAATTGCATCACCTCGTCTACGTTATCAAACCCTGCTAACCGCGTTAGTTGCACATGGGTTACAGGCATTAATTTCACGTCCTTTTTATCGTACAAGGCTAAAATATCAGACGGTTTTGCCCAACAAGATGAATCCGTTTCTTTCTCATCGTGTAGTAACTGCTGTCCTTCAGGCGCAATCGATAGATAAAAACGCGTATCAAAACGAATCGGCGCAGCTTCGGGAGTGATCCAATGATCGTAAAAAACTAAACTTGCTAAATTCAGCTGTATTCCCGCCTCCAATAATAGCTGCTCCAGCCCGATCTCACCTTGATGTAGTTTTTCACGAAGCTGCGGTTTGATATTAAGCTCACTCGTTGCCGCAGCCGTTAACAAGCCAGCCTCTTCAAAAGTTTCTCTAATCGCCGCTATTTTATAAGCGCTATCTGATGATTCCTCTGCCGCTGCATTAACAAGACATGTACTTGCCAGTTGGCTATCTAAAGGATCTACCGAACCACCTGGAAACACATAAGCTCCAGCAGCAAAACGCGAACTCGTTACCCGCCGTAGCATACACACCTCAATACCTGTCGCACTATCTCTAAGCATTATTAATGCCGCCGCATCTCTCAACATCCCTTATCTCCTTTTATTTAAATTAGCCATAGAAATAATAAAACAAATGTTAGGCAGATTAAAGGCATAAAACTGTTGTAAAACAAGGTTTGTTAAAAGTAATTCAAATTAAATTTAATAAACCTTGTAAAAAGACAACTAATATTATAAGAAAAAGCTGACTTTACTAAGAAAAAACACTATTATTTAGAGTATAGCCATGATGTACACAAGTCATATAAATTTATAGGGACATAAATTGACAGATAAATACACAGTACTAGCGGTCGACGATGAAGACATTAATCTCGAAGTGCTCAATGAGTTGCTCGAAGATCACTACAACGTCATAACAGCCAACGATGGTCAGACTTGCTTAGATAGCATCCAGCAAACAAGGCCAGATTTAATCCTAATGGATGTCAATATGCCGACCATGGATGGCTTAGAAACCTGTAAAAAACTAAAAGAAGACGCCTCCACATCCTCAATCCCCGTCATCTTTGTCTCCGCACTATCAACTCACCCAGAAAGAATGGCGGGTTATAAGGTGGGTGCTGAAGATTATCTCAGCAAACCCTTCGATGGCGAAGAGTTGTTTGCCAAGGTCGCTCTCACCTTGTCCGCGCAGGCCACCATTGCCGAATATGAAAAAAGCTCTGCCGACACGATGAGTATGGCGATGACCGCCTTATCTACCGCGGGTAATGTTGGCACCGCCCTGCAATTTGCTAATGCCAGCCTCGCTTGCAAAACAGCCGATGAATTAGCTGAAATGATACTCGAGTATTATTCCATTTATGGACTCATCATCACCATTCGTTACGTGCAAGAAAACACCATTAAATTTTATTCTCATACCAACGAGGTAAACGATTTAGAAAAAAAACTGATGAACCAGGCTAATGAACAAGGTCGTTTCATTGATTTTGGTAAACGAACACTGGTCAACTATGAACGTGTCTCCGTGTTAATTAAAAACATGCCGGTGGATGATGAGCAAAAATTCGGTGAAATGAAAGATAACCTCGGTTTTATCGGTGATGCCGCCGAAGCTCGAGCACAATCAATCGAAGTAGAGAGGGCCCTCAATACCGTTGTTATCTCATCGAAGGAAATATTGAGTGAAATAAACCTCGAATATAAGGAGAACGCGGGGAAAAACGATTCCATTCTAGCTTTATTACACAAAGAAATGAGTGAAGCCTTCCAGTTTTTAGAAATGCGTATCGAGGATGAGGATAGTTTAGTCAGTATTTTGGTTTCCGCTGAAAACAAGTCGAAATCCCTCTACAAAAACGGCTTAAATATTGAAGCCAAAATTTCTCGCCTCATGCGTGATATAGATGGGGTTATTTAATTAACCTACACCAATGAATAGAGGATTTGCTTATGAAAAAGCCCTACATTCTTGCTGTCGATGACGAGGAGTTAAACCTACTTATTTTAGAAGAACTACTAGGCGATAAATATGAATTAGGCTTCGTTAAAAATGGTCGCTGCTGCCTAGAGTCCGTTAACGAAAGACTACCTGATTTGATTCTAATGGACGTTAACATGCCCATCATGGATGGCTTAGAAGCGTGTTCTGTACTTAAAAACCAACAGAGTACCGCCCACTTACCCATTGTAATGCTGTCTGCCTTAGCCAATGAAGTCGAATCAAACGATGGGCTTAGCACAGGCGCCAGTGCTTACATCACCAAACCATTCGAAGAAAACCTATTATTAGACACCATTCAACTGTATCTTTAACCCCAGTTGAACCCACGTTTAAGGACCTAATATGCCTAAAAGTACCGCCATCAAAACAAGCATCATTAGCAAAGTACACCTGATAATATTTTTAAGCTTTGTCAGTGCCTTTATAGTATCTAATTATCTGGTGAGCCGTGATGTTTCTCCCTTGTTATCGAAGCTATCTGATGATTCTATGCTGAAAACAAGCAGCAAAGTTCTAGAGAAAATCCAGCAAGAACTCAATATCGCAAAAACTCTAGCCATATCGCTGGCAACCATTGCTAACAGCCTGCCCAATGATAAAAAAAACCTGCATAATTTATTACCGAAAATAATCAACGCCCAAGGCCTAATCCAAACCGTCGTTGGCGGAGGAATTTGGCCCGAACCCTTTAAAGCCGACCCGAAACTAGAAAAAAACAGCCTCTTCTGGGGTAAAAACAACCAAGGTAAACTTATCTATTTCGATGATTACAATCAAACGTCAGCACCGGCCTACCATAATGAAAGTTGGTATACTCCCGTTAAAAACCTCAAGGCTGACCAAGTCCATTGGTCTGAATCTTATATAGACCCTTACACCCAGCAACACATGATCACCGTATCGGCGCCTATTTTTAGAGACGGTGAGTTCTATGGCGTCAGCACTATCGATTTAAATTTAGACAATATCATCCAATTAATTAAAGATAATGCCAGTCAATTAGGGGGGCATGGATTCCTAGTCGATAGTACGGGCCTATTCATTAGCCAACCAAAAACAACCTTAGATCAACAGCAGCCTGACACCTCCCCTTTATCATTAAGTATTCTAACAAAAAACAATCTCAGTTTTGTCGCCGATAAAAAGAACCGCCCACGTCATCATCAAGATACTGAAAACATAAAATTCTTTGATATAAACGCGGTAAACACCGAAGACGATACACGAGTCCTGTTATTAAACATGCCAGAAACACAATGGACGCTTGGCTTTAGCACCGCAAAAAGCGCCTTCCGAGCCCCCATTAATAATTTCCTCAAAAAAGCAGCCATTTACCAAGTTGTAACTTTATTTATATTTTTGACGGTAATTTATTTCTGTATTCAAAAGTATATTCAACAGCCCTTTATGAGACTGATTTTGCAACTTAGAAATAACGATAAGCTGCTTAAATACCCTCAAATGGATGATGAACTGGGTAAACTCACCCAACTAGTGAATCAGCGCCACCAGGAACTACAGGCGTCTAGAAAGAAACTCCGTGACAGCAGCGATAATTTGCAGCGCGCCTTAGATTCCGCACACGCTGGCACCGTATTTTTTGATGTAAAAAGTCATACTCTCGACTGGGATGAAAAAAGCAGCATGATTTTCGGCCTCTGTCATGACGAGCTTGGCAACAAATACGATGCTTTAATACAAATAGTCCACCCCGATGATTTAGAGAAGATAACCGTTCATTTTAAAGCTGCCATCGATGACCCCGCGATAATGAATTATGAAATTGAATACCGGGTCATCCTCACCGGTCAATCAATGCGCTGGGTACAAGGTAGTGTTCGGTTCACCCGTCAAGCTGATGGAACAGCCATATCCTGTAGCGGTCTCCACTTCGACTTAACGGAAAGAAAAGCGTCAGAGGCTTCACTACTAGCCCAAGAAAATGCTGAAAACTCAAATCGTTTAAAATCAGAGTTTCTCGCCAATATGTCACACGAACTCAGGACACCCATGCACGGAATTTTGAGTTTCTCTGAGTTTGGCATTAAAAAATCTGAGACCGCCGAACGAGAAAAACTTCTCCAATATTTCATTTATATTAAAACCAGCGGTCAACGTTTACTCGCCCTATTAAATGACTTATTAGACCTATCAAAAGTTGAAGCTGGGAAGTTAATTTTAAATAAACAAAAAGCAGACTTAAATACTATTATCGACACCTGCAACCGCGAACAACAACAACACCTCGCTGATTCAGAACTGAGTATACAGTTTGATAAAAGGCAACCCAGGCTCGACGCAAACTTTGATGCAACACGCATCACCCAAGTGGTCTGCAACCTCTTGTCAAACGCTATAAAATTTAGCTCACCGAATACAGTCATTAGCATTAGCAGCGACAAAAATGACCTTAACCAATTGGTATTCAGTATAAACAACCATGGAACACCTATCCCTGCTAATGAATTAGAGTCTATTTTTGATCCCTTTATTCAAAGCAGTAAACCGCCATCTGATATCACCGGCACCGGCCTAGGCCTTGCTATTAGCCGCGAATTTATTGAGGCACACGGTGGAAAAATATGGGCTGAGGCAAATAAAGAAGAGGGTGCAACATTCAAATTCTTCATACCAAGCACCGCTAAAGCGACTATCTAAAGGCTCGCCCCTAGGGGAAAACCATATGCAGAACTTGCACACTCTCTCCATTTCAGTCCTACCCTGTCATGAGATAAAATGGAGTGAGCACCTAGGCCTTAAAGCGGCGTTGAGTCACTCACATCATATCAAACTAAAGTGTCAACTAGAGTCGGAACTAAGACATATTGAGAGAGGCTATTTCCTGCTCCAATGCCTGCTCCACACGAGCGTATTCGATTTCAATAGAATGAACCATCGTTGTTAATTCATCAACCTCAAGCCCACCGGCCATAGCATATTGCTCAAGGTCTAGACATAAGGACGCTAGGTTTAGCGCCGCCAGCTTCTCACTCGATAGCTTCAAATCACGCGCAAGCTTGACCAGTTCCTGAGAATCAGCAGCGACTCCAATTTGTTTGATGGCATCAATTAACGAACTCGAACCCTCTTGGTAAGCAGCGACCAAGCGCAGCAGTTTTTTTGCACGAGTACCTTGATACGACTCAGCCAACTGGGAAAAAACCTGCGGATCGAGCGCGGCAGCAGGCTCTTCTTTTTGCACACCTGCGATGATTGAACCTTCTATTTGTTTGGCAGCGGGATCATTAAGTACCAGTATCTCTGCTAACGCCGCTTTATTAAATGGTTTACTCAAATAACCATCCATCCCTTCTGCTAAGAAGCGAGCCCGATCACCGCTCATTGCATTGGCCGTTAAGGCTATAATCGGCGTGCGACGCCCCTGGGCTTGCTGCAAACGCCTAATCTTATGCGTCGCTTCAATACCGTCCATCTGCGGCATATGAATATCCATAAAAATGACGTCATATCGACGGTTTTGCACCATCGATACGGCCTCCAGACCATTATTTGCGATATCCACTTGGTTACCCAATTGCTCAAGCATATCCTTCGCAACATCTTGGTTAACGAGGTTATCCTCCGCGAGTAAAATGACTTTAAAAGTATTTTCTCTCTGTTTTTCATTTTTCGTTAAAGCTAGCTGCTGATCTTGGCTAGTCTCACGCATCAACATAGAAAACAAACAAGATCGTAGCTTATTGATATCAAACGGTTTTTGCAACACACCAAACAAGTCGCCAGCAGCCAAACCAGCTTGGTTTATTTCTAGTTCGGTGGCTAACAGAGCAAGCGCTGTGTTGTTAAAAATCGGCTCTGCTTCAATGACTTTAGCTATTTCAATACCCCGTGTACTGGGCATCATGATATCAATAAGAACCACATCAAAAGGATCACCCACTGCAACCGCTTGATGCAGCTTCTGCAGTGCAACAACACCATTATTAACCTCAGAATAGCGAATACTCAATGTAGTCAGTTGCTCACAAATAAGCTCTCTTTCAGTATACTTATCATCAACGACCAATACACGAAGCGCCTGTAATTTAACCATCCCCTGCTTTCTAAGCTCTTCGCTAAGAATTTCCTTTTGCTTAGCAAACGTTAATTGAAAACAAAAAGTAGAACCTTCATTAGGCTCGCTTTCTACCCGTAATTCTCCTCCCATCATGCCAATTAAATGATTAGAAATGGCCAGCCCCAGCCCTGTTCCGCCAAAACGACGGGTCGTCGTTTCATCCGCCTGAGTAAACGCATCAAAAATACTACCCAGTTTGGCTTTCTCTATGCCGATACCCGTATCTCTAACGGCTAGTTTCAAACTCACCGTATCACAACTTTCCTCCACCACCGACACGAGAAGTTCCACTTCGCCTTGCTGGGTAAATTTTAAAGCATTACCCAATAAGTTAACCAGTATTTGACGTAAACGTACCGAGTCACCCAGCAAAAGGTTAGGTATATCCCAAGCCGTATTATTCGTGAGTGCCAGGCTTTTCCCCGCAGCTGTTTCGGCAAACAGTTCCATCGTTTCATCGAGCACTTCAGATAAGTCAAACTCGATGATTTCTAGCTCGAACTTGCCGGATTCAATCTTTGAAAAATCAAGAATGTCATTAATAATACTCAATAACGAGGTCGCAGAGTTTCTTACAACTTTCACATAACGCGCCTGCGTTACGTTGAGTTGAGTATTAGCTAATAACTCACTCATACCAAAGATACCGTTCATCGGCGTACGAATTTCATGGCTCATATTCGCCAAAAACTGTGATTTTGACTTATTGGCTTCTTCGGCAAAGGTTTTAGCATCCTCTAACGCCGCGTCACGCAATTGAATTTGCTCAATCATCTGATTAAAAGCCTTCGATAACTGTCCCAGCTCATCCTCGCCGCCTGGATCCACCCTTAAAGAATAATCATTATTATCGGAGACCTTGCGTATCCCTTTATGTAGCTCACTAATTGGTATCGTAATAATCTTTTGCAAACGACTGGCCAATATAAACGCCATAAAAAATGCCATCACCATCATCCAGCAGATGAAAAATATATTGTCTAAAACTGCCTGCTGCATTCTATACAAGCTTCCTTTGACGGTTATATAACCCAATAAGCGGTTTTTTAACAAAATGGGTTCGACAATAACCAGGTAATCATCAATAAAATAGTGGTTTTTTATTGCACCATCGACATCACTCTCAATTTTATCCAGCGCCAACAATAACCCTTTCGGCTGTTGCTTAAGCTTCTCGCTACCGCGTGTGTAAGACACAAATACGTCTAACTCACTATCAATAATCTGTGCCGATACCACGTCAACATTAGTTTCTAAGGTCTGCAAAATCTCGATAGCGGTTTCCTGATCCGCAAACACCAAGGCCGCCCCAGCATTGACAGCTGCGGTGCGGCTTTGTGCACTTAATGAGACAACCAAGTCTTCACGCTTTTCCTGCCATTCATTGATACCTAACGTGATTAATAAAATCAATAAAATACAGAAGCTGATCAACATCACGATGGCGATAATTTTGCGTTGAATTGAACTGTTTTTCAAGCTTACCATCGTTCATTACCCTCATTAGGAGAGTTAATTAACTCAGCAATTCGTAGTAATTTGGAACTGATGTTTAACCTTGATTTTTTTATGCTCAATATATTAATCAACAGCTTTATACGCCCAGCCTTAGCTGAAAATTCAACCCCTCCCCCTTGTTCAGCAAAACCATCGATATCACTCACCGTAAGGACTGACGCATCGGCAATCGCCGCTAAGATCTCGACTACATCCACTTTTTGCTGCTGATCGATATATAAAATCTGGCAGCTTTTAAGCTTGGAAAGACTCGATATGGTTTTATACTGCACCGCTCGCTCCCCCACTTTTTCCCCCAACAAAATCTCTCCCAAGGGCTCTATCACCGCACTCT
>MAAB01007734.1_pt1 | contig 12172 bp, 8 predicted proteins | sample 1115991 | NCBI WGS metagenome assembly MAAB01 (sample SAMN04961124, study PRJNA320927) | seawater metagenome | isolation source: sample BD02T18 sea water enriched with oil for 18 days | place: USA:Gulf of Mexico | collected 2013-07-27
TGCCACAATTGCCTCTTAACCCAGCAGGAAAAGTCGATCGTAACGCATTGCCAGAACCAGATTGGCAAGCACAAGAAAATGCAGAATATCAAGCACCAGAAACAGAACAAGAAATTATACTGGCTAAAGTTTGGGGTGAACTGCTATTACAACACGCACCAGCAGAATCCGCTGAAAATAATGACAGCCAAGGTATTAGTCGCACGGCGAATTTCTTTGCTTTAGGCGGCGATTCAATTATCGCCTTACAAGTAATCAGCCGTTTAAAACAACAAGGCTGGAGTCTTAATCCTAAGGATATATTTGAGCACCCTGCTTTGAATGAGTTAGCACCACAACTAAAAATTAATGCCGCTGATGCCGAGGCGATTGCAGAGGTTGATTATAATAATAAATTTGAATTATTTCCCATTCAAAGTCATTTCTTTTCATTGCAGCCTGCGAATGTCGACCACTTTAATCAGCACGTCTATCTGCAATTAAGTCAGAAACTAAACATTGAAGCTTTTGCTCGCGCTCTAGAAAAAATATTACAACAACATCCGGCGCTTGCATGTCGCTATCAACAAACTGATGGAGTTTGGTATCAGCAGTTCCGTCAGGTTGACCAAGCATTATTGGATCAATTAATTTCAAACCATAGCGTCAATAGTGAAACTGAAGCAGAAGCACTGTGCCAACAAGCCCAGCTCAGTTTAAACATTGAACAAGGCCAGTTAGTTAAAGTACTAGCACTGTCAATTTTTGATGCCGATACCAATACCTCAGAACAAAGATTATTAATGGTGATTCATCACCTCGCAGTCGATGCAGTATCCTGGCGAATTCTGTTGCAGGAATTATGGCAAGCCTACTTACCTATTAGTAAAAGCAAGCCCATTAATCAAAACAACGCCAGAGAGGAATTGATTCCTCTAATGCCTGCCGCCACGACTGCAAGCAGCATTGCCGCATTAATTAACTGGGGCGATAGCAGTGAAGTTGCTAAACGCAGTGATTTTTGGCAGCAACAATTACTCGGTGAACAGAAAAATTCACAAGAAAAAAACACAACTCAAGCTCTGGTTGAATTAAATAAGCCTCTGTATCAGCATGATTGTGAAACAATCGAGCTGAAACTCTCAACAACAGAAACTCAATCGCTATTACAAGGAGCAGGCCAGTTAGGCAATCAGGGAATGATGACCTTACTACTCACTGCGTTAGCGGGTGCTTTAACCTCATTGGTCAAAGACTCTGAGCTATTAACTCAAGCCGCGATCAATAAACTGCCGGTATTAGTAGAAAGTCACGGTCGTGATAATAGTGCCTTTGACGATCAAGACCTTAGCCGCACTATCGGTTGGTTTACCAGTTTATTTCCTTTGGCTCTGCCTGTAGGACAAAGCTCAATTATTCAAAGCTCAACTATTCAAAGCTCTGCTCTACAAAATTTAGAGTCAGTTAGTGAAACCTTGCAACAAGCAAATCAAGATCTAGGAATTAGTTATGGGGTTTTACGTCACCTATTGAAGGATCCAAAACTTCAAGGTGCAGAGCCTCAAGTGACCTTTAATTATCTCGGCCAATATCAATCTGAACTTGCCCAAGCTTGGTTTACCCCGATTAAAGGCGGCGGCGATGCCAACGATAAAAGCAATCCAGTAACCACAGCGCTTACCATCAATTGCCAAATCAGTGATGGTTGCTTAGCGATGAGCTGGCAGTTCGCTAGTGACTATTTTGATTGCTCGCAGATCAGTGCTAGCCAAAAAGTCTACCAGCAAGCCTTAGTACAAATGCTAGCCGAATTAGCCAATAGCCAGCAGCAAGCAATACCAGAATGGCCGCAGAACCCTGGAGTATCTGCGCCCACAACAGGCATGATGAAATTATTAAATCAGCCCGTCATGAGCCAGCCACCGTTATTTTGTATCCATCCTGTTACTGGACGCACCACAGGTTATCAAGCCTTAGCGCAAAAACTTAACGGACAGCGCAGCCTATATGCAATTGAGTCTGGCAGCTTCATTAGTCATAACTATTTCGATAGTGATCTCAAAGCTATGGCGCAAGATTATTTAGCCATGATACGTGAATGCCAACCAACGGGGCCCTACTACCTATTGGGCTGGTCTCTTGGTGGTGCCCTGAGTATGGACATCGCTAAAGAACTGGAGCAAGCCGGAGAGAGTATCGCTTTTATCGGTTTAATCGATACTTATGTTCCTGGTACTGAAGTAGCAGCAGATCAGTGGCAATCCCCCTCCGCACAAGGGCGCTTACGCCAGCACCTACAAATGCTATTACCAGGCATTGATGATGCTGAATTAGAGTTAGCAATGAATCAACTGCGCCAACATGAACCGCAGCATTGGCCAAGCGGATTTGATCACTGGTTAAGCTCATTAAGTCTATCCCAGGCTGATAAAGATAACGCCAGCCAGATGCTATACGCCTGGGCGGTGGAACAAAATATGCGCCAAATTTGCCAAGGCTATCAGTTACCTCAACTCGATACTGCTGTGCATTGTTGGTGGGCAGCAGAAGCGAACCAACGTGGGCTAATTACTCGCCTACAGCAGTTCAGCAAAATTACTCATCAGCTCAATGCAGAAAATGCCGACCACCTCTCTGTCGTGCGTGATGAGATTACCATTCGAGATATCCAAACTAGCTTAAGCAAGTTGTAAAAAAATGATAACTAATAAAGGAATTATTATGAATATTAAAGATTCTCATTCGTCCTACCATTTAGATTCAGTGGTGGTGATATGATTATTTTTCCTACCGCTAATCACGGTCAGTTTGAGCTTGAACAAAAAGCGGATGACATCACCGTCTGCCAAGCTAATCGGGTAATACTGCAGGCTAAAATTACCGCCGTGCAAGCTAAACTGAGCATCATCGAGTGCCAAGGCGAACAATTGCTAGCGGCTTGTTATGCGCTATGTGCGACGTATTCGCTAACAGAAATCACTCGCTCAGTGCCCACTACAGCGGATGCTACTAGCGACCTTCTTTGGCAAGAAATCGATTCAAATCTGTGGCAGCTAGATAGCAGAGCATTGAACCAATACGCTCCATTATGGTTAGCACCAAACCTTCCAACCTGGTACCCGCAAGTACAGGTTCTGGATGATAAAGGCAGCTACCATCCCCTGCGTCCAGCTCAAGACTCTCTCGAAAATCTGGGCGCATTATATCGTCGCTTTGACCCCAGCATTAATGCTTGGATTAGTTTATCGGCTCTGAATATTGAGCAGCACGCACAGCTATTTAGTGACTGGCAAAATAACCCACGAGTAGCCGCGTTCTGGGATCAAACTGGAACTCTAGCAGAGCACACAGCCTATTTGCACGAGCTACAAAAAGACCCAAAAGTTTTACCATTAATCGCCAGTATTAACGATGAACCTTTTGCCTACTTTGAAGCGTACTGGACGAAAGAAGATCGTATTGCACCCTATTTCGACGTACAAGATTTTGACCGTGGCATTCACATGCTGGTTGGTAATGAGCAGCACCGAGGCCCGCATAAGGTGCAGGCCTGGTTGAGTGCGCTATGTCATTTCTTATTCCTAAACGATGCCCGCACGAATCGTATCGTCTCTGAACCTAGAGCCGACAATCAACGCATGATCAGTTATATGCAAGGGCAGGATTTTGTCCGCCTAAAAGAATTTAACTTTCCCCATAAACGCGCCGCTCTGATGTTATTGATGCGCGATGCTTTTTTTGAAAAAACTAATAACTACACAAACGGAGATATAAAATGACACATTCAGAAGAACGTTATGACCTAGTCGGCATCGGCTTTGGACCCGCTAACTTATCCGTTGCGATTGCTTTGGAAGAAACTATCAGCGCCGAGAAACCAATGCGCACTTGCTTCCTTGAACGCAAGCCTGCTTTTGAATGGCATGGAGATATGTTATTAGATGGCACCCGCATGCAAATTTCTTATATGAAAGATCTGGCGACCTTGCGTAACCCAACCAGTGCTTTTAGTTTCACCAACTATTTATTTACCCAAGGCCGCTTGAACGCCTTTATCAATATGGGTACCTCTCAGCCGACCCGACTGGAATTTAATGATTACCTACAATGGGCCGCAAGTCGAATTAAAACCAAGGTTCATTACGGCAATGAAGTCTCGGCAATTGAACCGGTAATCGATGAAGACGGTATCGACTGGGTACGAATTAGTGCAACAGATACGCAAGGTAATATCACTACGCGTTTAGCCCGTAACATTATTATTGCACCAGGGGGGTTACCTAAACTGCCTCACGCCTTTGATGAAATTGAAGGGGTAAAAAATATTCCTTCTATAACGCACTCTAGCCGCTACAAAACTTGGCGCAATGAATTTGCTCGTAAAGCAACGAATCCGCGCATTGGTATTATTGGTGCAGGTCAAAGTGCTGCAGAAATTTTTGTCGACCTTGTTGGTTATCATCCAGACGGTGAAATTGAAATCATCAACCGCGAGCGTTCTATTCATCCCGCCGATGATAGCCCGTTTGTAAATGAAGTATTTGATCCAGGCTTTACCACAGAAATGTACACCAGTTCTGACCAAACTCGCCAAAATTTATTACAACGTTTTCAAGGCACCAACTACGCTGTCGTTGATATGCCTGAGATTAATAGTATTTATGAAACGCTTTATACACAGCGTATAACTGGTAAAGGTGCACACAAGCATCGCTCTGCTCATGAGATTAAAAAAGTTGAACTGAACGAAGATCAAAGCTGGACCCTAACTATGCAAGACGGTCTTAATCGCGAAGCACAAAGCTGGCGTTATGATGGCATCGTATTAGCAACGGGTTATCAATATGGCCAGCACTTTACGATGTTGAAACAGTTAGATCAGTGGCGTGATACTAATAATCCGGTTGAACGTCATTACCGCTTGCCAATGCAAGATAACTTTAAGGTAAATATTTACCTGCAAGGTTGTAACGAATCTTCTCATGGTTTGAGTGATACCTTACTCTCTGTGATGGCTGTTCGTGCGGAAGAAATCGTTACCGATTTATTCAACAAAGTGAATGAATCACAACAGGTCAGCGCCTGAATATTCAGCGCTCCCTGTTTCTAAACTCACTCGCAAGCTCTTTGCTTTTAACAGAGAAGCCGCTAGTAGTTTTTGCACACATTAGTCAGGTGCAGCACTTTGCTGCCGAGCTAATGTGCGCAGTAGAGCAAGAGAAAGAATCTCACTATGTGCAGCTGGCTGATCGCCAGCGGCATAGGCTCGCCCACGGATTAAAACGTTGTTTATTAGCCCAATTTTCTGGCCAAGAAGAACAACAACTTCAATTTCAAACCACAGCATACGGCAAACCTTATTTGGTGAGGCCTGAAAAATCAAACTTGAAATTTAACCTTTCTCATAGCGGTGACTGGGCTGCCCTTGCCCTCGCGAAAAAAATTGAGATTGGTATTGATATCGAATCAGCCAAAGTATTAGCCGACTCGGATTGGCGGGACCTAGCCTTATTAATACGCCATCAAAATGATCCTGTAATTAATAACGTGCAAGATTTTTATCGACTCTGGGTGATCAAAGAATCGGTTGTAAAAGCATTAGGGCTTGGACTTAGCTTACCTCTTAATGAATTTTTTATTTCCTTCACTGGCAATAATCGTTTTCAAGCTCAACTAGCCAATGATCTTGGTCCTTGTAATGGCTGGTTGGGTGAACTTCCTGACAGTACTCCCATCGCTTTAGCTAGCCTGCAAGCAGCGACCCTATCCCCGAAAATTATCGAATACTAATATTTCTCTCCTTCTATTAATGTCATTCCGATGTGTAGTTTGTCGGTAGATAAAAATCTAAATATTTCGTAACTATTCAGCAATTTTAATAAACCGATTCCTGATTGGGTATTTGCTCCACAATTACCCAATAATGAATCTTCTCTTGTCTTAATTTGAACAATCTGAATATTTCTAATATAAACAGACATAAAAAAGCCGTGCAATTGCACGGCTATTTAAAAATAACATGAAGTCATTTATTTAATTAAAAATTATATTGTCCAATCATACCTACTACACGACCAGGTACTAGAGTAACAACGTTGCCGTATGGCTTTTCCCATTCGTAATCATAGACCACCTGATCATGGTCAAATAAGTTGTTTACGTAAGCATTTACCTGCCAGCTAGCTTGGCGATACCCTGCTGTGATGTGAGATAAGAAATAACCTTTTGATTTAGTTTCATTATCTAACTTAGCATAAGACTCGCCAGTATACTGTGTACGCCATTTTGCATTAAAGCCTTCACCACGATCATAACCGATGCCTGCAGAAGCATTTAGATCAGGAGAGTAAGGAAAGTGGTTACCTGAATAATCATTAGCACCCGATACAAATTTCTTGAATTCGGTATCAGCATAACCCGCGTTTAAGCTGGTATTGAAACCATTATCTGCTTGAAACAATACATCCAGCTCAACACCTTGAGACGTTGAAGAACCCGCGTTGGTGATCTGCTCATCAAAAGGAATACCCGTTTCGTTTTCAGTTACTTGCTGATTATCCCAATCAAGATAGAAGATATTAGAGTTCACAACTAAGCGGTTTTCTAACCATACTGAACGAAAAGCCAGTTCGTGATTACTTAATACTTCTTCATCGTAGTCGTATACTTCGCCTCTTACTGGGTTCAGGTTACTACCACCCGAACGATAGCCTTGGGAAAAAGTATAACCAAAGGTCATTGCTTCCGTTGCATTCCAGCTTAAGCCTAGTTTAGGTAACCATGCGGTAAACGTTTTATCCGTATCTATATCTGCACCCTGACTGATACCTGCCAAGGCCGCATCAACCAAACCATTTGTCGTTCCTAGAGGATAACCCGCAGCAGTATCTGCTGCGCTTAAATCTTTTTCACGAACGTTGGTGGTGCCGCTTTTGTATTCACGTTGCTCTTGGTTGTAACGTAAACCTAAAGTTAAGGTTAGGTCATTCGCTAAGCTGATATCGGTTTCATTGAATACTGCAATAGACGTTGTATTATCTTCTGAGTCATCTCGAACCTGAGTTGTCGGCACATATATTGTGCCCGCCGGTACTGGAAAACCTAATAAAGCACCATCTGTTATAGAAGCATTACGGCCATTCAAAGTACTCGTATCTTGCGCTAGATAGATCCCAGTAGCAGAAACGATACCATTATGATTGTAAGTGAACTTTAACTCTTCACTAATATGACGATATTCATTTTCTTGCTGAAATGGCAAGTATTCCGAAGCAATAGGGCCATCAAAAAATCCGGCCTGATCAGGGTGGGTTGGGTAAAGGCGATCAAGGTCTGTATCGTAGCTGCTATCTGTTTTAGACCAAGACGTTAAACTGCCAACAGTCCATTGATTATTGATCGTGGCATTGATATCTAAGATGCTATAAGTACGCTCATCTTCAAAGCGTGGTTTAATATCTTGCGCAGCTTTAAAATCACCTTTATCGCACGCTAGGGCATCAGTACCTTGCGCTTCTGAACACGATAATGCCGAACCTGTTTTACTCTTATCAGTGCCTACAGTTAATAGGGCACTAAAGTTATAATTTGGCTGAAACAATAAGCTGGCTTTATAAGCGCTGTTATCACGGAAGTTATGGCGATCATCATCTAGATAAACATTGGTATATTCGCCATCACTTTTTTGCTGCTCTGCCGTCACTCGCAACGCTAAATTATCAGTAATCGCGACATTACCCATTGCGCTATACAGCTGAGTATCATGGGATGCAAATCCCGCACGAACAGAACCAGAATTGTTAAATTCTGGTTTATTAGTGGTTATAAAAATTGAACCTGCTGCACCACCTTGGCCAACACTGGTAGATACTGGGCCTTTAACCACAACCACCTGATCAACATCCCATAATGGAATATTAGTATTAATAGCTGGCTGCACTAACGGCAAACCATCTACTAGAACAGATGCTAAGCTGCCCTTACCAGTGCCTGCGGCACCGCCAGACTGAATACCACGAATGGCAAATTCATTCCTGTTGCCATACGTTACGGTGTTGACGTTGCTCATCTCATCAAACGCAGCAGATAAATCGACTGCACCTTTTTGTGCTAGTTCTTCACCTGTCGCAACACTAATACCCGCAATAGTATTTTGAACTTCTCGATCAATTTTTTGGCCTTTTACCACAACCGTATTTAACTGAACATTCTCTTCTTTCGAGGCATCTTTAATCTCTTCGGTTGTTGTAACTTCTGCAATTGAAGCTAAAGGCACTAGCAATAATGCCGTCAAATATGCAGTGTGTCCTGGAAGGCCTCGACGCGAGGTAATTTTATTCATGATCTATCCCTATGTAAAAGTACGACTTAATAACCAGAACAATAACACGAATCATTGTCATTTGCATGAAGTGTTGGTAATTGTCATAATTTGTCAGAGTTATTACTCAGCATATTTATAGAAATCCTGTGCACACCGTAGGTATTACTCAATTTATAAATAATTTAACAACCACCAATTAGATTAATTAACAATGAATCAAAGCATGGAACTTAATAGCCAAACGCAACGGATTGCATCAGTACTTCAATATATAGATTGGAACCTGCAAAAATCTCTTGATGTTAATTCACTTTCAAAAATCAGTGGTTGGTCACGCTGGCAGCTACAAAGGGTCTTTAGCGCTCACACGGGGCTAAATGTTGCCCAGTATGTACGCCAATTACGTTTAGCGATTGCAGCTTGGAGGCTGCTTAATAGTAATGACCGCCAACTGGATATTGCCCTATTTTGCGGTTTCGATTCTGAAGTCAGTTTTAGCCGTAGCTTTAAACAGCACTTTGGTTGCCCGCCAAGAGAGTATCGCCAATTAGGCCAATTGACAGGTATTGGAATTATTTTTCAAGAAAAAATAGCCATGCACCATTTGGTTAAGTGTTAATTAGAATCAACGCTACAATGCGAAATTTATCATTTCTATGCTCTTCAGCAGCACGATAGCTTATACAGATACTGAGCAAAATTCGGCTGCTACAGCTTCATGACTTTATATATAATATTAAATGGAATTTCACATTGATTATTGCAGTGCCAATACTGATTAATATCCTTGCTATTTTCATCTGGTTTTTACACTGGCATGGGTACTGGAAAGCTCTCAACCTTAAAGCTTTTTCCCTTTCATTTATGGCTTTGTCACTTTTCCTGTGGCTAAAAATAAAAGGCGTTGAGTTTGGCTCTATTTATTTTTTCATATCGACATCGATTATTGGCTTATTATTCCTGGTGGAATCCAAGCACTCGTTCAAAGATTGGGTTAAATTTAAACAACGTCATGCCACGTATAACCAAGCTAAAAATTTGAGATTGGAGAAAGAAGTCACAAACAAAATTCTTGAATATATACCTTCAAGAATATCCCCCCTCAAACAGGCTCGCTTCCTTCTAAAATCTTTCATAAATCTGTTACTGATGATATTGGTGCCATTTTTTTCTGCAGCAAGTATTAGTTTATTAATATCCACTGCGTTCAGCATACAAGGTGCTAATAGCTTAATTATAAGTCTTTCGGTATTTATTGCGGCTTGGTCATTACTATTAACTTGGATTTATATGAAATCTCAAAGGAAGATTGCTTTGTGTTTGTTATCACTTATGAGCATCATCACCCTTAGCTCCATCTATACTACTGCTAGTTATGTTGCAAGCAGCCCCATTGTTAATTCCAGCAGCATACATTCTCTTTAAAAGTCGATAATATTAAGCCATGAGCCATAAGAAAAGTTTTATCTCATCTAGTACAGTTAAATCTTCATTAAGGTCCCATAGCTATATTGCGCTATGGTTTTCTGCACTGCTGTATCTGATTTGCCTAAGCGGATCTGTCGCTGTCTTTTTTGAAGAATTTGAACGCTTAGAACAACCTAAAATTAGTGAATACTCAAACTTTCCTGCTAAACATATTCAACCAGCTATGGATGAATATGTTAAGCGTATTGGAAAAACACCTAAATTCACCTACATAGTTTTACCAACAGCTGATTTTCCTCGCACTCACATAACCGATGGTGTTGATGAATGGTACCTGAACCAAGACGGAAGTTTCTCCGATCCTGTTACTAGCAATTGGACAGGCATGCTACAAGATCTTCATACCAATCTTCACCTACCTCATATTATTGGTTCGACCTTGGTGGGTTTTTTGGGCATTATTTTATTCTCTCTAATTATTTCAGGTATATTTTCTCACCCAAAACTTTTTAAAGATGTCTTTTTATTACGCCGCACACGCACTAATCGCTTAAAGAATACAGACTGGCATAATCGTTTATCCATATGGGGATTACCGTTTCATTTAATGATGGCGATTACTGGAGCCTTCATCGGTTTAACTTCACTATTAGTTTTCGTTACCGCCTTAAGTTTTTTTAACAACGATACTCAGGCCGTTGTCGATGCAATTTATGGTGAAAAACCCGCATTAGAAGGCACAGGTAATAACATTAATTACCCTGAAGTTTTCCGTCAACTTAAAATACAGGCACCTCTCGCCAACCCTATATACTTGGTCGTGCATAACATGGGTAAGAAAAAGCAGCTGATTGAAATAGCGGCGACCTTGCCAAATCGTTTAATTTTTTCTGAAATGTATCAATTTAATGAAGAGGGTAATTTTATAGGTAAACAAGGTATTTCTGATGGACCTGCGGGGCGACAAATATCTTATTCAACTTATCGTCTTCACTTTGGTCATTTTGATACTTTTTGGGTTAAACCCTTTTATTTTTTAATGGGCTTAATGCTAAGTTTGATGGCTGTGTTTGGCATGAACATCTGGTTTAATCGCCGCCCTCATAGAAGTTGGATCAATAATGCATGGCAGGGCTGGGTCTGGGGAATTCCAGCGGCACTGCTAATATCTGCAATTCTTAGCCTGTTAGGCATGAGTGCCTACCTAACATTTTACCTCTCTCTCATCCTGATATTGATCTTTAATATTCGGTTAGGAGAGAGGCTCGATTGCTTAAAAATCATGCGCTATCTATTAATTTTCTTAATACCGATACTGATTATTATATATTTAGCAATCAAGATTTTCTAAAGGCCTAAATAAAAAAACCTACTACCAACGAGTCGTTATTCATCGCGTTCGTAATAGGTATAGCCCTGCATACTGGCATAATAGGTCTTTAATATTTGCTGGCGCTCACGGGCAGTAATCCTGCCCTCTTTTACCGCACGCTCGGCGGTATTACGATACGCCACATACATATCTTTCGGATCGTATTCAACATAACTTAATACATCGGCAATGGTATCGCCGTGAATTTCTTTAACGAAATCAAAACTAGAGTCTTCATTGATTCGTACACTAACGACATTAGTATCGCCAAATAGATTGTGTAAATCACCCAAGGTTTCTTGATAGGCACCCACCAGAAAAACACCTAGATAGTATTCTTCATCAGCCTTCATTTCATGCAAGGGCAAGGTATTAGAAACTTCATGCTGACCAATGAATTTATCGATTTTGCCATCACAGTCGCAGGTAATATCGGCAATAATCGCATTACGTTTAGGTTCTTCCCCTAAGCGATGAATTGGCATAATCGGGAACAATTGATCGATGGCCCAAATATCAGGTAGCGATTGAAATAGACTAAAATTACCGTAATAAATATCCGCTAACGATTCTTTTAAACCTTCAAGGTCAACAGGAATTCGTTCCATTGTCTCGAGTGTTTTATTAATCTGTTGTAAAATTTCTAAGAATAAATTCTCTGCCGCAGAGCGGGTTCTTAGATCAACCTGCCCACGCTTAAACAGCTCTCTAATTTCATCACGATAAAAGTGGGCATCGTTATAACACTCTTGCACCTTTTGCGGCTTTAAATAGGTTAAAACTTCACGCATGTCCTGCAATAACTGATGTTCATCATTAGCCACTCGGGGTAATTCGATCGGCTCGAACTTAGTAACATCTAAAATATTAAAAATCAGTATTGAAGAATAAGCCACCGTTGCACGCCCAGATTCGGTGACGATTGTTGGATGAGCAAGCTCATATTCATCAAGGGTGCTTTTTAAGGTATCAACAATATCTTCACAGTATTCTTCAAGACTGTAGTTACGGCTTTGCGAATCGTTAGATTGTGCTCCGGTATAATCTACCGCTAAGCCGCCACCAAAATC
>MAAB01007736.1_pt1 | contig 12164 bp, 15 predicted proteins | sample 1115991 | NCBI WGS metagenome assembly MAAB01 (sample SAMN04961124, study PRJNA320927) | seawater metagenome | isolation source: sample BD02T18 sea water enriched with oil for 18 days | place: USA:Gulf of Mexico | collected 2013-07-27
CTACCTGACACAATTCTATTCTGTCAGGTAGCCAGCCCCCTTATTGGTTGGCTAAAACAGAAGCTATTGTGGGTATTCAATCTCCCTGTATAAAACACCTAACAGTCAGGTAATTGTGGGTGTGAGATATGCAGATAGTTGACGCAGTTAAATCCAAGGAAGAAATCAAGCGGGTCGCTTATCTTTTAGAAAAGCATTACGGCGCCATTTACAGTCATATGTGGATATTTGGTGTGAATGCCGCACTTAGAATTAGTGACTTACGCTTAATTACCATGGATCATGCTTTAACAGGCACTATTACACTTAGGGAGGGCAAGACCAATAAGCGTAGGTCTATCCCTCTTAACCATACTGCATTTTCTGTGGTGAAGCTTCGCTATGATCAAAACCCTCACCATAACTACCTATTTCAGGTGGATTGTAATCGAGCTAAAAATAAACCCATATCAAGACAGTCTGTATCGCAGGCCTTTAAAGAAGTTGGGGGTATTCTGGGATTAAAACTTGGCACTCATAGCATGCGCAAGACCCTAGGATGGACCATGTATTCCGCAGGGGAGCGAATAGAACGTATATGTAAGGTTCTGAATCATAAAGATTCAGGTGTAACCATGCGCTATATCGGTCTTACTCAGGCCGATATAGATTCGGCCTATCACGAGTATGAGATTAGGTTTTAAGGTCTAAGATAAAAACTTACTTTTTCCTCTCCATGGTGCTTGTTCGCTATCTATTTTATAACCCTCTAGATTGTACAGGGTAAAGAATACCCCCATACTAAAACGTATATCATTCTCTTGTTGATAAAATTTTCCGCCACAACCAGGGTGGATATCTGTCATTTCCGATATGCTATCTTTTGTCTCTGATATATGAATAGTATTAATATTTGAGCCGCCACAGGTAAGACATTTTTCAGGTGTTTTTCTGTGGGTGATAAAGGATTGCCAAAACTGTAGGTCTTCTAATTTATTGTTGATGTCTTCAATTGCCCATCGTAATTTTCTTTTACGTACTCTTAAAAAGGGATGCATGATAATTTCCGCCGACAGTCCATAGCGCAACTTGATATAACGTTGAATATTACGGTTATACCAATTCCAGTTTTTAAGTGTGTCTCTAAAATTTTCTGCATAACATACAGACTTGCAATCAATGCACCAGCATAGGTGTCGCTTGACTCTCCCTGTGTAGCCCTCAGGAGACCGATATAAAAAGCCTTGAAAGAAATCGATTAAAGATGCACCCCATGACTTATCGCAAATTGTACAGCAGGTTTGGTAGGTTGGAAGTGACATAGCAGGTTTATAGTCCTTTATTTTTGTCCATGTCCCCAGGCATTGATGCCTGAGTGAATAATACTGTTTCGGGTTTCTTTAGTTAGAAAAATGGCATGCATGGTTTGTAAATCTTCCTTATCACTATTGGGAACTATCTATCTTATATAGCATTACCCTCTCCATTAAACAGAATAATCTGGTGAGGCAACCCATAACGTATGCTACTTTCTCGTTTATAAAATTTACCGTCACAGCTAGGGTGATTAGAGGTTTCCTCACATATGTTTTCCTCTTTCCAGGCAATATTTAACTTTTGAAAGTTCGTTCCACCACACCTAAGGCACTTTTCGGGTGTTTGTCTCTTGCTAAGAAAATCAAACCAGAAACTAGAATTATTTAAACGATAATAAATTTCATCTAAGGAAAATTTTACTGTGGTTCTTTTATTGGATAAATATACTTCGTAAGACTGTCTCATGTTTAGGGTATCAATGGTCTCTTGAGCCGGTCTTAGGAAGGCAGGTAAATCGCTCATACTAGGCTTGGTGATTTTGTTTTTAGTCTTAAGTAAACAGTACTTTCTAAACTTGTAATAGGCGGCCATGAAAACCCCAGAAGGCATCGCTAGGCGTAAGCGACTTAAGCGTCTCACGTGTCTTTCATACCAATTAATGCTTTTTAATCTTTCTTTAAAGTTTTCAGATTGAACTACTTGATTACAGTCAATGCACCAGCTTGTATTTCGACCTATATCAAAAGTGTCACCTTTTGTGTTTTGGTATGTTGGGCGATAAGGTCCATTACCAGCCGACCATGTTTCATCACACTGGTTACAACACACAACATCCATTGCCAAAGACATCTTCTTTCCTATTTTTATTGTTAATGTTTATCTTGGTTATAGATTATGCAGTAAAAAATAATATTTTTAATGTACCTTGTCCATATCTTTGGAAGTTATCTGTCGTTTAAGAAAATAAATTTCGCTCATGGATTACCTTTGTTTTCTACTCAGTAACTTACCGTCCCAAAATTAGTTGGTCAGCTTAATGGTCCTAACAGATTATGGGGTTGTGTGCATGCACCTACCTTTTATGACTAATTGAATCCAAGGCACATTATTTTAAACCCGGAATCGCCAATTGACGTCCTAGCTTCATTTATAAATGAAGTACAATGTATGGGTTGTAATGTATCCTAGACGTCAAGTGGATGTCTGTCGTATTCTTTGGGATTATTCAGCAAGTAATGATTGGCTTATATTAGCTATTTTTCACGCAGCCTAAAATACTGGATAAAATACATGTCGCTTAACCAAGCATATGGGCGAGTGAATCTTTCAGTCTTTAATACAGCACGCTGTCATAGGTTAATGCTTTACTAATGCGGGTTATATGATATGCCTGATTAGACTACATATACATATAGCCATGTTGTACATATAGTGCAGGCGCGGTTTATAATTACTAGGTCATTTAAGGGAGTGTGTATGGGGATTATCATTCGGCCAAGTCTATTGGCATTTCCAATATCTGTGTTCCTACTTATTATCAGCTTTTTCAATATCTATAGGACACCAATCTTCTCTACCCAATTGATGCTCGGCCTATTCACTGTTTTGCCCATTGTATTGGCACTGCTAATTTCTACGCGGGGAAGGAAGTATTACATTAAAGATGGTTACGTCCATTTTAAGTTATTTTTACAATATCCATTTTCAATCGCTATTGACTCTCTTTTAGGTGTAGCGATTAAGCCGGTTGGTATTCGTTCTGGTCACCTTCAACTACAGCGACAAGGCCTTTATGGTTTTAATAGTGAATTGCTTATTCGTAACATTGCCTTTCCTGCCAGGGCAATAAATTTCATAAACTGTTCAAATACTAGTTGTGAATCGGCTAATAAACAGTCAATTAATTTCCTGGCAAACTGGTTTGAAAAACGCGGAAACACTGTTAAACCCACCATTAGGGCATATCCATATTTTCTAACAGGAGTGCTATTGTTCCTTTGGATTATATCTGGTTCAGATGATATTAAAATCTACCTAGTTCTTTTTATTATGTTTGGCCTACCAATTTTAACCTTTATATCCATATCTTATTTGGGTAATCGTTATGAGCTTAAAGACGGAGTGGTAACGGACTATCATCTTTTAAAGCGAAATAGGGAAATTAGGCTTGATGAAATTGAATCACTGGATCTTGAACCAATTGGCCTAATGGCTGGGCATATAACGTTAAAAGACTCTAGCGGTGTCGTTATTCATATGAAAAATATTCCGCTTAGGTTATCTGCCAATTGAGGTGGATTACCCAGTATCGGTATTACCTTAGTAGAAAAGGAGAAATATATTGATTATTAAGGCGCGTGAATTTGTAATATTACATCATGGTGATCACGGATTGAAGCCTATTGAACACCTCCGGTTTAATAAGTGTGTGGGTTTAGGTGGTACGGGAATGTAGATAGTCAGCTGCCCTGTAATAATTGGATGAATCTTGAGCACAGTATCTAGTAAATAATAATCATAAATTTTGGTTAAAACGAATGACTAACAAAGGCGGCTGATTCAAACTTTTCCGGTTTTGATCTTAAAATTTCGTCAATAGGGCATTTATTTTCGGTGCGGTTCCTATAAAATTCAACCGGATCAATAACCAGAATAAGGATGTCAGCTTAATTAGGGCTATTTTCAATATCAATATCAATGTGAATTTCAAAAACTTGACCTATTTAACAGATTTCAATTGGAAACTAAGAATAGTTCTGGCAGTATCTTAGTATTCCATGGATGTAACATTCCTTTGTTCCTTTATTGGATAGCAAAAAAATAAAAATGATAGGGCCAATGAATGGCTTGGATAAGGACACTTCGCGGATTGAAGTGGTGAATGGAAGCTAGTGTCAAACCCACAAAATACAGCATTACGCTATCTAGAAATTCTGCGTCTCATCCCCCAATATCCCTTAAAAATTGCTACATCAGTGCTGCATAAAAGACTAAAGGAAAATGAATATTTTATTTCTGAATGTTCTTTGCAACGCGACTTAAAAGATAAACTCTCTAGAACATTCAAAGTATGCCTTTATGATGAAGAAATGTCTTTTCGTTGGGGTTCTGCTTTTGGTGTTATTCCTGTCTTGAAATACTGGATATGTTAACGGCCATGGCACTGAATATTGTGCTGGAACACTTGAAAAAGATTATGCCTCAAATGGCGCTTGATAAACTCAGCGAAAAATTCAAAGCAGGGCAGTACATAGATGGTCATGTGAGCAAGGAACTAGCAAGTTGGCAGAATAGCGTCCCTGCGATCCCTAACGGTAAGGCTCTAATTTTGGCACCTATATCGGAAAAAATCTGGCGAGGTGTATCCGAAGCCCTGCTTAATAAAAAACAGCTAAAAATAACCTATAGAAATCCGGTAGTCGGTGGTGAGGTGAATTAATGGTCTGTACATCCACAGGGTCTTGTATCAAGTCATACTGGAAGTTACCTCATTGCGACCATTAATGACTCTCAAAATTTAAAAAATTTGACCCCGCATCGCACTAAAAGTATTGAATTATTAGAGGTCGAATGTATTCAGCGCAGTGATACTGTACTCAATGATTACATGGATTCAGGCGAAATGGGTTGGGGTAGTGGTCAAAACGATGTGGGGCTTATTGCTGATGTCAGCCCTTACACAGCGGGTATTTTAAGTGAACAGCAAGGTCTACAACCAATCATAGGCAGTGATTGGTATCGCCTAAATAGCCGGGGGTACCAGACAATTAGAAACCTTGTGGTGGATATTTGGTTTGAATTTCAATATTCGGTTACGTCAGTCGCTGGTGTGGGTAGAGTAGATTAAAAGTAGTATAAAAGCATTCAGGGTATGTACGCAGAAGATAGTTTGGCGGAATCGACTAAATAGAAAATAGCTAAATTACGAGACAGCTTGTCGGGTGGTAGGAGTAGATTGGCTTATTGGATAGTTCGATGCATATAGGCCATGCTTGAGCGATTCTTTTAACACTTACCATGAAAATTCATGGTAAGTAATTGTAAATAATATGCGATTGAAATAATTAACCGCAAAAACACAAAAATGGAGTTTCCTTTGTTTTTAAATAGACTGAATAATAATGAAAAAGAAGCATTTTTAGCCTTGGCTCATCACGTGGCTCACGTTGATAAACGTTTGTCTAGTGAGGAAGAGGATATGATTGCAAAATACTGCATGGAAATGCAACTGGATGACATTGAATTTAATTTGGAGAGTTTTGATCTACAAAAAACACTTGAAAACTTCACAACAAGTAGCCATCAAAAGATTGCCTTGTTAGAAATATTGGCCTTGATGTATGCCGATGGTTCATTGGCCTCAGAGGAAGATGAAATAATTAGGATAATGATAGCTCAGTTTGATTTAAACCCTAATCTTGCGGTTGTATATCGGGAGTGGTCAAAAAGTATTTTGTCTTTGTTTGTTCAAGGAGAGGCGTTGATTCATTTATGAGTTTTCCCTGCACAAAATGTGGTCAATGTTGTAAAAATATAGATAAAGTAAAAGAACTATCTTATTTGGATCGAGGTGATGGAACCTGTATTAAATTCTTAGAAGGCGAGGGGTGTTCCATTTACGACAGTAGGCCTATTTTGTGCAGAATAGATGATGGCTACGACCGTTTTTTTTCGAATATCATAACGCGTAGTAATTACTACAAAGGAAATGCAGACGTATGTAATAGTTTGCAAAGAGAAATGAATCTAGATGAAAGTTTTAGGGTGAATATATAAATGAATATCAAAGGTCTCACTAAGATTCTTCCAGGGTCCAAGCAGAATATAAACCGTTTGGATTTTATCAGTAATCACTCAGATAGCATCAGAATTGCAGTATTTGGTAAATATAACCACGGTAAAAGCACTTTTCTGAATGCTATGGTTAATTCTGAGGTGTTTAAGGCTTCAGATAAAAGAGAGACAACCAAAAACAAAGAGTATCTCCACGACGGTGTGATTTGGATTGATACTCCTGGCCTTGATGCTGATGCTACTGGAAAAGACGATCGAGAAGCTATGCAGGGAGCGTTTGAATTGGCTGATTTTATATTTCTTGTGCATCGAGTAGATGCAGGGGAACTGGATAGATCAGAGATGACGCTCTATCGCCAATTAATGAAGCAAGACAGTAGCTATAAAAATAAATTATTTCTTATTTTGACATGCATTGATCAGGTTGAAGATTTAATAGCAGATAAAACTATAGAAATAATTAGAAAGCAGTTGGTTGACTTAAAGAGCTTTCCTGTCTCAGCAGTTCGTTATCAGAAAGGTGTCGCAGGTAATAAACTCATAATGATAGAAAAGAGTGGCATTAATACCGTATTTAGTCAGATTGGGCTATTGAATGATCACATTTCTGGCTTTCGAAAGAAAGAGATTAAGAGGCTTAAGAACAAATTGAAACATGAGCTTTTGGATCTAAATAAATCGATAGATCTGGAAGTAGTAACTGTGAAATACGAAATGAACAGAGAAAAGAAAAAAGTACAGGATTATTTCAGAAAAGTCATTAAACAAATTGAAGATCTGGCATAGAGGATATAGTTATGGCCATTCCATGGATAATAGGCGGGCTAGCAGTTGCGGCTATTGCGGCTATTGCGTCATCTGATGATGATAGTGAAAGCGAGCAAGACGAACGAGATCGGATAAATAGGGCCGCGAAAATAAAGCGAGAAAAAGCACGCAGGGATGCAGAAGATAAGGCGGTTAAAGATAATAAAAATCTTAAGAAAAAATATGCAAAATATTGCGCAGATGAATTTGTCTTAAAATTCGATCTGCCTGGATTGATTGCAGCTGATCTAGCTATAAAATTAGTTGAAAATTCTGAGTCTGCTAAGCTTGATGTGATGCATGCTTATTCCTCTTCTGAGGGCAGTGTTGGTAGAAAAGACTATTTAGAAAGCCTGAATAACAAAAAAGAACTTGTTGAAAATGCGCTAGATTATTTAGTAGAGTTTGGGTAAATAATAATTATAAGGGAGTGCTCATGAGTGTTTTAAAATTCTTGAATATTATTAAATCGTTTGAGAAAGATATTAATAGTGTGTCATCCAGTGAGGATAGCATTCATAAGTCTACGAAGCAGCTTGAAGAAGAATTGCAGGCTATTCTAAAGCGTAAATCCGCTAACATTCATGACGGGAGTAGCTTGTCTCTATTAAAAAATGAGTTGGGGATGGCTATTAAGCAGTCTATTTCAACTTGGAATGATGATATAGATAAAGCAATGCCAATGGCAAAGTTGTCTGAAGCGTTTTCAGATCGAATAATTTTATTGGTGTTTGGTAAGGTTAATGCGGGAAAAAGCTCTTTTAGTAAAGAATTCATAAAATTTTTTCCGAACGAATCTTCTCGTTTATTTAAGGTTGAAAATGGGGTTGTAAAATACTTTGATGGTGAATTTAAAGTTGGTGCTACAGAAACAACTTCGAGCATACAAGGAGTTGAGATTGGAAAAAAACTGATACTTCTTGATTCGCCAGGCTTACACTCTGTCACGGAAGAAAATGGAGAGTTAACTGAGCGATTTGTTGATAGTGCTGATTTGATACTTTGGCTTACGCCCTCAACTTCGCCAGGGCAAGTTCAGGAACTTAACAGTTTAAAGGCGGAGCTAGAAAAAAATAAACCATTGTTGCCTGTCATCACTCGTAGTGATGAACTAGAAGAAGATGAGGATGATGAAGGTAACCTGGTGTCGATAAGGTTAAACAAGAGTCCAGAAGTGCGTAGGAAGCAAGAAGCCGATGTGCTGCATAGATTAAAGGACGTTATCTCAGGAGATGTTGCGAGACCACCCGTATCCATTTCTATAATCTCATATGAAGAAGGAAAACGCTCAGATGAGGCATTTGTTCAATCTGGATTGGATTGTTTATTTAAAGATTTGGCAGTTGTAGTTTCTGAAGCTAAAGAATATAAGGTCGATAAAGCAAAATACCAAATGGTTAATTTCTTATCGGATAAAGTCTTAAGTACGCTGAATGAAGGCGTTTCAGAAATAGCACGAAACATTCTTAAAAAGTCGAAAGAGACGAATGACTTATTGAAATCTCGACACAAAATCGTCTCAACTCGAATTATGTCAGAGGTTTGTTATTCTGTACCTAAAATAGTTGAGAAACACGTGGGTAATAGAGATATTCAGGCTATTTCAAATGAGTTAAACATTAAGGTTAGTGAGTGTATTAATGACATTTTAATTGATGAGCTGGCAGAATTTGTGACTGAAATTCGTCAAGGTTCAATTAAACTGGATCCGTCTTTAATGGGGGATTTTGAAGATATTACAATAGATGTAGATGTTGTTATCGGGAATGTTAAAAAGGCAGCTGCAGCTTCAGGTGCAGGTTTGCTCGGTGCGGCTTTAGGATCCTTTCTTTTGCCTGGGGTTGGAACTGTAATTGGAGGCATGATTGGCGGAGCATTAGGTTCCACAGCTGGTGACTATTTCTTGGATATAGAATCGCACAGGGAGATTGTTGGCATGTCATCCGAAAAATTGATAGAAAAAACGGAAAAACATATTTCTAATAAACTGCCAAAAATTATTAAGAATGTGTTTGATGATGTAAATAAACAAATTAGCGACATCGCTGATATAGCTGGTGACACACTAATAATTGTTGATGATTTCTCTAGTGAGATTGAAAGAATTAAGGCGCAAATATGAATTTACCTTACGCAACACTTCAGGCATATATAGACCAGTATCATGAAATTGCAGCTCGGTACATGGATGATAATAGTTTTGGAAAAAATAAAAAAACTATTGTTGATGAGTTTGATAATAAGACCCTACAGATTATGTTGTATGGCGCCTACAACTCTGGCAAGAGCAGTCTGATTAATTTGCTTATGGCAGAAAATGTTGCTCCTGTAGACGATATTCCAAAAACAGATAGTGTTAATGAATATAGTTGGCAAGGCTATAGGTTGATAGACACCCCTGGTGTAAATGCGCCAATAAAGCATGAAAAGATCACTGATAATCAGTTAAAAAAAACAAATGCAATCTTGTTTGTTATTCGTGATGGTGATATGGATTCCAAAGACTTATATGATCGTTTATTTGACCTAATAAAGCGAAATAAAAAAATATTTGTAGTTCTTAATCATGAGCTTTCTAGTGATGCGGACAAAGATCAATCTCTGAAGAGGGTTTTAGGTATTTTATGTGATTTGGCACCAAAATATGAGGTGGGTTTAGATTCCGTCAGAGAATTGTCAGTCATAATGGTTAATATTAAAACGGCTATTAAAGCTCAAAATGACCTAAAAGAAAAATTACTTGAGAGGTCAGGTTATCTTGAATTAAAGTCATTTTTTTCTCACTGGGCAAAACAACAAGATAATGAATCATCTCATTTAAAATCCTTATGTAATGCTGTTGATGAGGTTTTGTTTGCGCCACTAGCAAAGATATTAAATGATCGCATTAGCGAAAATGAATCTAATGATTTACTTGTTCTCAGAGATAGTGTTCGTCAGTTGAAATTTGAAAAAACGTCTATTAAAAATGAAATTTCTAGAGCTATATCTGAAAAAGTATTTTCAAAAAGAAGTGATGTTAAAGGTTTAATTGAAGATATTATTTCTTCTGGAGGAGATATTCAGACAGGTATTTCAAATCTTTTTTCCGGAGTCGTTTCTGAAGTTCAGGAATTGCTATCGGTTAGAATTGAAGCCGCTTCAATTGACTTTACTTCTAAATTTGCAAGTAGAGTGCCAGAAAGTACACAAGGCGAAAGCAATCCTTTGCTAGATAAAATAGCTGATCAAGTCAAAGATAAATTGTCTGACCAAGAGACCGTTAAGCAGGGCTTTATGCTACTCAGAGGCATGAAGTTTCCTGGACTGAAAGGCCGGTGGGAAAAAACACTAGGTGATTGGGCTGGTAAGGCGGCAGGAGTGCTTAAGATCCTATTTGTTTTATATGATATGTATCGAGCCAATGAGGACGAAAATAAAGCTAATAAGGAGGCTAGACTCGCAGCTATTGAGTTGAATCAGATGGTCGAAGAAATTTGTGTGAATGTTCAAGGTCAAATTCGAATTAATTGTGATGAAATCATTGAATCAAACTTTAATGGTTTGATTGATACTATTCAAAATCAAATTGATGAAGCTGTAGAAGGAGAATCTGAGGTGATTAAGGATCAACAATTAATCTTGGATTTACGTAATGAAATCGTCGGGATTTCGTTTTGATTTGACCGTTTTTTAATATGGTTATTAATAAGGAATATTATGTTTATAAATAGTTTATCGTCTGTTCAGCAGTCTGCATTTTTGTCTATAGCCAATCAGCTGGTTTCTATTGACGGGGATGTGGATAAAAGTGAGAGGGTTCTAATGAGATTGTACAAGTCTCAAATGAATGTTGGTGTAGTTGAGGTTGAATGCTTGTTTGAGAGTCTTCCATTAATATTTGATGACCATAAGTCAAAGATGGTGCTAATTATTGAATTAATAGGTCTTGCATGTGTAGATGGCGACTATGATCGAGATGAGAAAGCCTTTTTGTTGGAGGTATCCGGTATCTTGGATATCAATAATGCAAAAGTTGTTAAGTGTGAAGAATGGGTGGAACGACAGATCGCTCTTGTTGATGAAGCTAATATAATTATGGGAGTTTAGAATGCCATTACCATTTCTTTCTTGGCTTAATTTGCGAACTAATACTTCAGATAGTGATGAAGAGGTTCTTGAGGTTGTTGAAAAAATACCGACACGAAAATCAATGTTGGACATAATGACTAAATATGAAGATTTTTTTAACGATGACTCATACATATATTTTGGGTCCGAATTAGACGGAAGCAGTGCCAGAAAAAAAATAAAAAATGCAATTAACGCGTATGCAAATGAAGACGGATACTCCCCTCATGGAGAATTGCTTCTACTTCTGGATATTACATTGCTAGGTAGTGCTAAGGCTGGAATTTATGTGACGGATACTCACATTTATTCAAAGGCTTTATTTGTCTCTGATCCGTTTTCAATTTCAATCAGGGATATTGAAAAACTCCATTTGTACAAAGGTCGTGGCGAAATTGAAATTAATGGCTATGACGACATTTCATACTGTCATCCAGAAGTTGAAACAGCAATGAAGATGCTCATTCTCTGTATAGAAGAATATAATAGCCAATATTAGGCCAAATTTAGTAATCCAATTTTGTGTTTAATGATGGGGTTGTTAGTATAAAGCATGAGAGTTACCTTTGTTTTGAATAAAAGGTTCGACACCTTTAATCAAAGCGGTGACTCTCTTTTTTCAAGAGAAGTGTCAGATCAAGTCCAAGCTAATTCTTGTTAAGCTACAGCCATTTTTCAATTTTCTTCTGGTTTGCAATGACAATCTGCTGCGCCTCGGGTTTTGTTTCCATTTTATCCAGTCTATAGGACTGCAATACATACTGAAGTAATGCCGCTTTACATTTAATCGTGAGTTTATTACGTGTCATGTTGTAGTCGTGAGCAATTACTTTTTGTTGCGCTTTCTCTAGTCTGGGATCTGGCCCTATGCATAGCTCTATCTCAGTATTCCAGGCTGTATCCTTTTCGAGTCCATGCTCACTTACTTCCATGATCTCTGGAGCGTCCCTGAACCTGCTCAAGACAAAATCTCGATAAGCGCCATTCTTTTCACAGTAGGCTCTCACATGCCACCGCATGGGAGTACATACCAGGGTGTGCGGTACTATTATTCGTCCATCTGTCTCCGGGTTGTTAACGGATATATAGCCGATATCAATCCGTCTTTGTTCCCTTGCTGCTTGCACTAAGCCTCTCAATATCACTGGGTCTACGGC
>MAAB01006430.1_pt1 | contig 12162 bp, 9 predicted proteins | sample 1115991 | NCBI WGS metagenome assembly MAAB01 (sample SAMN04961124, study PRJNA320927) | seawater metagenome | isolation source: sample BD02T18 sea water enriched with oil for 18 days | place: USA:Gulf of Mexico | collected 2013-07-27
CCCGTTAAAGGGGCTTAGTATAAAGGGTTAAATTCTCCAGGCCCTTACCACGCCATCCATCATGAGCGGGGCAAACAATAAACCGTTACGGCTACTAATATCCGCAAGCCCTGGGTTTAAGGTAAGCAACTTTTCGTGTTTGTTATCGTTTACTTTAAACAAGTCGCCGCTTATCCAGTCGCTTACGTAAAGGCTGCCGTTTGCTTGGGTTAGGCCATCTAAGTTGCCCATTTGTTTGGCGGCTGCTAATGGCTCTAAACTTGGATTGCTAGCGGTAGTCGCCATACTAATTTTATAAATACTGCCCGGAGTTTGCGTAGTGAAATCGCCCTTCATACCCAGCCCCCAAGACGCCACCAACAAACTGCCGTCTTGCCACAACAAACCATTAGGGTGGGGCAGTTGTGTGGGGTTAAACCACATGGCCAGTGTGTGGTGTTTAATGCGGTATATGCCCCCGCCCAGTAAGTCACTTATATACACACTGCCATCATCGCCAATGGTAATGTCGTTTAGCATCTTGGCTTTAGGGGCGGTAAAACGTGTAATAATTTCCCCCTTAGACAGGCTAACCACATGCACCTGTTGCATGTCGGCCACGTACAAAGTGTCACCATTAATGGCCATGCCCTTGGGTGCATCCATGCCCTTTAGCCAGTGTTGATTTACTACCTTGCCGTTAATAGACAGCTTACTAATGTAACCCTTACCGTTTAGCTGGGTGGGCTGGCCGTTAATGTTGCTAACGTACAAGTGTTGGCCGCTGGCATCGCTGACGACAGATTCTGGCTGGTCAAAGTTATTTAACTGCCATAACGGGGTAAGGGTGGCAGCGCTGGCGCTAATAGTGGTTAGGGCCAACGTGCTGGCCACAGTGAGGGCGCTGGCGGTTTTGCATATTTTGTTTTTCAGGTTTTTCATGGGCGTCTCTTGTTAATGGTTAAAGGCTGCTTGCCTTAGTTGGGTGATAGCAGCAAGTGACAGCAAGAATAAACATATGTATCTTTAATGCTATGTAACTTAGCTTTAGTATCATAAGTTGATACTTAACGGTGGATTGAGGATCACTATGGAAGAGCAACGCCAGCGTACCGGCCTGTTTGGTTGTTTAAAGCAGGTATTAAAGGCCCAGGGCATTCGCTACAAAGACCTGGCTATTATGATGAATACGTCAGAGCCCACCATTAAGCGCCTGTTTGCCGAGCAAGACTGCAAGCTCAGCCGCTTAATGGAGGTGTGTGATGCAGCAGGCATCAGCTTTACCGAGCTGGTGGATTTGGCCGCCAAGCAGCCCGTTACCCCCACCACCTTGCCAGAAAGCACCGAGCAATCGTTAGCCCAACGCCCGGGCCTAATGGCATTTTTAATGTTGTTGGTGAGTGAGTTTGATTTAGAGGCTATTGCCCGGCATAACCAGTTAACCAGTAACGATGTGTATTTGTATTTACGCGAGTTAGAAAAGCTGGAGCTGATTCGGTTGCGGCCCGATGATTCGTACTATTTTTTGGTGAATTTGCCCATTCAATGGCGATTAGATGGGCCGCTGCATTCTACTTTGGTTACCGTAAACCAAAACTTTATTGGCGAAGCCTTTGGTAAAAAAGAGGGGGGCGCTTCTTTTAATTCAGGGCCGTTTTATTCAGCTAGCCGTTTGTTTAGCCCAAACAGTATTAAACAGTTGAATAGGGAGGTGGATAAACTGTATGAATCGTTTCAGAAGCAGGCGAGCTTGGACCAGATGTTTTATCCGGCGGATGAGTTGGTTCCCTTTAAGATGGTGGCGACGTTGAAGCGGTTTGATGTGGTTAGGTATTTTAAGGTGCCGGGGTTTGGTGGGTGAGTGTGGGGGGGCTAAACAGGTGTTTACTTCTTAAGAGTACAAAACAATACCTAACCCTTGCGCCCGTAATCTTGAATTCAAAGTTGCAGCAGAATGAATTGTAAAATCTTGCTGTTTTAGATCATTGTTTGTACATAATGGGTGGCTTGTATATTCCCTAATGGAATAAGAGGTGGTAGGGTTATGGCGTTTATTAAAGTGATGGAATGTACTGGTTTGAGTATTCCAGCATATGAGTCTAGGTCCTAAATTTTACGCGATGGCAAAAAAACAAGACCCAACCCCATGCCTGTTCACTTAACTTGAAAATAATATAATAAAATTAGGAAAGAAAATGAATGCAGAAAGATTGCATCTTATAGCCATCTCATTGAGAAATGACTTCGCCAAGTTGGATATTCCGGCAATGTTACAACGCCTAGTTACTGCTCTAAATAATCAAGTTAAACAGCCTAATCAACCGCAGCATCAAATTCAGGTTCAAAAGACTAGAGATGAGTTAAATAAAGCTCTAGCAGCATCTGCAGTAAATAGTTATACCCCCGCATGGTTGGAAATAGTTGAAGAAATAGGGGGGTTTCAATTCATTGGGAAAAATATATCAAGCGAAATTGAGCTGATATTTAATAGAAATAACATTTCACCATCAGTCGTCCAGCAGGAGCTGACACGGATGAATGAACGGCTAAAACCGTATATTGCTTCACTCAATCAACTTTGCATAGCAATGAAATCTTTGAATGTTAGCCATGAAAACCTTGCGCCAGGTGAGTGCGAGGTTGGTATTGTAGTGCCGCGATCAGAGGTTGATAATGCTTTGCCTGACTTTGGAAAAGAGCTGGTACAGTTAAATCAAATATTTAGTGTTTTCTCTGAAATTGTGACAGATTCAAGAGAAAGTTTTAAAATAAAAACCATATCGTCGAGTGATCTAACAGTATTTTTAGACTTTGCTCCGGGGGTTGCTGCATGCACAGCTGTAGCCATAGAACGTATTGTATCTTTGTATAAAAACCTTTTAGAAATAAAGGAACTTAGAGCCAGGCTGGAAAGGGAGGGAGTGCCTAAAGAAGGATTGGATGGAGTAGAATCACATGCTAATTCGATAATGGAAAACGGAATTCAGAAATTAGTCGAAGAATTAATTGAAAGGTACCATAAAAATCCAGACGAATCGCGAAAGAATGAATTGAAAGTTGAAGCTAAATTTGCTCTTAATAAATTAGCTAAACGTATTGATAGGGGATATGGGCTGGATGTGCGAATAGAGCCTCTTATTGGTGATGAACAGCTTGATGATTCGCCAGAAAATGAGATTGTAAATACAATTATTAATGCTTCAAAAAATATTCATTATATAGCGCCAAGTGGTGAGCCAATTCTTAACTTGCCTGAAAGCGTTAGTTAAACAAATAACTAAGACAGTCATAGTTTGAAAGGAATGGCGGAAGTGAGGGGCCGAGGGTCAGGTCTTTCTTTTTTCCTCAAGCGCACAAAACAAGACCTGACTCTAGCGTCTAATATACGAAGAGTTCTTGCCATTTGTCCAAGAGGGAATCATTAACTCGTTGGAAAAATATAGCAAGCTGCTGTTCGCAGATATCGAACAGAAAACGGCATGAGGGACGGGTCTTGCGTTTTGTCTTAAATACTCTGAACAAAATCCGGCCCTCGGACCGCGTACCGCAAGCAAACATTATGGCGTTAGTTCAAAATCATTAGGTTGAGAAATAAAGAATGTGGGGTTCTCGCCAGATGGATGATTTTAAAGGCGACTATAAAAAGGCGAGATAGTGAAAAAAATAAAAAGGTCGTGCCAATTAAATATTAATAGCAGCGAATGGTTTCAGGCTAGGTGTAGAGAGGCAAAGAGATGCCTTGTTGATGAGGTTCCTTTAAGAAGAAAAGCAGAAGCGAAAAAGTCCTGCTCTAGCACTGAGGGGAATTCATTTTGCCAAATAAATAGTAAAGGGAATAAGGATGTTAAAATGGAAAATTCTGTAAAAGATATTGAGAATAGACCTAAAGAACTTTGGGATTTACCTGATTATGGTCACTTACCTGATAGGGGTTTCCATATTGATTTAGAAGGGGCTGTTGGTGAGTTTTTAGCACATGACCTCTTTGATTTAGATGGTACTCAACCCATTGAAAATAAAATAATGGGGCTTTCAAAAAAATTCTTTAATGGACTTCCTGTCATCGAAGTGAACCCTTCTGAAGATGCTATCGAGTTCTATAGAGAGCGAGGCGACAAATTTCAGATGATTAATGTTGTTGTTTGTTGCTACGGGTTTGAAGAAAGGGATGGGGGATTATACGGGTTGCCTTATCACATATCTTTACGGCCAGCGCAAAAAGGGGGGAAGCCATCAAGTGTAGGTGTAGATTGGATTAAAAATATGGATTTAGAAAGGATCCTAGATGGTGGGCCTCACTATATGGGATTTAACCCTTTTAGTAATGCATTTGGTTTATATGCCGTTGGAGACATGCCTGTAAATAAAGAGGTATGTTCAGATATGATAGGTTTAGTTTACAAGACATATTTCTTAGCGACTAATTATGAAAAAAGTGGTACTTGTGAACCTGGCATGTGTACAAATCTCTTAGGAAAAAGTAAAACAATATTAAATGATTATAAGAAATTCCGTTTTTCACGTTACTTTAAACCATTTGAGAATATAGCGCCGATAAAAATATGGGGTTGTGACTCACCAATTGAATTGTTCCTTCTCCAATCGATGAATAGCTTGTCTCTAAGGCCGAAAATACAAATGCATATTTTTTCCGATGGCACTATATTTCCTTCGTTACAGTCGATGTGGGAAAATGGGAAAAGAACTAGGTCACTCGCTAAGACAATTACAGAAGCTGATTTTTATTTTGAAGAGCAAAATGTAGCTGTTTTTTGTGATTCTGTTGCGCATCACTCTTCGGCTGAGTCTATCGCAAAAGACAGTGCTATAGATGAAAAACTTGCAGAAATAGGCATCCGTAGTATTCGACTAACAGGACCAGACATTATGGCTTCACCGCTAGAATGTGCTAAAAGAATCCGCGATTTCATCGGAAGTTAGATATATATGGGCGCGAGGGTCAGTTCTTGTCTTTTGCCTTAAGCGCACAAAACAAAACCTGGCCATCGAGCTTGTAAGTTGTTAGGGCTGTTACGTGAATTTGGAGCGAAAGTGAAAGCAGTTAGAAACTGGATTAATAATAAATATCCTCTATTCGAAGGGCTTTTTGATGAAAAAGATCCAGAGAAATCGAGCTCTATATTAACAAAACTACTTTTTAATATATTGATATATGCCGTTATTGCAGGGGGGACGCTCCTTTTTATCGATATTACATTAATATTTATAACTGATAAAGGAGGAGTCTTTGGTGATTTCTTTGGTGGTGTGCTTAACCCAATTTTTACGTTTTTAACTCTTTTTGGGTTGATTACTACGATTGTAATTCAACGCCAAGAGCTGAGGCTTGCCAGAGTTGAATATGGAAAAACAGCAGATGCTTTAAGCACTCAAGCTATTGAGACAACTTTCTTTAATATTTTGGATCTTCATCATACGATAGCAGACAATATTAAAGTTGATCTTGATGAGTTAAAAGGTAAAAGCTTAGGTGAATCTTTTACGGAAACTGCTGCCTCTGCAATTTTATCAAGTATGACAAGTGTCCAGCTAAAAAATAATGCTCTATTTGAAGGGCGAGGGGTTTTTTCCGAAATATTAGAATTCATCTCAATAAAGTCTAAGTCACCAGAAGAGGCTCTTGAACGATATAAAGTTATTCAGAATAATTATAATCATGTTCTTGGTCATTACTTTAGAAACTTGTATCAAGCTCTTAAAATTATTGATAATTATGATGAAAGCCTTCTTACTAAAGGACAAAAAAGAAAGTATACGGGGATTTTAAGGGCTCAACTTTCAACGAAGGAGTTGGCACTACTTTTTCTTAATTGTTTGGAAGGAATGACTGATAGTGGCCAGTTTAAGAATCTACTAATTGAGTATGCAATGCTTGAACATTTGCCAATTAAAAAAGTTAAAGGTGGTTACTCTTTATCGGGCTCGCCAGAACCTGTTGCTAATGATGCGATGTTTCTTCAATATAAAAATAAAAAAGAATTAGGTTTTGATCTTAATAAATATTATGGCGGTGCATTTGGCGAAAATAAAGGTGTCCCATATAATCTACGCCCTAAAAAGTAGGCACGAGCGCAATAACTAAGACAGTCATAGTTAGAAAGAAGTCGGGTGCGAGGGTCAGGTCTTGCGTTTTGCTTTAAAGGCACAAAACAAGACTTGACCCTCGCGCTTCTATTGGCGTGATGAAAGCGCGAGGGTCAGGTCTTGATGAAAGCGCGAGGGTCAGGTCTTGCCTTTTGCCTTAACGCACTAAACAAGACCTGACCCTCGGGATTTTATTCTCGGGATTTCAGGGCGCGAGGGTCAGGTCTTGTGTTTTGCCTTAGCGCATAAAACAAGACCTGATAATCAAGGGCGAGGGTCAGGTCTTGTATCGTGCCTTTTCATGATCTTGATGTAGTTTATTGGCATTCATTAATCTTGAAGCGATAAAAATACCCTTCGGATAAATTTTGTGTTTTTCCTAGGCGAACAAAACAAAATCTGACCTTCATCCCGTATGAGTTTTATATTTATTAGTCAATTTAAATTAAAGAGAAAACAAGGAATGCCAATGGTAAAAATAACAATAATATTTTTTATATTAATAACTTTTAATGTTTATGCCGTCTCTTCTGTACAGCAAGATACATATATAAAATCAGCGATTAAGCAAATTGAATTAGGAAAGAAGAAATATTCTACCGGGGAACAAAGAGACTTTATTCGCGACTATACATATAGAGCCAGCGATGAAGACTCAAAAATTTCTTCTCGTAATAAAGCATCTGCAGCATTAAAAAGCATACTGCTAAGTGAAATTGGCGTTCACATTACTAGTTCTTTAGAGATTAAAACCCAAGCATCCCTCGACAATAGGGTGTCTACACAAATAGATGAAATTATCACATCTTATACAGCAGGCGCTGTTTCTATGGTGATCATTGAAGAGAAGTGGAATGGGGAAACCTTTTATATCAAAGGCAGGATTCGTATTGATCCAAAATCTGTCGCCGAAGGTATTTCTGAGGGTTTAAAAGCAGAAGCTGATAGTAAAACGATCACGCAGTTACAATTATTATTAGATGAGAAAACACAAAGTATGGATGTAAGCTCTAATAAGCTTCAATCGATTGAAAGTGAACTGTCGAGAAACCTGCTTATATCGAAAACTAAAGAGAATGAACTTGCTAGAGTGAAAAAGCAACTTGTCAAAATGAAGATGGAAATCACCAGATTTGAGGAAAGCGAGAAACAGGTATTAAATGAAATAGACAGAATTAGAAAAATAATTAATTCAGCAACTATTAGTGCTACAACAAAACTCGTTACTGGGATGACCAAATATGAAGTAGTTAGTGCTATCGGAAAGCCGCGATCTACTGCTAAATGTGGTGACAGTTACTTTCAAAACTATGGAGTTGCTTGGCTATGGTACGAGAGCAATATATTACAAGGCTGGGTCTCAATCAATGATTGGCGTGGGAAATGCGGTTCGCCATATTATAAAAGTACAGCGCAAAGGTATCGTAGCTAACAGGCAGGTGACACTCTAATTAAGACAGTCATAGTTAGTAAAATAACTAAGACAGTCATAGTTAGAAAGAAATAGACAATAGTCATCCATAATGGCTTTGTATTTAAATACAAAGCCATTTTTTATTATAAATATAGGTTTTATGATTTTATTGCAGTATTTTACTAAAAAATGCAAATCGCAGAACGGCGCGAGGGTCAAGTCTTTCCTTTTTTCTTAGCCTATAGAAAGAGCGCTACTCATGCGTTCTTTAAAATTACAGGAGTTATAAACTAAATGTTGTGGATTTCATGGATATTGTTTTTAGGTTCACTTGGATGGTTATATTCGCAACCAGACTGGGAGCCTGCACTGTTTTCAATTTCTATGTTGGGTGCGCTTATATACAACGATAAGAAGGGTAAGGCAGCGCCGTTTAGCTTACTAAAAACCCAGGGCTCGAGGGTCAGGTCTGAATGGCACTGCAAGGCGCGAGGGTCAGGTCTTGCATCGTGCCTTTTGCCACTAATAATATAAAATAGTGCCTGGTGTTGCGTTAATCTTTCGGCCCTCTATTACTTATCCATATCTTAAGAAATACATGCTACGTTGTTCTATATTTACAGGGAGTTAACATGGAAACACAAATATCTATTTGGGCAGAGGCGCCAATTAAGATAATAAAAAAATGCAGGCCTTTCTTTATGGCGCTAAAAGCTGATAACAGGGAAGAGGCCATAGCGAAACTGGAAAAATTGAAGCTTCCTAGCGGCGTTGAATTTGTAAGTGAATTTGATATGTATGATAGCTACTGGAACTCAGATATCCATCTTACTAAAAATAGAATTGAAATAAATAAAACAGCAGGTTCGTATGGCGAGAATATTATGATTAATTATTCTAAATTGCTATACGAATTAGGGTTCAAGCGTGGAAAGTCAGAATGTCTACATGATGAGGATGAACATTGGAATGATATCTCATTTGTAGAGATCAAAAAAGGTGGGTTTGTTCAATGGACCGGTGATCGCAGCTCATCAGCTCCTAATATTAAGAAAACTAACTATGAGCATCATCCTGTAGTCGTGCAGGAGGTAGAATGTATCGATCACTCTAGCTACTGTCGTTTGCACCGGTCACAGTGTTGCAATTCACAACAAGTATTCATGGGTGAAGAAACTATAGAGTCCCCAATAAACATGGAGGCTATTAATGGTGTTAGGTGGCTTAAAAGTAAGAATGATTGCATGGAATGTTTCAAAGAGAATATTACCTATAAAATTATAGTTTGCCCGCTCTATAATGGAAAGCCGGTGCCAGACCTATTTCAATTCTGGGATGAAGAAGACGATTCAGGAAACTTACAATTCTTAAGTTTGCCTAATATGTTGGCAGGGTTCTCTGGTGTTGAACTTAAAAATGTTGAGTTAGCTGATACAGAGTTTGGGATAAGAATGATATCTACTGCTGAGCTTAAAGAGATGGATATTTCTGATCTACTAACAGGTGAGGTCATGAGGGGTGCTGTTTTAGGGCAGTATAATTTTGGGCCTTATAGCAATGAAGCAGATATGGCTAGTATGAAAAAAATGGCCCCGTATTTCATAGATAGAATATTAAATGGGGGTGTTACTGATAGATAGTTAGATCCTTAAGCCCCTTCTAAGGTTCAAAGCGCTCTCCGATGATGTTGGTTTTGTGCCCCTCCAGGGTCTACAATTCTGCCAAATTGGGGAGGGCAGCCTAATAGCCTGCTAACAAGTCATTAAAGGAATAGTGAAACATGACACAAGAAACCGAGTTGCCCCATGAACTTCTATACGAAACAGCTGAGAGTGATTGGGGGGTGATAAATGAATTTATTGAAAAGCCAGGTAATGTAAAGCGGGTCGAGGGTCAACGGGTCGAGGGTCAGGTCTTGCCTTTTGCCTTAAGCGCACCAAACAAGGCCTGGCCCTCGCACCGGATAAGAGGGCACCAAGGTACCCTCGCTAAAATTAGCCGCTAGCGGTTAATGGTGCTTGCGCTACGGGGTCAGGTCTTGCGTTTTGCTTTAACGTACAAAACAAGATCCTCCTGCCGCTGGGCGTTACTTTTGCTCGAAGGGGTAGCCTTGCCGTTTTCTTTAAGCGCACAATGCTGCCCTGCCCCCTACGCTTTGCAGAAAGTACGTAATAATGGAAACGTATGCAAAAGTAGTATTACACCACCAATCTCACGATTTAATCGACATTGTAGCAGGGATAGATACATTCTAATGACTAATAATTCTTTCAATTTCCCCAATATTGATACCAGCTTTTGGAAGCTGGATGATAAAAAATGGGTGTCAGAGCGGGCAGAGGCTTGGAAAAAAATAGAGGTAATGCTGGAAGTAAGTGCACATAAAGGTAAAAAGGGACTTACAATAATAAAGCGTTATTTTTTAAAGGGCGTTCTACCTGATTTTAAAAAACTAATTTATTGGCAGAATGCTGCGCGACATTTAGATCTTTTTTGCTTTTTATGGCTTCATCCTTCTTGGGATCGGTCTGTCTTAAGCGAATTAAGAGACAATTATGTTAATTTTCCTGATGTAGTACAAGAGGACGTTGAGCAGGGGATTGGATTGTTTTTGCGTCAAGGCGGAATGGGAGCAAGCCAAAACTACCAAGATGAAAATGATTTACGGATAATACATACAGACGGACATAACGAGTTATTGTTTAGTGTTTTATTGGGCGATTTAACACAGGAAACAATTCCAGAATTAGGGCGAAATGATTGGGTGTATAAAAAACCAAAGTTCGATGTTACCTATTTAAATCACATTAGTAAGTGGCTTGCTTTTGATAATGTTGGTTATTTAAATCAAGACTGCCTATACCAATATGATTGCTATTTAGAGCATTGGTATCAATGTTGCCCGGGAGTATCAGATTTTTATGAAAATCACCGCAATCTTCGGCAGTTGCCCTATACAAAAAATGGTTTATTCCGAATAGCGCAATTTGATCTTGATAAGGAAGGGGATACTTGCCGCAGTAGGTTTGTAATGAAAATACGGGAGATATTAGATAATCGTGAATTTATTCCGTATATAACGAAAATGTGGGTAGAAGCTAAAGCTGGCACAATTGATACTATTAACCCATGGGAACATAGTTTGATTAAGACAGTCATAGTTTGATTAAGACAGTCATAGTTTGATTAATAGTTTGAAAGAAATAGACGATATTCACCCTGAATGGCTTTGTATGTAAATACAAAGCCATTTTTTATTTCATACAAGGCGTGAGGGTCAGGTCTTGGGCGCGAGGGTCAGGTCTTGCGTTTTGCCTTAAACGCACAAAACAAGACCTAACCCTCGCAGGTGCTCCATGAATCTAAGCAGCAGGGGCCGGGGGTCAGGTCTTGCGTTTTGCTTTAGGCGCACAGAGGCGCGAGGGTCAGGTCTTGCGTTTTGCCTTAAACGCACAAAACAAGACCTGACCCTCGCAGGTGCTTCATGAATCTAAGCAGTACCATGAAATTGATTTTGATTTACATGGAATTGTACGTGGAGATATTAGTACACAGGTGTTTGCACATGTGGGGGGGGGCATGGGTTTAATGGTGATGATGCGGAAGGGTTTCGACTCGCTAATTAAAAAGGCGAGCTGAAACTTCTTACGATGAACTTTCAGACTGAATACTTTTTCTATATTGCCCAGGAGTCATTCCTGTCCACCGCCTAAAAGCACGAATAACGAAATTTCCGCTAAGGTAACATCAAACTGCTTAATCAAACCAATGGCTTTCTCTTGGCGAATTGAATCAACAAGCTGATTATAGGTCAGATCTACCTCACTTAGCTTGCGTGTTAAATTTCTAACACTGGTGTTTATCCGGCTCGCTACCTTTTCTTTACTCAAATTCTGCGCGCTCATTAGCTCCATAATCGCGACACGCACTTTCACCTCGACATCCTGATTCTGTATTCGAGAAAGATAAGCCACTAACATTTCTTCACTTATTCGGGTGAACTCCGGATTAGCACTGGGTAATTCAATATCCAGCATATTTGAATTAATGCGGACACGATTTTGTTGGCACCCATAATTAATTGCGCAATGAAAAGTCTCTTCGTATAACTTAGCATTTTTAAGTTTAGGCCGTGTCACATCAACTTCTAAAAAAAATGGTTCAGTAGAATCAATAACCTGCAAGATAGGTTGAAGTGTCACGAAGATGACAAACATAAACGCATCCACAGCTTGATCACATAAAGGGATATCCCCTAACTCCGTAAAGTTCAGTTCTCCACTATCGCCCTGCTCATCAAGTACCAACTCAACGGCGGTAGTCACAATACGAGAAAAACGACAGGTGTAACGAAGAATCTCTCTGAGCGTTGAAGAAGCTTGAGCCACAGCATCGACGGCATAAAGCGTATTAATTGTCATATAATCGGGAACGCGAGTCCCAATAAAAGGGTCTTTTGTCTCTTGTTCCGCTAAACGCCATAATTTATCGGATGTTGCTGAAGGAATGCGAGCTTGGTGCTGGCTTAATAAGGACTTGTCTATGCCTGCACTTTTTAGCAAAGGATCAGGATTCACCCCATAAGACTGGATGGTTCGATAGATCGCTAATACCCAACTTGCAAGTACTGAAGATTCAATATTTTTATTATTCATTAGCCCATC
>MAAB01042839.1_pt1 | contig 12158 bp, 10 predicted proteins | sample 1115991 | NCBI WGS metagenome assembly MAAB01 (sample SAMN04961124, study PRJNA320927) | seawater metagenome | isolation source: sample BD02T18 sea water enriched with oil for 18 days | place: USA:Gulf of Mexico | collected 2013-07-27
ATTGGCCTAATGTCCATTGGTGGGGGGCAGTTTGATTGGGACTATTCCCAAAACGTCATCACGCTGGGAATGCCCGGTACAGGTGGTATAGCGCCTTCGGTTGGTATTGATGGTATTGCGCAAGAAATAGCGGATTGTTATATAGATAATGCAAGTTATCTGGTATGTAACTAACGATGATGAGTCCATTGGGATTTAAGCCCAATGGCCATTTAAAACTTTAGGGAAAGTGGAGCAGCTTACATAAGCGTGCAGGGATTAAATGCTACGAACCATTTAAAAGTAAAATATATTTGTAAATTTATAAGAAATAGTTCGATCTATCTGTATGTATAGCTGAAACGTTCAAGTTCAAATGCCATAAATAATGGATAATCGGACTCTGTCATCTGTGACGTCATCTATGTTAGGTGCTCGTTGACCTTAGAATAGGGGATAGATAAATACTGTCCAAAGCAGAGGGCGGCGGCCAGCGTAAGGTGGCCGCTTCAGGGTTGTTGAGCAGAGCACTGTCTTTAAAAAATATTATTAATAGATGCAGGAAACACAATGATAGTGAAATCGGTCACAGTTTAATGCCCATTGGTAATTCTTCTGGCTCTTCTTGGATTTATTCTGACTTAATATAATATTTCCAGAAAACCCATCAGATCTAAGGGCTTGTAAACTATGTGTGATCTTAGTATTAACTTACAAAGTACACTTTTCAGAACTTAGTGATCCTGTGTAATTTCAGAGTCTTATTGTATTGGCAGCGAGGGTTTTATTTTAATTATTTTTTCATTTACCCGAAATATTCAGGTTTTTAGCGGTATTGTATATCTGAAATTATCACTCAATAAAATCTTAAATAGAAAGTTAAAATGGATAGTAAGCAACCCATGAAATAAATTCGGTTGTTGGACCAATGCTCATCGCCGTAGGTGAGTCGTTAAAGTCACTTAAAGGCTGAACTCTATAAATAGAACGGCCAAAAAGTTAAACATAAAGTATGGATAATCACCTATGTTATATAAGCTGTATTCAATTGTTTTAATGGGAGTTTTACTGGCTCCGGCTACATCCTGGGCAGAGGATATAGATGATCCAAATGTTCAAACTGCGCTGCATAATTTCTTTTCGGTTTTTAACGGATTAACGTGGACAAATAATAACGGATGGAGTGCTGATGCTAATACCGATATTCCATGCACGGCTTATGGCTTATACTGCGAGGGTTCAGTGCTGCGTAAAATTACTCTAAATAACAACAACCTGAGTATTAATGAAGATACATCAAATAATATTGGTTTAGCCGAGCTGAAAAGCTTGGAAATATTAACCCTAAATCAAAATCAGATTAACGTTGAAATTAGTACGTTATTTGACGTATTGAACTTACCCTCTGCATTGACTGTAATTGATCTTGGACGAAATTCGCTTACGGGAGGAATACCAACCCGCATAGGTAGTTTGCTAAATCTTGAATATCTTTACCTTGCACAAAACCAGTTAGAGGGGCTGGTTCCCGCTGAGTTAAAATTACTTACAAATCTAAGAGACTTGGTTTTATCTGGAAATAATCTAAGCGGCCTTGAAGGGGATGAACCTTTTTCGCCATTTTTTAAATCATTCAAAAATATTACCAAAATAATATTTCGCGACAATAAGTTTTCAGGAGAACTCCCTTTCTTTATTTACAATCCCGAACTTGAAATAATTGATTTAAGCTTCAATGACTTTGAAGATTCACTATTTTTATTTGCACAGGGTAATACTGATACAGGGAGCGATTCGCTCGTTAAATATATAGACCTTAGCTGGAATAACCTATCTGGGAGTATTCCTGCTGATATAAGTGCTTCATTTCCAAAGCTTGAGGTTCTTCGCCTATATAGCAATGAGTTAAGTGGCGGAATACCAGAGGAAATGGGAGATTTTTTATACCTTCAGCAATTACATCTTGATCAAAACAGGCTGGAAGGACAAATCCCCACCACGTTGGGGAATTTAACAAATTTAATTCAATTGTATTTATCATCCAATAAACTAACTGGAGATGTTCCAGAAGTGTTACAGGATAATTTAGTAAAACTAAGTGATGGTAACGGCCTAAGCATTGGTTGGAATGCGTTACAAGTGCCTGCCAGATTATCTGATTGGTTACAGGAAAAAGGCAATACCTATTCTGCAGATACACCAAGATTTAATTTAGATACTCAAACACGTGCACCACTTGAATTCACTGCCGAGTACTTAGATTACGTGCTTGAATTGAACTGGCAGGCCACCAATACAACGCCTCAAACAGAAGGGGGTTATATAATTTATCAATCGTCTACCGGAGAAGATGACTCCTATTTTGCGATTATGACAATAGATGATAAATCAGTCACCGCTGCATCCATTGCAAACATTAACCCAGCAGTAGGAAATTGGTTTGAAATAAGAAGTTTTACCAACAATTTTTACATTGAAAACAGCTTGCACCTAAATTTAAATAACGTTGTTAGTCGTCAAAATTCTGTCTTTGTTGAAAGTATTAACGTACCGCCTACATTAACAGTTAAGGATACGTCTATTGCTAGACAGATTAGCGCAGGCGATACGGTGTTGATTGTGAGTGGCTCTGATGGCAATTCAGAAGATACCGTTTCATACACTTTGGTAAGCGGCAACGATGACGGCGTGTTTGCATTTGATAATGACAGCGGTATGGTAAAAATAAATGCATTGCCCACAACGGCAGGGAATCACTCCTATACTCTTATTTTTAGAGCCACAGATAATCATGGTTTATATACCGATATAGAGTCAAAATACGATATCAGTGTTTCCACGATTGAGGTGCCAAGTAGTAGCGGCGCTGGCGGTATTAATTTTTGGTCATTAATATTGGTGTTTGGTTTACTATTCAGAAATTATAGGTTCACCCGTTATACTTTCTCCGTCAAGTGACCGTTTAAACGTAGGGAATCTCTGGGGGCTTGCCCCCGAGTAAAACTATCGCACTGGGGAGTAGCGGTTGGCCGAAGGTCAATAGAATTGACGCTAAGATCAGTCGCTTTCGGCCGAATGGGTATTTGTGCATAGCTGAATTATTTTTACTGAACATAAAATATGAGTAAATTACCCTCTGTATTAGTTTGCTTCGTAGGAATATCTGGTTGCAGTAGCATTGTGTATTAGTATTCAAGAGCAGATAGAAAAATAAAATTGTGTCAATTAGCAATAATAGATTGACCGTTAAGTGCAGTGCTAGACACGCTAGTGTTACCGATTGCCTATATTAGAAATGGATTGTTGTGGATTTAATAGGGCTTTCAATATTTCTAGCGAGCAACCCTAGCGCCCTTAATTAGTGCGTATTGTTGCTGAATATTGATACAAATTCAGCGCTTAATTTTAGGTAGGATACTTATCTATCCCCAGATTAAATCAATAGATTGACCATTTACTTAATTCAGTCTGGCGAGACTCAGGATCCATTATTATGTTGTTAATAAAGAGGATATTGCCACAGGGTGCACTATCTATCGTATTGCTTATGGCCCCTATCGTTGCACATGCAGAGATAGAGTTTAAGCTTCCAAGATCTACGGATAGTGTCGAGTTTCTGTTAGGTTTCGGCCATGGCTATGATGACACAGCATTTCTTGGGGAAAAGAGCCTTTCAGAACCTTCGATAGCAATAGCAATATTGACTGAAAACTTCTACCTAGATGTTCATCAAGTATCATACAAATTAAGGCCAACAAAAGACCTTGCACTTAAGGTGTTTGGAAATTCCGATTCTCTACCTGTAGAGGAAGACATACCATCAGAATTTAATATTAAAAGCGGTGATTCGTTTGATGTAGGTATATCCATAGAAAAGCAATTTGACAGTTTACGCATTGGACTGCTTTCAGCGGTTGATGTTACCGGCATTCACGATGGTTACAAGTTAGAGCTAAGCACTGGGTTTGATAGCATCACCGACAATATCCGTGCAGGTGTGACGATAGGGGCGAGGTACGAAGATCAAAAACGCAGTAATTATTATTATGGCGTAGCCCTAGAGGAAGCCAGTTCTAGCCTCGCTGCCTATGACGTTCAGGGGGAGTGGACAGCATTTTCTGAGGCTATGTACTTTCATGAAGTTTCACATGGTATTGCTTTTGTAGCAAGTACCTCCATTTCATCCCTGGGTGAATCGGCTAAAAAAAGCTCTAGAACAAAGAACGATACCGATATTGCGGACTTTGAAACCTTTGTTGCAATAGTGTGGCAATTTCCGGTTCTATAAGAGTGTTGCACAGCGTTACATTTTGGCGGGCTAGAGTTTGAAATCGATCTGGAAAATACAGCCAGTTCCGGTGCAGCTTACTATATATTTTGTGTATTCAAATCTACTTGATGTTTATTGCCTCCAGCAAAGTGATGCAGTTAACATAAGATCGTAGGAATCACATGTTATGTGATATTTAAATAGTTGAATGTAATTAGCATAATAATTTTAACTTTTAAAAATAATTCGATTTATTTTTATGCGTATATTAAGCGCTAATATAAAAAATATTTTACTAATAAGTAATATTAATATTCATTGCTGTAATACAAAAATGTAACATGATTATTTATAAAATTTAAACAAATATGAGTATAGTAGTATGAAGAATTTAATTTCACAAAAGCTTACCGCATTAAGCGGCGTATTAGCGGCTTTTATGGCTGCATTAGTTGTATTTGTTGCAGGCTATTATCAGCCGGATTACAGCCACTTACAAAATTTTATCAGTGAACTTAATGCTAGTGGAAGTCAGCATGGGAATATAGTCGGTTTCTTGGGTTTTTTACCCATTGGAATTTTAACGCTTATTTTTATCAGTCGGCTTAAACAAGAATTAGTATGGTCCGTAAGAGTAGCGGTGGGACTGTGTTTTTTATCATTTTCTGGTATTGACTGGTTAGTAACCGCTACTTTTCCATGTGATGTAGGGTGTCCATCAACAGGGGATACATCGCTTTCACAAACTATACATAATTTATCGGGACTCTTTACTGCAATATTGGTCCCAATGGGTGCATTTTTATTAATTAAACCATTGCAACAGGCACAATTCTCTAAGGCGGTTATTGTGTTTTCTGTTTTTAGCATAGTTAGCAGTGTAATAAGCTTTATATTATTCATCAGCTCATCGTTTGTTGACTTATTTGGCCTGATTCAAAGAAGTAATTTTTTTATGCTTTACATGTACCTATCTTTGTTAAGTCTTGCTGTTTATAAAAAATCAATAATATATAAACCTTAATTCATGGATTATTGATGAGGGGGTTAGCGTTGAGGGTGTGAGGCTTTAATTCAGCCATTTCTTTAAAGGCTTAATAAGCCTTTTGGAATATGAAAGTTTTATTCAAATATTTACATGGCCTCTACCCCCCTTAATCATGTTTACAGTATAAAAAATTTTACATTTATTAGGAGAGTACTATGTTGAAAATATCGGTTAGATTATTGATCATTTTTTCCTGTTTAGTGTTAATGGCTTGCGGCTCCAGTAATTCAAACGATTTGCAGCCGGCTATTCAAATCAGTCGCACTGCCGGGGAGCTGCCATTTCATGTTTATGTGTCGGCCAGTGATACACTTATGGACGGAGTTGAGCACCCTTACGACCAAGTAAGTTATAGCTGGGATTTTGGTGATAGCGATAGCCTGCATATATTTAACCACCCGGTGAGCAATCAACCAGCAAACGCCAACACAGATCAGCAAGGGCCAGAGGCTTCATATGTTTATGATTATGCCGATAGTTATCAAATAACCCTTACAGCCAGTTACCAACGTGGTGATGAATTATTGCAAGAAAGCACCAGCATTACGGTTAATGCCTCTGAATGGTCGGGGCAAACTCGTTATATTGACCCTGACTTTGGTAATGATGAAAATGATGGTGCTTCTACAGAAGCCCCTTGGCAAAGCTGGGGTGCTATTACCGGTTGGTTAACAGCACAAGATCATAGGCGTGCGCTTATTAAACGCGGCACACTACTGCAGGTAGATCACAGTATGAATATCTCTACCTCAAATACTCGCTTAGGAGCCTATGGTGAAGGTGAGCGTCCTGAACTTTTAGCCACGCAAATTCTTAGTAATTTTATTCGATTATATCCTGAGGCCAGCTTAGAAGATCATGTTTACTCTGATTTAACCCTAAATGGTAATAATGGTAATGTTGGGTCTTTAGTTTATTCAAGTTTATACAAAGATACGCAAGCTTATAAACTTAATCATTTAGCATTTATAAATATGAACTTTGTAAATGATGATGATCATGTTTTGTCTGAAAACGGTAGCGAGATCATTAAGGCCAAAAACTTTATCTCCTTGAATAATCAATTTGAAAGCCGTATTGAAGATGTTCTTGTATGGGGCTCAAATTTTGAACGAAATCACAGCTTTAAAAATGGAATCTATGCTGAAATGAAAAAATATCTTGCAGTAGTGGGTACTAGTTTTTCCGGTGGTGATGGCAATGCGGTGAAAGATCATCCCATTTATCCAGCTGGTGTAAATCACGCCTTGTATCGTTGGCTTGATTTTAAAGAGACCTATAGTAATAATTTTTCGATAAATAATGCAGCTAAAGATAACAAAATTCTACAATACACCCTAGTAGATGGGTGCAGCATAACAGGTGGTCGAAATGGCCTAGATTATACCCGTCATAATGCCGATGCCATGGGTTGGTTCAGTGAATTAATTATCCAGAATAACGCCTTTAAAAATTTAGGTATGCCTTCACAGGGTTACGGTATTATTGGTGGGTCCGTTAAACGCATAACCGTTCGCGACAACTTGTTTTATGGCAATATTCAAAGTGACATAGTGGTGGCAAAAGATGGCGATATAGATGTGGATTTAATTATCAGTGACAATAAAATGTGGAAGGGAAATGAACCTAGTGACACAGGCCCTATGTTAGACCTTCAAGGTATTAAAACACTAACACTCAGCAATAATATATTGGTAAATGAAGGCTTTAGTGGGGGATCTAAGTTGTTTTTTCAGTTTGCTATTCCTGAAGATCGTGAATGGCAACTAGACAATAACCAATACTGGGCACCAGACATTACCAGCCCATTTAAAGTGCTTGCAGATAGTAACTCTTATTACGATTTTACCCAGTGGCAGGCACAGGGCTATGATGAAAATAGCACTAACAGTGATCCAATATTTATTAATCCAATTCAGGGCGAATTCTGAAAATAACGGAATATAACTTGTAGGTATGGGTTACTCAATACACTTTCGGCGTGTCTATATATGTGAATTGATACCGGGCACGGCTTGTTTCCGGTATCGGTTGTTGTGGCCAGACACAATATATTAAGTTAAACAGTGATATTTCAGTGTCTATTTTAGTCTAGATAGTTTTTTGTTGGGCTTTTCCTCACGAAAAGCCGATTGATCATGACTATATGTGAGCTGTTTAAAATACCCTTGAAGAAAACCCTGCATTGAGCGCTACCCCTAACAGGATAGGGCTGCGCAGAGGTGTGGTTAACCGGTGATTTCTTTATCAACAACTAGTTCTTTTAAATGTAGACGGCATTACTTTAAGTATTGCTGGTTCATAGGCTGATTTCGCGGGCATTTTAACCATTATTGAGCGAATATTGGTGTGTAATAAGGTTAAACTTGAACGGTGAATTGCTAGGGGCGTTTAGATCAATTGTAATCTAGGTAAGTCTTGGGTATTTCAAGGGGGCAATAAGTATCATTGATACGAAAAAGTGGCTATAGCTGACATATTATGATTCAACAAACACAATTTTTTGAAGGGTGTAAGTGGTCTCCCCATCTGGACTCGAACCAGAAGCAGCCGCTTAGGAGGCGGCAGTTTTATCCTGTTAAACTATGGAGAGGCGGTCGCACTATACCTAAAAAACTCAATGCTGTCATGAACTTGTGCTTGTTGCACGGGTCTCAGGGAGATATGGTTATGCCTGTAAAGGGTTAAGCCCAATAAACAAGAAGAGTTCCTATTTATGCTTGATAGCAAACCTTTGTTGATTGTCCGCGAATTTCCTGCGATCAAACGTGTTGATTTACAAATTTTACAGGTAAATTTGGGTTATTTATGTAATCTTTCTTGTACCCATTGTCATGTTAATGCCGGTCCAAAACGTACCGAGTTAATGGATGAAGAAACCATTAATCAAGTCATAAAGGTGATTAAAGAGCGTAATGTAAAAACCTTAGATTTAACGGGCGGCGCGCCTGAAATGAACCCTCATTTTCGTTATTTGGTCACCGAAGCTCGAAAGCTTGGGGTTGAGGTTATTGACCGCTGCAACCTTACTATATTAATTGAGCCTGGCTATGAAGATTTAGCGCAGTTTTTAGCCGACCAAGGCGTCACTATTGCCGCATCACTCCCGTGTTACACCCAAGACAACGTAGATAAACAGCGTGGCAAGGGCGTATACGATGGCAGTATTGAAGCCTTATTGTTGCTTAATAAATTAGGCTACGGTAAACCTAATAGCGGCTTATCCTTAGACCTTGTGTACAACCCTGGTGGCGCTTTTTTACCCCCAGCTCAGTCCGAGTTACAAGGGGAATATAAAGTACGTTTAATGGATGATTGGCAAATTGAATTTAATGAACTGCACACTATTACTAATATGCCCATTTCCCGTTTTGGTAGCATGCTGATCTCGAAGGGGCAGTTTAATGACTACATGCAATTACTTATTGATAATTACCAGCCAAAAAACTTAAACACCGTTATGTGTCGCACCACCGTTAGCGTGGATTATTTGGGCAACCTGTACGATTGTGATTTTAACCAAATGCTAGAAATGCCCATTCCTGGGGCTGATAAACCGCGCCACATTTCAGACTTACTCAGTGATGATTTACACGGTGAAGATATCGTGGTGGCTGGGCATTGTTTTGGCTGTACTGCTGGCCAAGGCAGTTCATGTAGTGGTGCGTTGTAAGTGTTTACAAATGCCACACGGCTTTGTTTATGAGTGCCTTTAATATATCCATCATTGTGCCCATCTATAATGAGGCTGCCCAAGCCAGTGCTTTAGCGCTTACCCTTAGGCAGTTACAAGATGAATGGGTTGAAGAAATTATTCTGGTAGACGGTGGCAGCGATGATGGCAGTGCCGAGCAATTAGCCAAAGAATTTACGGTGGTCCAGGGCCCTAAGGGTCGTGGTGCCCAAATGAATATGGGGGCCAATCAGGCAACCGGTACTTGGTTAATATTTTTACATGCCGACACTAAATTGGGTTCTAGCCATTTAAAAGAGGCCATGTCACAAGGCGCGTTACATCATTGGGGGCGCTTTAATGTGCGCCTAAATGGCCATCATTTTATGTTTCCCGTTATCGCTTGGTTTATGAATATGCGTTCGCGCCTAACGGGCATTGCCACTGGTGATCAGTGTATATTTGTGCGTAAAAAATTGTTTCATGAATTAGGTGGTTTTGCTGATATTGCGCTTATGGAAGACGTAGAGTTGTGTAAGCGCTTGAAAAAACACCACAAGCCCATCTGCCTTAGCAAGGCCGTTACCACTTCTAGCCGTCGTTGGCAGGAGTTTGGCGTGTATAAAACCATCTGGTTAATGTGGAAGTTACGATTTTATTTTTGGCGAGGTGCCAGCGCCGACAAATTAGCCCAGTTGTACCGTTAATATGAATGATAATACTAATAATATGAAACTAGATTGTTTACTAATTCAATTTGCAAAGTTCCCACGTCTTGGGGGCGTAAAAACCCGTTTAAAGCCGTTGTTACAGGATGACGGTTGCTTTCAATTACACCTTGAATTAATGAGCTGCGTTAATGAAAACCTCAAGGCCAGTGGAATATTTCAAATACTCTCAATAGATCAATTGGGTCAACATGACACAATAAACCAATTGGCCGGCCACACCCCTATTTTGTTGCAGCAAGGTGATGATTTAGGCGAACGTATGCAACATGCCTTGGCGTGGGGATTACAGCGCGCTAAAAAAGTAATTATTGTGGGCAGCGACTGCCCAGTATTAAATGCAGAACACTTACAGATAGTACGTAATAAACTAGACGAACATGACCATGTATTTATCCCCGCAGAAGATGGTGGTTATGTATTAATTGCCAGCACGGAGTGTTTTTCGCCTATTTTTCACGGCATACCTTGGGGCTGTGACCAGGTGCTTAAGCAAACTCGCGATAAATTGTTAAAAGGGGGAAAGAACGTGGGATATTTACCCCCTCTGTGGGATGTGGATCGGCCTGAAGATTATAAACGGCTTTTGACGGTATTTCCTGATTGGCCAATAGTAGGTATAAAGGCGGGCTAAAAAATGAGGCTGAAAATGAGCTAGGGGGATTGTTACTGAACGGCTAGTTTAACCCTTTTGTAGTTCAGCCTGTTTTTTCTGTTCTTCCCGTTCTTTGGCCGCTTGTTGTTTGCGTTGTTCTTCAAACTGTAAATTATTAACCATGGTTTCTATGTAGCGGCTTTTCATGCCGGTTAGTGGTTGAAAAGAAAAACCGCAAAAGGTCATTTCTTTTTCTTCGTTGTAGATGGCATGACGGGCGTCTAGTCCGCAGTCCATTGATTCATCCCCTACGTGCAAGGTACTTTCATCGAAGTTTTCAATGGAGGTAAGCATTTCACGAATATCCCCCTTAAAAAACGCTTTAAAGCCACTGCCTGAAATATCCTGTAGACGACCTTTGTAGGTTTTTTTAGATTCACTAGAACGAAAAACACAATGTACAGAATAGGTTCTAGGCACCATGGCACGGTAGGCGTCACGGCGTTGAAGATACAATAATTTTACGGGAAACTTACTAATAAACTCTTGATGTTCTTTGCGGTATTTAAGTTTACCCTCTAAATCAAATTTTACTAATATGCCGCGGAAGTCGGCACTAAGTTCCATTTTTTTACCGGCCTTAATAAACTCATTGCCATCTTCTGGGGTAATTTTGTCAAACGCAAATGCCCTAGACTTTAAATCCACTTTGGTAATGGCGGTGCCATAGGCTCGATCATCAACACCTTCAAAACGCACGGTAACGCGATGGGCATAGCGAATTAAGCGCTGAATGGCGCGGTAAATTTCCTCAGGACTCGTGAGGAAGTTCTCTTGAGATTCGTTTTCCAGTTCCATGGCATCGTAATCCGTATTAATTGCCAGTGTCTTTATTCATGATCTAGAGTCGCACTTGGCATAAAATTCGAGTTTCAATAGGTAATAATTAACCCCATTGAGCGGCTGGCTAGGCTTCCCCTAATATATGGGAGTTAACCGATGTTTGCGCCGAACCGCTTTCATTGTATAAGTTTGGCTGATTTTTATTACCATGCAAGATATTAAGTAAAGATCGGTTTCTGGCTTGGCTGTGCTGGATGATAGAGCCATTCGTTTCATTTTGTTGTAAAAGGGATTTAAAGTCTTTTTTTAGGGTGTTCCATTGTTGTTCAATAGCGGGTTTGGCGTCTAAATTTAAGGAATGCAGCAGTTCATTCATGCCCGTCTCGGATGCTTCTAGCTTTTGCGTGGATAGATAGCGTAAGCGAGCGTTTACCTGTTTAGAGAAAGCCTTAAGAAGCTTACTTTTAACACTGGCACTGCTTTCAATGGACTTAATGTCGTGTTTGGCTAAAGCCTCTAACTCATCCTTTAACGTCAGCTTTAACTGATCCATAAGGGATTGTTCCTGACTCAATAATAGAGCCAATTCAGTGGCCACAGTGTGCGACATATTCGGTCCTTAGTTTAACATTCCATCATATTGAATCATCTTGCCGGCCAGCCGCTCATAATCAATTTTGTATTCATTATTCGCAAGCGCCCCCTTAATGCGCTCAACCGCAGCGTCGTCAATTTCGGGCAGCTTGGCTACAGCCGCTTCTATTTGGCGGATAGACTTGCTCTGTTGACTGATTTTAACCTCAGAATCACTGACACCGGTGCTTTGAGCCTTATCGGGTGCAGAGCCTGAAACCTTGTCGGTGCTACGGGGTTGTCCACCACCGCCACCTATTCCGGGTATAAGTTTGTTAATGTTCATTTTAGTTTACCTTCCACGCAAATTGGATTTACTCGTAGATTTATAACGGCCGCACTTAAGCCAACTTTAGTTTTTTTTTGTATTTTAATAAAATTAATTCCTA
>MAAB01030498.1_pt1 | contig 12155 bp, 8 predicted proteins | sample 1115991 | NCBI WGS metagenome assembly MAAB01 (sample SAMN04961124, study PRJNA320927) | seawater metagenome | isolation source: sample BD02T18 sea water enriched with oil for 18 days | place: USA:Gulf of Mexico | collected 2013-07-27
AATAAAGCGAAATCGAAATCTTCAAACATTTTAGCAAGACCCATAAAGATCTTAACAAACTGTTTCATTTGAGTAGGGTTTAAAGCAAGTTTAAAACCTAATTCACGTGCTTGGTAAGGTTGAGCGCCAACAAGTGGATCAATTTCAGCTTTGTGAATTAATTCAGGAGTCTCTTCAGCAATCTTTTCAATGTCAACACCGCCTTCAGTAGAAGCCATGAAAACGATTCTTTGTGAAGCTCTGTCAACAACAGCACCAAGATATAACTCGTTAGCAATGTCTGTACAGCTTTCAACTAAAATTTTAGCTACTGGCTGGCCATTTTCGTCTGTTTGGTAAGTGACTAAGTTTTTACCTAACCAGTTTTGAGCGAACTCTTTGATTTCTTCTTTGGTTTTAACTAGTTTAACACCGCCAGCTTTACCGCGACCACCTGCGTGGACTTGAGTTTTAACAACCCACATATCGCCGCCAATTTTGTCGGCAGCTTCGGCAGCTTCTTGAGGAGTATCGCAAGCGAATCCTTCAGAAACTGGTAAACCATATTCAGCGAATAATTGTTTCGCTTGGTACTCATGCAAATTCATGGTGTTTTATCCATTTATCTGTAGATGAAAACGGCAGTAGTTATTTACAAACTGCTACCGTCGAAAAAAGTTGACCGATTATAGTACAAAAGCTCTAAAGAGCAAAGCCTTTAGAGCTAATACTATAGTCTACTTCATAGTTTTTTTTAGTTGATTAACAAACAAAAGTTATAAAGATAAAAATATCCCTATAAATCAGGTCATATACCCGTTAATCCTAAAAATAGAAAAAGCCGCACGGAATATCAGTACGGCTTTCATAATTTTACCTTTGCTTTAGATTAAATATCTAAAAGCAAACGGGTTGGATCTTCTAACAATTCTTTAATTGTCACTAAGAAGCCAACTGATTCTTTACCATCAATCAAACGATGATCGTATGAAAGCGCAAGGTACATCATAGGTAATATTTCAACTTTTCCATCAACTGCCATCGGACGGTCTTGGATTTTATGCATCCCCAAAATAGCCGCTTGTGGAAGGTTTAAAATAGGCGTTGAAAGCAATGAACCAAAAACACCACCATTGGTGATGGTGAAATTACCACCTTGCATCTCAGCCATTGACAATTTACCGTCACGACCTTTGATTGCTAAAGAACGAATACCGTTTTCGATACCCGCCATACCTAGTTGATCGGCATCGCGTAATACTGGAGTCACTAAACCACGAGGTGTAGAGACAGCAATCGAGATATCAAAAAAGTTATGATAAACAATGTCATCACCGTCGATTGACGCGTTAACTGCAGGGAAACGTTTTAACGCTTCAGTAACGGCTTTAACGTAGAACGACATAAAACCTAAACGGGTATCATGAGTCTTCTCAAATAAGTCTTTGTATTGCTTACGAAGCTCCATAATTGGCTTCATATTAACTTCGTTAAACGTTGTTAACATTGCCGTAGAGTTTTTCGCTTCTAACAAACGAGTCGCTATCGTCTTTCTTAAACGCGTCATAGGTACACGTTTTTGCGTACGCTCACCTAAATCTTGCGTAACAGCTGCAGTGGCCGCTTTAGCCGGTGCTGATTTAGCTGGTGCTGATTTAGCTGCAATCGCCGCTTCAACATCTTCTTTAGAGATACGGCCACCTTTGCCAGTTCCAGCTACGTTGCTAATGCCATTTTCAGTCATTAAACGACGTACAGATGGGCTAGCTAAATCATCGGAGCTAACAGTTTGTTCCGCTGAAGCTGCTGGTGCAACACTTGCCGTTGCACCTGCGGTCATAGAACCAATAGTTTGCTGACCTAATACGGTATCACCTTCACTATGTACTATTTTACCCATCACACCATCAGCGGTTGCAGGTACTTCTAAAACCACTTTGTCGGTTTCAATATCTACAAGTACTTGATCGCGTGTTACCGCATCACCTTCAGCGACATGCCAAGTAGCAACGGTAGCATCAGCTACTGACTCTGGTAATACTGGCACTAAAATGTCAATCGCTTCACCACCAGATGAGGCAGGAGCTGCTGCTTTCGCTGCAGGAGCAGAAGCTTGTGCTGCGCCTTCAGAAAAAATAGCAATCACTTGTTCGCCAAGTACAGTTGCACCTTCAACTTGGGTAATTTCAGTGATAACACCGTCAGATGTCGCGGGTACTTCTAAAACTACTTTATCAGTTTCAATGTCTACTAATACTTGATCACGTGATACTTTATCGCCTACTTTTACATGCCAAGTAGCTACTGTTGCATCTGCAACTGACTCTGGTAAAACGGGAACCTTAATTTCGGTTGTCATTTCTTTTATTCCTTAACACTCTTAATTAATCTCTTTATAAAAAAGAGGGTCTATTCTACATTAAGCGCATCATGAATCAGCGCTTGTTGCTCTTTAACATGTACTGACATATAACCTACAGCAGGTGCCGCAGAAGCCTTACGGCCTGCATATGTCAAATGAGTACCTTGTGGAATTGTCGCTCTAAAATGATGCTGTGAACAATACCATGCACCTTGATTTTGCGGCTCTTCCTGACACCAAACAAAGTTCTTCACGTGTTGGTATTGAGCCAACTCGGCTTGAAGTTCTTTTTCTGGGAATGGGTACAATTGCTCGATACGAATAATTGCAACGTTTTCTTGGTCATTCTTACGACGTTGTTCAAGTAACTCGTAATAAACTTTACCACTACAAAATACCACTTGTTCTACTTTCTTCGCATCAATATCATCCACTTCACCAATGACATTATGAAAAACCCCCGTCGAAAGTTCTTCTAATGAAGAAACAGCCATCGGGTGACGTAGTAATGATTTTGGTGACATAACCACAAGAGGACGACGCATAGGACGAACCACTTGACGACGTAACATATTGAATACTTGAGCCGGAGTAGATGGTACACAAACTTGCATATTGTGATCAGCACATAACTGTAAGAAGCGCTCAAGACGTGCAGATGAATGTTCTGGGCCCTGACCTTCGTAGCCATGTGGTAACAACATAGTTAAGCCACATAAGCGACCCCACTTTTGCTCACCAGAACAAACAAATTGATCAAAGACTACCTGAGCACAGTTAGCAAAATCACCAAATTGTGCTTCCCAAATAGTTAAACCAGCAGGCTCTGCAGTTGTATAACCGTATTCAAAGGCTAAAACAGAGACTTCTGATAAAACTGAGTCATGTACATCAAATGGCCCTTGACCTTCACGAATATTTTGTAAAGGTAAATATTGACTGGCGTCTTCCTGGTTATGCAAAACAGCATGACGATGGAAGAAAGTTCCACGACCTGAATCTTGCCCGGTAATACGAACCCGCTGACCTAAATCAACGATTGATGCATACGCTAAATTTTCAGCCATGCCCCAATCAAGTAGTTTTTCACCTTTAGCCATTTTTACGCGGTCATCGTAAATTTTCTTGACGCGACCATGCACAGGGTGAGTATCCGGAAAAGTCGAAATTTTGTTCGCTAATTCTTTCAATTTTTCAATGGATATTTCTTTTACGTATTCATCATCCCAGTCGTGACCTAAGAACGGCGTCCAGTCGACTGAATGTTCAGTCATCGGGCGCCACTGCTCAACGGTACATTGACCTTCATCTAACAGCTTACGGTAATACTCGGTAAGCTCTTTTGATTTATCAATACTTATTGAACCTTCAGCATTTAACTTGTCAGCATAGATTTGACGAGGAGTAGGATGTTTTTTAACAATTTTATACATTAACGGCTGAGTTGCACTTGGCTCATCAGCTTCGTTATGACCATGACGACGATAACAAACTAAGTCAATCACCACGTCACGTTTGAATTCATTGCGGTAATCTAAGGCAATTTGTGTGGCTAAAATCACCGCTTCTGGATCATCACCATTAACATGTAATATTGGCGCTGAAACCATTTTAGCGATGTCAGTACAATAATCACCACTGCGAGTATCTTGTGGATTTGAAGTGGTAAAACCGACCTGATTATTGATCACAATACGTATGGTTCCACCCACTTTAAATGCCCTTGCTTGTGACATATTAAAAGTTTCTTGAACAACACCTTGCCCAGCAATAGCTGAGTCACCATGAATAGTGATAGGTAAAACTGAATCACCTTGATCACAACCACGTCTATCTTGACGCGCTCTTACCGAGCCAATAACCACAGGGTTAACAATTTCAAGATGGGAAGGGTTAAACGCTAACGCTAAATGAACATTGCCGCCAGGGGTAACAAAGTCAGATGAATAACCTTGGTGATATTTAACATCACCCGACGATAATATCTCGTCATGTTTGCCACCAAATTCGTCAAAAAGTTTCGATGGGTTTTTACCCATCACGTTAACCAATACGTTTAAGCGACCACGGTGAGCCATGCCAACAACCACTTCTTTGGTACCATGGTTACCCGCACGAGTGATTAATTCTTTCAACATTGGCACTAATGCATCGCCACCTTCGAGTGAGAAACGTTTAGCGCCAGGAAACTTGGCTCCTAAATATTTTTCAAGACCATCTGCAGCAATCAGCCCTTTAAGGATCTCTTCTTTTTCAGTCAGAGATAATTTGGCTTGAGACTGCACGGATTCTAGGCGATTTTGTAACCAACGCTTTTCATCCGTAGATGTGATGTGCATATATTCGGCGCCAATAGCACCACAATATGTAGCTTTCAGTGATTTATATAAATCACCTAATTTCATCGTTTCTTGGGCTACTGCAAATGATCCAACATTGTATTCTTTGTCAAAATCATTTTCAGAGAGTTCATGATGGGATAGTTGAAGATCTCGTACTTTATCACGTAACCATAATCCTAGAGGATCAAGGTTAGCATTTTGATGTCCGCGAAAACGAAATGCATTAATGAGTTGAAGTACTTTAACTTGTTTTGCATCACCACCTGCAGAAACAACCACTGTTTTGTGGCCTTGTTTAGCGAGTTCCCTATATTCAGTGCGAATTGCAGAGTGTCTATACTCTACTTCAGCACCTTCTATTTTAGGCAGTTGTTGAAAGACTTCACGCCATTCTGCAGACACAGATTGCGAGTTATCAAGATATGATTCGTACAATTCTTCAATATAAGTAGCGTTAGCGCCACTTAAATGGGAAGACTCTATCCAAGCCTTCATTACACCTTCTGGCATTGCCTGTTCCTTCGTGGGATAAAAGCAATAAAAATTTAAATAATTATCTTTATTAAACTAAGTAGACTATAGCCTAATTATTTTAAGTTGGTGACAATTATTCCGGTTAATCAAATAGCTGAGTATCAAAAAGACACTCAGCTACCTAACTTTAAACTGCGCGAGAAAGCAACATCGACTTAATATGGCCGATAGCTTTAGTTGGGTTTAATCCTTTTGGACAAACATCAACACAGTTCATGATGCCATGACAACGAAATACGCTGTAAGCATCTTGTAAATCATCTAAACGTTCTTCTGTGGCTGTATCACGACTATCGATTAAGAAACGATAAGCATGAAGCAAGCCTGCAGGACCGATAAATTTATCAGGGTTCCACCAAAAAGATGGACAAGACGTTGAACAACAAGCACATAAAATACACTCATATAAACCGTCTAAATGTTCACGTTCTTCTGGTGATTGTAAATGTTCACGCGCTGGTTGTTCTTTACCATCGTTAATTAAGTACGGTTTGATTTTTTCATATTGATTATAGAACTGTGTCATATCAATAATTAAATCACGTACCACAGGTAAACCGGGTAACGGACGTAAAATGATGGTTTTCGCTTTAAGCTCTGACAAAGGTGTAATACACGCTAAGCCATTTTTACCATTCATGTTTAAACCATCACTACCACAAACACCTTCACGACATGAACGACGGAATGATAACGTTGAATCTTGCTCTTTTAGCAAAATTAACGCATCAAGCACCATCATGTCAGAACCTGCAGGAACTTCTAACTCATATTCCTTCATGTACGGTTTGTCGTCTACGTCAGGATTATATCTGTAAATCGAAAATAACTGTTTCATCATTGTTTTCCTACAATTATGTCCTTAGTAAACACGAGCTTTCGGTGGGAAAGCTTCACGGTGAACTGGAGCCATATTCACACCACGTTTAGTCATATCTTCAGTCTCTGGAGAATAGATAGAGTGGCATAACCAGTTTTCATCATCACGTTCGGTAAAATCTTGACGGGCATGAGCACCACGAGATTCAGTACGGAAGTTAGCTGCTTTTGCAGAACAGAACGCTGTTTCCATTAAGTTATCTAGCTCTAAACATTCAATACGTTGAGTATTAAATTCAGAAGACTTATCGTCTAATTTAGCATCTTTAAGGCGTTCTCGGATTTCCGTTAACTCTTTCATGCCTTGAGCCATGGCTTCACCTTCACGGAATACCGAGAAGTTAAGTTGCATACATTGCTGTAAATCTTTACGGATTTGCGTAGGATCTTCACCTGTTGTTGATGATTCCCAACGGTTAGTACGTGCTAACGATGCTTCTAAGTCTGACTCAGACGCATCTTTACCACTTTCAGTATCATTTAAGTAAGTACCTAAGAATTGACCTGCGGCACGACCAAAGACAACTAAATCAAGTAATGAATTACCACCTAAGCGGTTAGCTCCATGTACAGATACACAAGCGATTTCACCAACAGCAAACAAACCTTCAACAATTGTTTCACTGCCATCAGCGCCGATAGTAAGCGCTTGACCGTTAACATTAGTTGGCACACCACCCATTTGGTAGTGACAGGTAGGAATAACAGGAATAGGTTCTTCAGCAGGGTCAACGTGGGCAAAGGTTTTTGATAAATCACAAACACCTGGTAAACGTTTCTCTAAAGTTTCACGACCTAAATGGTCAAGTTTCAACTTAATATGTGGACCCCAAGGACCGTCACAACCTCGACCTTCACGGATCTCTGTCATCATTGAACGAGCAACAACATCACGACCCGCTAAATCTTTAGCGTTTGGCGCATAACGTTCCATAAAACGTTCGCCATCTTTATTAAGTAAGTAACCACCTTCACCACGACAACCTTCAGTGACTAGTACACCAGCACCTGCGATTCCCGTAGGATGGAATTGCCACATTTCCATGTCTTGCATTTGAACGCCAGCACGAAGTGACATACCAACACCATCACCGGTATTAATATGAGCATTAGTGGTAGAAGCAAAGATACGACCTGCACCACCAGTAGCTAATACTGTTGCGCGAGCTTTAAAATAAACAACTTCGCCTGTTTCAATACAAATAGCCGTAGTACCCACTACCGAACCATCAGCATTTTTAACTAAATCTAAAGCGTACCATTCTGAATAAACGTTAGTTTTATTCTTTACGTTTTGTTGGTATAAACAATGAAGTAAAGCATGACCAGTACGATCAGCTGCTGCTGCTGTACGTGCGGCTTGCTCACCACCAAAGTTTTTAGATTGGCCACCAAATGGACGTTGGTAAACTTTTCCGTTGTCGAAACGAGAAAATGGTAAACCCATTTTTTCTAATTCGATAATAGATTCTGGTCCTGTTTTACACATGTATTCAATAGCGTCTTGGTCACCGATATAATCAGAGCCTTTTACGGTATCGTACATATGTTGTTCCCAATGATCTTCATGCGCATTACCTAGCGCGACAGTAATACCACCTTGAGCAGATACTGTATGAGAACGAGTTGGAAAAACTTTTGAAATCAAAGCACATGATTTGCCTGATTCAGAAATTGCTAATGCGGCGCGCATACCTGCACCACCTGCGCCAATGACTATGGCGTCGAATTCACGAATTGGAACGCTCACTTACACACCCCACACTGTTAAAAAGCCCATTACTAGATAAGCAAGTAATGTAATGGCAAAAATAAATTGTAAACCACCACGTAAAAACGCGGGTTTAACATAATCAGACAAAACTTGCCAAATACCAATCCATGCATGAATTAATAAAGCAAATAGCGCCATAATCGTGAAGACTTTAGTACAAAGTCCTGAGAAAAAACCTTGCCAAATGTCATAAGAGACTTCTGGAGTGGTGACAAAAAAACCTAAGAGATAAAATGTATACGCAGCAAGAATAATTGCACTCGCACGTATTAGAATAAAGTCATGTACGCCATTACGGCCTACCGTTGCTGCATTGCCTACCATAAGTTAACTCCCACGACTGCGGTTAATAACAGCCAAAGAGCAAAGACAAATTTTGCACTAACACGGCCTGATATTTTTTCTTCAAAATAACCTAGGTCCATAAACAAGTGACGGATGCCAGCAAGTAAGTGGTAGATTAGTGCAGAAAGGATACCAATAATGATTATTTTGAAGAATATGCCTTCAAGATATGACTCTACTTGGGCGAACCCTTGTGCAGAAGATAAAGATAAAGATAATGTCCACAACAAAATACCAATAGCAAAAATCATAATAACACCAGAGATACGGTGTAAGATTGATGCTATAGCAGCGGCTGGCCACTTAATTGTTGTTAGGATAGTTGTGTATTCAATATTTACAGGACGTTGTTTTTTCACGATTGCGCCTAAAGAGCCCATAGAGCCTTCAACTTTTTTTATTATTACTTATTAAGAATAGCCCGTATTATTAATAAGTAACCCCCCAACGATCTTAGTCAATATTTCAAAAACTTCTAATAGTTTTTTCTCTAAAAACAGATCAGGTTAAGTATATAGGTGATGATTTTTAATTACAATTTACTTCGTAGACAAATTGTCGCTATTTTAAGGACTTGCGTTTATTTTTTAAGCTATAACAAATAAACCTAACACTTTAGTCTAATCTTATAACAATTGAATTGACTTCTGGGGGGTACTTTGAAGTAGAATACCGACCAGTTTTATATTCACAAAAAATGATTAACTTTTCATTTTGTTAACCATTTTGTCAAAAATTAATTCAGGAATTGAATTTAATAGGGGTAAAACATATGGCTGATTCAAAAGCCTCACTTAGTATTGATGGCAAAGTAATTGCCGAGTTACCAATTATTTCTGGTAGTGCTGGCAATGACGTTATCGATATTCGTACATTAGGCGGTGCTGGCTATTTCACTTATGATCCGGGCTTTTTAGCAACCGCTTCATGTGAATCTGCTATTACCTTTATCGATGGTGGTAAAGGTGTTTTGCAACATCGTGGTTACCCGATTGATAATCTAGCAAAACAAGCTGATTACTTAGAAGTTTGTTATATTCTTCTAAATGGCGAAGCGCCAAGCCAAACACAATATACTGAGTTTGCTAGTATTATTACTAATCATACTATGGTTCATGAAAAATTAGCGCATTTCTTTCAAGGCTTTTTACCTGATGCTCATCCAATGGCGATGGTATGTGGTGTTGTAGGTGCAATGTCATCTTTTTACCACAGTGATTTAGATATAAACGATCCTGTTCAACGCACCCGTAGTGCACATCGTTTAATTGCAAAAATGCCAACTATTTCTGCAATGGCGTATAAATATAGTATTGGTCAACCGTTTGTTTATCCTCGTAACGAGTTAACATACGCAGAAAACTTCTTACATATGATGTTCTCTGTACCGGCTGAAGAATACAAGGTAAGCCCTACTGTTGCTCGTGCAATGGATCGTATTTTCACCCTTCATGCTGATCATGAACAAAATGCCTCAACGTCAACGGTACGTTTAGCCGGTTCTTCAGGTGCTAACCCTTATGCATGTATCGCAGCAGGTGTTGCTTCTTTATGGGGACCTGCACATGGTGGAGCTAACGAAGCTTGTTTAACCATGCTTGAAGAAATTGGTTCTTTAGACCGTGTTGATGAATTTGTTGCTAAGGCAAAAGATAAAGCAGACCCCTTCCGTTTAATGGGTTTCGGTCATCGTGTTTACAAAAACTTTGATCCACGTGCCACGGTAATGCGTGAAACTTGTCATGAAGTGTTGTCTGAATTAGGCATTGAAGATCCACTATTAGACGTAGCAATGGCGCTAGAGAAAGTTGCTTTAGAAGACCCTTATTTCATTGAGAAAAAGTTATACCCTAACGTAGATTTTTACTCAGGTATCATTTTAAAAGCCATTGGTATTCCAACTAATATGTTTACGGTCATCTTCGCGATGTCTCGTACTGTCGGTTGGATTGCTCATTGGGATGAAATGTTAGGACAACCAGGTCAAAAGATTGGTCGTCCTCGTCAAAATTATGTTGGTGAAATCAATCGTGAATTCATCCCATTAAAAGACAGATAATTGTGCATTAGCATTATGTTTAAGGGCAGCTTTTAGCTGCCCTTTTTATTGCCTATACAACAAAGATATACACGTCACTGAAATAATGAATTCACCATTAATTCATTCGTTTGCTATAATGCGCCATCAAAAATTATTTTCTTTATTTTATGTCTGAATATCAATTACGCTTTGGCGGCATCACTCGTCTTTACGGTCAAACTGGCGCACAAATAATCCAACAAGCACATTTTTGTGTGATAGGCATTGGTGGTGTCGGCTCGTGGGTTGCCGAAGCACTAGCCAGAAGCGGCATTGGTGAAATAACGCTTATTGATCTTGATGATATTTGTACCACGAATATTAATCGTCAAATTCATGCCCTTTCAAACACCGTCGGAGAAAGTAAAGTAGATGTCATGGCAGCGCGCATCAAACTCATTAACCCTGATTGTAAAGTTAATTGTATTGAAGACTTTGTTACTGAGGAAAATTTATTTGAACTGATGTCAAAAGGTTATGACTACGTAATTGATGCCATCGACTCCGTCAAAATAAAAACCGGTATCATCGCGCATTGTAAAAGAAACAAACTAGCCATTGTCACCATTGGTGGTGCGGGGGGCCAAACTGATCCGAGCCAAATTCAGCTTACTGATTTAAGCCAAACCTACCAAGATCCTTTATTAGCAAAAGTAAAAAATCAACTACGCAGGGAGCATCGTTTTCCTCGCGCGGATCACCCTAAAAAAAGTAAACGAAAATTTTCGATTGATGCGGTTTTTTCTACCGAACAGTTGATGTATCCCGATGGTGATGGAGAAGTTTGCCATGCAAAACAATCGTCTGATGGAGCGATGCGTTTAGATTGCAGTGGCGGATTTGGCGCCGCAACACATGTAACGGCAAGCTTTGCTTTTTTTGCGGTTGGCAAAGCAATAAAAAAACTTATCCAGAAAAAGTCATAGTTTCTCTGGTATGCATTTTCGGCTAACTTGACAGCCTATTGACAACTACTCTTAATTTTTTTCACTATCGCTAACAGCCCATTTCCTCTAGATGGGCTCAAATGTTTAATAAGCCCTAGCTGTTGAAAATATTCTTCAATATTAAAGGTGATAATTTCCTCTGCAGTCTTATTATTCAATGCCGCGAAAACAATAACTAATAAACCTCTGATTATTTTAGCATCACTATCAGCTTCAAAAGAAAATATCCCTTCTGCTGATTGATGAACCGTTAGCCAAGCCGCACTTTCACAACCGGTGATCAACGACTCTTCTAAACGTAAATTCTTCGACATTCGCTGCATCGACTTACCAAGCAACATAATTTCTCGATGTTTTGCGTCCCAGCTCTTCAGTTGAGAAAATTTAGCTAAAACGCCCTCATCCGCACGCATGTTTGTGATTGGCTTTGCAGCATCAAAGTCATGATCATGCACTCCGTCATTTTCTATGATGGTTTTTAATTGGGCTATACAATAGTCAACTTCTGCTAATGTATTGTATGGCGCTAAAGAAATACGAATACATCCCGGAACTTGCAAATATTCCATCAATGGCATTGCACAATGATGCCCCACCCTTACAGCAATGCCTTTGTTATCAAGCGATATAGCAATATCTTTTTGATGATGATTGTTGATAACAAATGAAAATAGAGGAATGTCTGGCTTATCTTTTACTAGAAATTGTAAACCGTTAATTTTAGATAACTGTTCAAAACAATGATCAGTTAACAGTTTTTTAAATTCAAACGACTGGTTTAATTGATGACTTTCTATAAAGTTAATAGCAGATGCAAAAGCGATGACACCAGCAATATTGGGTGTGCCAGCTTCAAATTTAAAAGGTAACTCATTAAAAGTAGTGCCATTAAAACTGACCTTATCAATCATCT
>MAAB01042840.1_pt1 | contig 12115 bp, 10 predicted proteins | sample 1115991 | NCBI WGS metagenome assembly MAAB01 (sample SAMN04961124, study PRJNA320927) | seawater metagenome | isolation source: sample BD02T18 sea water enriched with oil for 18 days | place: USA:Gulf of Mexico | collected 2013-07-27
GCGGGCATACTGTTCACCATGTTCGCAATATTTAGGTCGGCATCTTTATCGCTGGCCCACCAAAGACGTTTGCCAGTGCTGGCATCCACCATGTAAAGTGCGTTGCCTGTGGCATCGGCTTGATTAACCGTATTGCTATCCTGAGCGGTGTCATAGCCTCCGGTGAAAAACAATACAAAGCGATCCTGGCCTGCAAATTTAACTTTTGCTACGGTCATGCGAGACCAGGATTGCCCCAGTTTTTGAAAGTCTCCTTGGCCCCCTTCAATTTTAAAAATCATCTTGGGGTTACTGCGGTCGGTAATATTTAACCCATAATAATATTTTCCGCCCCGACGCATGCCTGCATACAGATATATATGCTCACCGGTTTCGGCATTGCCCGAACTGTCTAGCAAAATATTATTTCCGTTTACATCCTTAAACCAGGTGCTGATGGGGCCGTCCAGGCCATAGGGTTTGTCGGCGGCGGCCGCGGTGTTATCAAAATATACTTTTTGGATTTGGTGCAAAGTTTTGGGTATAAATGCGAATTCTTCCTGTCCGGTGGTGGTGTTGATGGCGTGTAAAAAACCTTCGTTTGTGCCAAAAAAAATGGTGGAATCCGGGCTGGTGTCTGTGCCGCCATAGGTGACAATAACCGGTTCACTGTGTAGTGGGTCGCCAATTGAATAACGGCTGTCGGTGATGCTTCCGTCTCCGTTAACATCTTCTACGTCATAGCCCATGGACCAGTCGCGCACCTTTACAAAATCCACATAGGTATCCGCTGTCATATCAAAGGTGCCTTGATTGGCAAAGGCGCTGTAGGAGCCTAAATAGTTGGCGCTGTCTTCACTGTAAATGCGTCGATTGGCTGGATCTAGTTTGTTGGCCATGCCACCGTCTTGTACGTTTTTTCCGTCGGGAATGGTGGTGTCGTTCCAGTAATCAAAAATACTTTCGTTAAAAAATCCACTGGTCTCACTAATAGCAGGGATTACAATATCTTGCCCCACCACAATGCCGTCTGCTGTTAGGCGATATTTTTTTAAATTACCAGTCCACTTTACATTATCGGCAGGGCGGAACAGTGCATAGAATAAATCGTCTCGGTGTTCGGAGGCGTTGAAGGCATTGACCGACACGGCAGGGGCGGTAAAGGTGGAGTCGGTGGATAGTATATCCAGGAATATGGAATCCAGTGCCAGGGTTAAATCAGAGGTGTCGTTGGCTTCAAAATACCGGCCTCCGCCCCAATTGGCGGTACGCTTTAACAGTTCAACCCCGTTGGCTAATTCAAAACCGCCAATGGTGTAGGTGGTAATATCCTGGTTGCCCACTTGGGTGGTGGAGTGGTCGGTATTTTTCATCCAGTAAGCCAACTCATCCATGCAGTTGCCGCTGCCCGAACAGGATTTGTTAAGTCCGGCCGGTAATGTGGTGTTAGCAATTAGGGCACGAATATCATCGTTGGCCGAGGAGTCGTTAGTGGGCTCACCGTCTGTAAGTAATATAATATGATTTTTTTGGCAGCTGGCCTCGATGGGGGAGTCGTAGTTGCCGCTGCTGCCCACCCTAGAGCCCGACACACTGATATTAGGTTGGGCGTTATTGCCAAACATCCAGCTCTCGGCGCGGTAATAGCGTACCGCTTCGTACATGGTTTCTTCTAGGGGCGTGCCCCCTTGAGGGTAGTAAGCATTGAGCTTACTTCGAATAAGGGCACCTGAGGTGGTGATGTCACTCACCTCCACATCCATCATGCCGCCATCTGAATTTTGGTCAAAGCGCATTAATCCCAGATTAATATCGCTTAGAGAGTAAGTAAGCTCCTTCACTACTTCCACCACCACCTCCATACGGGTACTGCTGGTACGATTGCTGGTGTCGTGATACCAATTCATGTAGTTGCCGCTGTATAGCCACCTGGAGCTGCCCTGGTCGCAACGTATGGTGCCGTCGCTGCCATCTCTTAGGCTGCGCCAGCGTCCGCTACGGTATTGCTTAAATATTCCTAAAACCTTGCCTATATTGGCAATGGTGGTGACTTCATCGGCGCAGCCGGTAGATGAAGTTTTTGTCAGGGAGGTAGCATGGTGGCCCTCAGAGCGACTGTCGTTGAGGCTGTTATAGACGTCGCCTACATAGTAGCTGCCACTATAAGTAGTGCTAGCGCTATATGGGTTGAGTGTAATATCTACCGAGCCACTCATGCTGCCTGAGGTATCCATAATAAACAGCACGTTAGAATTGACCCTGTTGGCGGGGTCGATGGCCGACGCGCCATAAATTTCGGTATCGTCTGCCAAAATTGGCAAACATATACATAAACTTATGAAGGTACTTACCAGTTTATTCACGACTTGGCCTTTTTAATACACGACTTTTAGCACGGTTAAATTTTCATTATCTAAAATTAAAGTGGGGTATTTAGCGTTCCAAAAATCTTCCATGAAGGCTTTAAAGGTTATGACTTTACCCTGTTTGATGATTTGTGGCTTTTGGCTGAATAGATAATTGGATTTTGTACACAGCTCACAACGGAATACATGGATAGTGCCCTTATTACTGATGGTATTAAATTCAACTTTAATGCCACCGGTTTCCACCGCTGTATCCAGGGCCGGTACATCGGCTTGCACGATTGATGTACCACACCAGAAAATAAAGCCGTAAACTAGTGTTTTCATGGGGCCCACTATATAAAGACTGAAATTCACCTAGTTTTAAGAATAGTTAACAATATAGGGGGGATAGCTAAAATCAGGGGGTTAACGTCCTGAAATTCTAAAGGGACAGAATGGTTATAGTTTTAAGGACTAATAAGCTGAAAGGATAGTGGTATACCGATACCGAAATTTCACAGAAGTGAGTAAGGCAGATTTTATGGGGGCTATTTAAGGAGGCATAGCGCAATGGCAAACCATTGCGCTTTTAATGTATTTACAAATGCTAGTTTACCAGCCTGTATTGCTATTATGGGTACGGTTACCTCTACTATCCAGAGTTAAATTTCCATCAGACACTTGAGCACCTTTAGGAGTGGCGGTGAGTAATACACAGGCGGTTATCGCTGTGGTTGCATCACATGTAGAGGCTGAAATCTCATAGCGACCACTGGGTATTTCAAATCCAGCACTATTGGTACCATAATTTAAATGGGTCATGTCAGTGGTATAGCTGTATTCATTAGCAAAATAGTTTTCCTGCGCGCGCATCATATCCAGTAGTGCAGGCTTGGCGTCATCGTTACGATAGGTTTTTATCACATGGCGTTGATAGCTGGGTAATGCCACGCTGGCAATGATGCCAATGATAGCCACCACCACCATGAGTTCAATTAAGTTAAAGCCTTGTTGTTTACCCATGGGGATTCTCCTGTGGTGCAATCAAACTGTTGTCATTTTGGCGCCAGTAAACCGGGTTAACGTAACAATTCCCTGTTTCGCATTTTGAAGCCTCTTCGCAGGTGCCGTTGGCAATACATGGGTCATCTGCCTCTGGTGCGTCCGAATCAAAGCGATTGTCATCAATAGTCTCGGTACCTATGGCGATAGTCTTGCCGCCACCGGGGCGATAGATAACCACGGGGCGGGGTGCAATACCCGAGTGGGCCAGTATCTTGGAGGCATCATCATTATCGGTATCACCGTCACCATCTAAATCAATCACCGCCATGGCCAATTTTTGACTGATAGCATAAGTGCGTGAGGTGCCTGTATCTGCCCCGCAACCGCTGGTGGATGTGGCGGTAGATGGGGAAAAACTGGTGAATATGATGGCCCCTGAAAAAGTAGTCGATTGCGCCAAAACCTTTTCACCTTCACTCTTCATTTCTACGTACCAGCCTGCACCGTTATTCATGAGTACCTGCATTTCACTGGTTAAGGCTACGTCGCCATCGATCATTAAAGCACTGGCATTATAAAGCTTTAACGGGTCAGCATTTTCTGAGGTAGCCAAACTTATTTTATCTAGTGGTGCCTCACTCACACTCGCATATGTGGTGGGGGCGGCATAAGGGTTGTAATCTTTAATCATGTAAAAACGGTTTTTAACATTCTTGGTAAGAATGGGGTGAGCACGGTATCCAGAACCTATTGCGATGGTTAGGTAGTCTCCATACTGTTTGTCTTTTACTAACGCCACGTTGGGTTTGTTATAAAAGCGGCGGTTATTATCGGCGTCGTCACCCGCTAAAGAGGCAATCTCGCCACCCTTGGCAAAATTAGCCTTGCCCGTATTGTCCTGCTTGAGATCGATACGGAAAACACGGCCACCGGTATCGGCGGCAAACAAATAATTGATGAAGCCGTCCCCAGTGATGTCTACCGCAGAAATACTGGCGGGCATGCTGTTGGTCATGGTCTCAATATTTAAATCGGCGTTAAGATTACTTGCCCACCATAAAAGGTCACCATTACTGGCATCCACCATGTATATAGCATTACCAATAGAGTCATCTTCACGCACGGTATTGCTGTCCTGGCTTATGTCATAGCCTCCGGTGAAAAATAATACAAACTTACTTTCATTGGCAAATTTCACCTTGGCTGGCGTCATTTTAGACCAGGTTTGACCCAGTTTAGTAAAGTCACCCGATCCCCCTTCGATCACGAATTTTAAGGTTGGCGTAGTGCGATCACTCACATCTAGCGCATAGTAATTATTGCCGCCGCGACGCATGCCTGCATACAGGTAAACATGTTCACCCGTGTCTTTAACGCCGGCCGTGTCATATAAAACATTATTGCTATTTTTATCATAAAACCAGGTACTGATGGGACCGTCCATGCCATAAGGTTTATCGGCGGCGGCAGAGGTATCCTCAAAGTAGGTATTTTGAATGGCGTGCAGCTCTTTGGGAATAAACGCAAATGACTCTTGCCCGCTGACCGTATCCAGGCTGTGAATAAAACCTTCGTTGGTACCAAAGAATATATTTGAAATTGGGTTTTCATTGGTACCACCATAGGTGACGATTACAGGCTCACTGTGCAGCGGGTCTCCTATGGATTGACGACTATCGTCATATTCGCTATTGCCATTTTCATCCCGAACATCAACGCCCATGGACCACTTATGGGCATCGGTGAAGTCGGCATAGTCACTTATGCCAAAAGAGGTTTTGCTGGCCACGCAGTTTCCGGAGTTGGCTTCCGTGCAAATAGCGGTATAGGACGCTAGATTTTGATTGTCGCTGTTATTAATATTACTCAGTATGTTGCGAGTAGTTGGGTCGGCGGTTAACAAATTACTCATGCCGCCCTGGGTAACGTTTTTACCATCCGGTTCGGTGGTACTGCTATTCCAGTAATCAAATATACTGTCGTTAAAGAATCCGGTGGATTCACTAATAGCGGGTACCGCGGTGTCCGTGCCCACCACTAAGCCATCGCTAAGCAATTTGTACTTTTTTAAATTACCTGCCCACTTAACGTTATCGGCCGGGCGGAACAGGGCATAAAATAATTCATCCCTGTGCTCCGAAGCATTAAAGGCGTTCACCGACACCGCCGGTGCGGTAAAGGTGGAGTCGGTGGCCAATATATCCAGGAAGATGGCATCCAGTGCGTCTATAAGCCCTTGAGTGTCATCGGCCGGGTAATAACGGCCACCACCAAAGTTGGCGGCTCGGGTTAGTAGATTGACACCTCCGGTTAGATTAAAGCCACCTATGGTATAGAGGGTAATATCCTGATTACCGGTATGAGTGGTGGAGTTATCGGTATTTTTTAACCAGTAGGCCAATTCATCCAGGCAGCCACCGTGTTTGTCTTTTGAGCAGTCTTTATCCAATTGCGAGGGCAAACTCATGTTCTTGATATAATCTTCAATATCACTGTTTGAACCTTCATCAACAGAGGGCTCGCCATCGGTGAGCAAGATAATGTGATTTTTTTGACATTCAGATTCGATGGGAGATTTATACTCACTGCTACTAGCCGATTTGCGTGAATTACTGACACTGGGGCTATTAATCACATTACAGCTCCAACCGGTGCAGTCATCGATAATGCCCGCCCTGGCGCCCGCACCGTATTTCCAATCTTCACCGCGATAATACAGCGCAGCCTCATGCAGGGTCTCGGATAGCGGGGTTCCACCTAAATGGTAGTAAGTATCCAATTTGTTTCGAATTAATACGCCCGATGTGGCTATGTCAGTAACCGGCACATCGATCATGCCACCATTCGAGTACCTATCAAAACGCATAAGCCCAAGATTAATGTCACTCAGCGTCAGGGTAAGGTGTTTAACCACATCCACCACTACTTGCAGCCGAGTTGATGTTGCGGTGGTGCCGCTAGATCCATGATACCAGTTCATGAAATTACTGGTGACAATTGTATAGCCCTGCCAACCATCTTTTCCGCACCTAATAAGGTTATCACTTCCGTCTTGTAACGCACTCGAATAATATTTTTCACGATTCGAGTCCCAGAATTTCTGCCTAAGTGTCCCGTAGGCTTTACCCGCTGAGTCGAGACTGGCCAGTTCGTCCTCGCAAGTATAATTACCATTAGTGTTTAATGACATTTTTAATGAAGTTTTTAAGTGGCCATCACCCGGTAAGGCTGAATTCTCATGATAGAAATAATCATCGTAATCATCGTAATCCCCAATATAAGTCTGATTATTATCATAGATGCCCGATTGGCCAGCTCTGCCCCCTGTGGTTACAGTCACTGGCCCGTCCATACTCCCCGAGGTGTCCATGATGAACAATACATTGGAGTTGACTCGATTGGCTTCATCTATGGCCGTTGCGCCGTAAATTTCGGTGTCGTCAGCCAGAGCCGCGACGCTTAAGCATAATAAACCTACTAATATATTAACTTTTTTCATGATCGGCTTTCCTTAGTAGTTGATTCTTAAAACCGACAGAGATTCAGGGTCTAAAAACAGGGTGGGGTCTTTGCTGTTCCAGTAGTCCGTTAAAAATTCATCAAAGCTGATTATTCTTCCGTACTTTTTGATGATGGGTTTTTTGGAAAAGGTGTAATATTTTTGTTTGCATTGGCTGCAGTCTTTTACGTGCACTAGGCCTCTATTGCTGGATTCAATATACTCAACTCTGATGCCATTGGTTTCCACGGCCAGCTCTAAATATTGTGCCCCAAAACTGGTTTGGCTAATGCCTAAAATACAAAAAACACACAGTAAAAATCTCATTTTTATTTTCCTCTAGTTAACGGTGCCAGCTTGTTCCAAACCTTCAACCACGGTTCCCAAGGTTTGGCTGTTATTGGCAAAACGGAAAGTGGCAGTGCAGTTCCCTTCAAAAATATACGCCTTGGACTGACTCTCATTGTCTACGTTAAAGCCCCCCCTGGCAGCGGGAGCATCTTTAATATAGGACCAGCTCACATCCAGTGCAGACTTGGGCGCATGAGTGACATATGCCTCTGTTAATGTGTCAGTTAACTCGTATGGTGTGTTGGTCACCATGGAAGTAATCAACAGGTTACGACCTGCACCGCCGTTATCATTAAAAAAGCGTACTTCGGCTTCCTGTTCGTTACGACACTCCTGATGCGTTAGGGTGCTGAACAGGCTATTGGCTACCATCTTGGCCTGAATAGCGCTGCCTTCTAACGCGTAAGCGGCCACCAGTGTAATAATGGTCAGTAATATGAGAGAAACGATGAGTGTGGAGCCTTGTTGATGTTTCATTGCTGTCTCCTAGTTTTCTGAGGCGGTTTCAATGGCATTGACCAGTGGGATGGTATTACTAAATATATTGCGCAAATTATTATCGTTAATGGTGAGGTATGGTGCATCTAGCAGGCTGTAAATTCGCTCTTTTTTGGTGGTGTTCACCTTATTGCTAGCGGTGGCATCTAAGCTGGTGGTCAGTAGTGCGATGCGAATACTGCGCACGTTTGGCAATAAACTTTCAGCTATTAGCTTGTCTACGCTGACATAGCGGCCGGCGTCTTTGGCGTTCATATTTAATGCAACCCCCACTTGAAACTCCATGGACTCCACATTATTAATAATGGTCACAGCGTTATCATGCCAAGCATTTGCGCCCTTATCATAGGTTTGACAACGCAATTCACGATTATTGGCGGCTGCGGCACTTACCCAGAAAACATTCACGTAATACTCAGTAGTATCACTGCCTTTCACTATGGTGCCAGTGCAGGAGCGGGCTTCTTCACCGGGATTCACGTCAAAGGGAATGCTTAATCGGTCGCCGCGTATGTCGCCTGGATTATTGGCGCTGCAGGCTAAAGCCTCGGGGTCAGCAGCGCACGAGATAAAACCAGCGTTACCGGCTCGGCCATGGGGGACAAATAGAAAGGGTAAACTTTGCTGAGTGTAGTCTTCGGTATAGCCTGCCTGGCGAATAAATTTGGTCAGATATTCCATGGCAAAGCGTCCGGTTTCTTGGTTTTGTGCTAATGAATCCGATAACGCCACGCTTCGATTGGTGGTGATGAATAAATTCATCAATCCGCCCATGACGATTAAGCCAATTAATGAGGTGATCATCAGTTCAATAAGAGTAAAACCTCTTTGATTCCTCATTAATTAAGCTCCACTACGGATGTGAAGGTATTTTTTTGAATGCGTTCACTGGCTTTACTACTGGCTTGGGTGATACGCGTATCCCAAGTAAGGGTTACATCGTATTGTACGCAATCTGGGGTGCCTGCAGGGGTACTTACTCGAGGAATAGTACGGCTGCAAGTGGATACGAGCCTTGGGTTGAGAATGAAATCAGAAGGGCTGTCATAAACATTACTGGCAATACCACAGACAGTGATCCATTTATCAAAAGTGGCCATTTCGGCAGGAATACAATCTACTGCAGATACTTCAGCCCCACTTTTATAATACTCTGCACAAATTTTTGCTGGTGGGTTATCACAAAAGGTGGCTGAAGTAGTGGCTAATGTATAGTCTCCACCTCGACCTCCTTCGGCATTAGAACGAATGCGACCTACAAAATCTTGAACTATCCACATAGCTTGCGACTGCTGGGCGCTGTCTTGGGTGCCTTGAATAACACGCATGAGTAGTATGCCCAGGCCAGAGACCCCAATAGCGATGATGACTGAGGTCACCAATACTTCTATCAAAGCAAAGCCGTGTTGTTGTTTATTTATAGACATGTAGCCGCCCCTTTTAATAATGCTCCTGACAATAGGACCTGATAGGTGGTTGCACCCACAACACAAGCTGAGGGGGCAAATAGGTTAAAGGTTCCTAGTGTTCTGACCTGGCCGTTGGGCAGTATTTCAAACAGTGTGCTGCCATTAAATGTTGGGCTGTCGAAGGAGAGGTTGCCGGACAGAGCTGGAAAGGTGCGAATAACCTCATTAGTAGTAGTGACGCCATCGTCATCTAACTTTGTGTATTCCAGGTACCAGCCCCTAGACCAATCTCGGCTGGCGCTGGTGGGCTGAATACGCACCACTACACTGCGATTAAGAGCTTCGGTGCGGGCTAATCTTATGGTTCGCTCAAAAAATGTACCCACCGCGCTAACGTTTTTACGTTCAAATAAGCCCCTCATGGTGGGTACGGCCACACTCACCATGATAGTCAAAACTACCATGCTGACCATGAGCTCAATCAGGGTCATGCCCTTTTGACGTTTAATATTTGAGTTTTTCATGAGTGCAAAATAACTGTTAGGGGCTAGAAAACCCTAATGAAATCGGACTAACGGTGGCTTTTCAAGGGCTCGAAGGGGGGAAACAGGCCTGCTTGTGAGGTTGATCACAATTTAGGCTCTAGGAGAGCAGTATTTCCTGCCTTCAATGATGATTAAAGGCAGCTCAAAGGAGCAACTGCGGCATAAGGAGTGCCACGGCTACTTAGGTAACTATTGGTACGTATGCGCCCCTGGAAATTTATCACCAGCTGCTTGCCATATATACCTTTACCCGAGTCCGGACAATATAAGAAAGTAGTGGCGGAACCAAAGGCGTGGCCCATGGGGCTAAATTTAATGTAATTCATAGTGCTTCTTTTTTTCTGCCAGTAGCCCTGTTGAACTTCGTTACTCACTTGTAGATATAGGATTTCATCGGGTTCAAGCGTCAGATTTCGATTAGTATCGGAAAATACGGCTAATGGTTGATTCCAGTCACTCACGCATTCGTTGTTAATGATGGGGCAGACGATGGTTTCCTGGGTCCTGCTTAAGGCAATTGTGCGAGCGGATACTAGGGCTGAGCGTAAAGAAGAGAGGGAGGTTTTGGCGTGATGGTTTGCCAACATACCGCCTAAGGCGGGTACGCCCGCGGTGAGGATGATTACGAATATGGCCGTGCTGACCATAAGCTCAATAAGAGTAAAGCCTCTCATATTTATACCTCCATGTATAAATTGAAAATCAATCTTAATCGTTTGAAGGAGGTATTTTAAATAAATAGTAGTTTGGTTTGCAGGGGGGAAAGGGCTTTTCTGTTGTGAGAGATCACCGAAAGGTGAAGTAAGCTCATGATTTGAGCTTACTTCAAAATGGCCTATAGCTGGCCATTCATCACTTACTGTTTATTTATTTATTTGGCAGGGTACTTGGAAAACACTAGGCTTGCGTTGGTGCCACCAAAACCAAAGCTGTTGCTCATTACGCGCTGCACGTCTTTTTCAACGTTTTCACGAATAATCGGGAAGCCTTCCGCCTTAGGATCCAGGTTCTCAATGTTGGCAGAACCGGTTAAGAAACCATCTCGCATCATCAGCAAGCTGAAAATAGCCTCGTGTACACCGGCACCGCCCAGGCTGTGGCCCGATAACGGCTTAGTAGAGCCAATCAATGGCATTTTGTCGCCAAATACCGCCTTGATGGCGCCCAATTCGGTGATGTCGCCAGCGGGTGTGCTGGTACCGTGGGTATTGATGTAGTCGATAGGACCGGTACAAGTCTTAAGGGCCAATTTCATGCAGCGCTCGGCACCTTCGCCAGAAGGGGCAACCATGTCGGCACCGTCGGACGTGGCGGCATAACCTTCAAGTTCGCCATAAATTTTGGCACCACGCGCCAGCGCGTGCTCCAGTTCTTCAAGTACTAAACAACCGGCACCGGATGAAATGACAAAGCCGTCGCGGTTTTCATCATAGGTACGTGATGCGGTTTCTGGGCGATCGTTATATTTGGTAGATAACGCACCCATAGCATCAAACATCATGGCAAATGACCAGTGGCTTTCATCGCCACCGCCAGCAAACATGACGTCTTGCTTGCCCATTTGGATTTGTTCGCAGGCCACACCAATGCTGTGGGCACTGGTGGAGCAGGCTGAGGTGACGCCGTAGTTGATGCCTTTAATTTTAAACGCAGTGGCCAAAGAGGCTACGATGGCGCTGCCCATAGTGCGGGGCACACGGTAAGGGCCTACCTTACGGATGCCTTTTGCACGCAGGATATCCACACTTTCCACGATGTTCTCTGAAGAAGCACCACCGGCACCCATGATCAGGCCGGTATCTACGTTAGATACCTGGTCTTCAGGTAAACCAGAATCTGCAACCGCTTCTTTCATGGCGATGTAGCTGTAGGCGGCACCTTCGCCCATGAAGCGAATTAGTTTACGGTCAATGTGCTCTTTTACATCCAGATCAATGATGCCGGATACGTGAGAACGAAAACCCATTTCTTTAAAGGTTTCGTTAAGGCCGATACCAGGCTTTTGAGCTTTTAAAGACTCAACCACTTCGTCTTTGTTGTTGCCCAGGCTGGAAACTATGCCCATGCCAGTAATTACTACACGTCTCATTTTTCATCTCCAGGGAACAGGCCAACTCGCAAGTCTTTACCTGAGTAAATTTCTTTGCCATCTACATACATGTAACCATCGGCGATGGCCATGGCGGTGCCGCGGTCAATAACGCGACGAATATGGATATGGTATTTTACCACTTTATTGGTGGGCAATACTTCGCCAACAAACTTAATGGCGCCGGCACCCAGTGCGCGGCCTTTACCTTGGCGGCCACCCCAGCCTAGCCAGAAGCCAACCATCTGCCATAGGGCATCAAGGCCTAAGCAACCAGGCATTACCGGGTCACTTTCAAAGTGACAGTCGAAAAACCATAGGTCCGGGTTAATATCCAGCTCGGCGATGATTTCGCCCTTGCCGTATTCGCCGCCTTCTTTGGAAATGTGCAG
>MAAB01007737.1_pt1 | contig 12095 bp, 10 predicted proteins | sample 1115991 | NCBI WGS metagenome assembly MAAB01 (sample SAMN04961124, study PRJNA320927) | seawater metagenome | isolation source: sample BD02T18 sea water enriched with oil for 18 days | place: USA:Gulf of Mexico | collected 2013-07-27
TGCTTCTTCCAGCAAACCGTTGGTTGTAAAAAACCCACCATCGAAGACGGCTGCATGCTGAAGTGTACCAAAGCGACCACCATCACCAATGTCAAAGGCGTTTCCTTCTCCATCGACAAACAAAAAGGCGGCTACCCCAGCATTTATAACCACGAACAATTTTTAAATGTGGAGGCGGTCAACGACCTAGCCGACTTGTTCGATGAATTCTTTATCGACCTCACCAATATCGGCGCAGGGTCTAAAGGGCAGCAAGATAAATCGCAGCTACTGAAACACTTCGAAGCCCTGTTACAAGGAGTGGGTGATTCGGCGCAGCAGCTAGAAAAGATGGTGCCGATTGCAACGAATGCGCAGTATCGACAGGGTTTGTAATAGCTTTCTAGTGGGTGGGGCTGTTTTCTCTGAACAGGTCCCCACGCGAGCTGCAGACGAAAAGGCAGACTAGCGAAGCGGCTTAGGCCGTTTTAATGCGGGCCAGTCATCCATAAACGCTAAAGGATGAGCGTTTATTTATAAAATACGCCCGCTTGTCTGATTGAGATCAGTCTTTCTGGTCTTAGCCCCTTATCAATAGGCGTTATAGTGCTATGATCAGTGCCACTCCAGCGCCCCGCGTGTAGCTGGTTGAGGTCGCCCAGAAGCAATAATTTTTTATTAGCCGAGGAAGGGCAAGCAGTATCAATATGGATATTAATAGTGATGGACAAGTTTGACCAAATTCAGCAAATACACCGTTTATTGCGCAGTCATCAATACCCCGTTCCACTGGCGGTTCTTGCAGAAAAATTAGAGTGTTCAACTAGAACAGTGCGACGCCATTTAGACAGCCTACGACTTTATAATGCACCGTTAGAATATAGCCACCAATATAAAGGCTGGCATTACGTGGGGGATGACAGTCAACACTTCGAATTGCCTGGGCTTTGGTTAACCGCTGAAGAGTTACAGTCACTCAGTTTACTCATCAATCTACTGGATGACTTTGGCCCCGGTTCTCTTAAAAGCGAATTGAATCCGATTGAACGTGAAATAAATAAATTATTAGCGGCACGTGGAATACAGCCACAGGCTTTTCGCCAGCTAATAAAGATACTGCCGATCAACAATCGCCAGCTACCGAGTCATGTTTTTCAGCAACTCAGCGAAGCCTTACTGAAAGAACAGCAATTAACAATTCAATACGATAGTTATAACCATACAAAAACGGAACGCTGCATTAGCCCGCAAACACTCATCTATTACCGTGAGAACTGGTATGTGGATGCTTGGTGTCATCTGCGTAATAACTTGCGCACCTTTAGCCTAGCCAGAATAACCCAGTTATCCGTCAACAAAAAAAACGCTAAAAAAATATCAGAGCAGCAGCGCCAAGAACACTTCGCAGAATCCTATGGCATCTTTTCAGGGCAGGCAAAACACAGCGCAACCTTACGCTTCTTCCCGCAAGTCGCGAGAGAAATAGCGCAACAACAATGGCACCCTAAACAAATCGGCGAGTGGGATGGCGACGATTACCTGCTTAGTATTCCCTATGCCGATGATCGAGAATTGATTCAAGACATACTTAGGCACAGCCCGAATGTATTTGTAGAAAAACCCTTCGCGCTAAGGAAAAAAGTACAAGACAAATTGCAAGCGGCACTGGGCCTATTTGTGGGGAAAAGAGTACGTGTATAAAAAATAATCAGTAGGACACGTTTTGTCATAAGCAAGGTGTACGCTGGTTAGTAAAAGGGATAATAGGAATGAATGAGTTGACAGGAAGTTACTTTAAATATTGGGGAAAGGCTCAAAATGAGGCAGATGGCAGAGATATTCGCTATCACTTATTGCCTTATCATTGCTTGGATGTGGTGGCTGTTGCCGATGTTTGGTTAACTCACTCCACTGTTATGTTAAGACAAGCTGCGCAACAGGTCGGCCAGAGTGAGGAATTAACTCGTCGAATGATTTTATTTTTTGTTGCCTTACATGACTTAGGTAAGTATGACGCACGGTTTCAAGAGTTTGTGCCAACGCTTCGGTGTGACTTGCAGGGCGATAAATATGAAGTCGATAGAGAGGCCTATGATCATGGTTCATATGGTTTTTTGCACTTTCAACGGGAGTGCTTTAGTTCGCCTAATATGTTGGCAGTGGCGGGGCATCATGGTTTTTGTGATAAGGGTGCTGAGTACTTTGAACCGGATGCAGATGAAGAGTTGATCCAGCAAGATAGGCTAGCGCGTCAAGAGTGGGTGAGCTATTGCCTAGCTTACTTCGAGCTAAATGAGATTCCGGATATTAACTTAATTACTTCATTAGCTGGCTTGTGTAGTGTTTCTGATTGGATTGGCTCATCGATTACAAATTTTACTGAGACGGTGGAGGATTTGGATCAGTATTATATTGATGCTACCCCTAGAGCAAAGCAAGCGCTTGCCGATGCTGGTTTATTAACGAGTATAGAAGGGAGCGGTTTTAATTATTTGTTCCCAAACTATGCTCCACGTGGAATTCAACGGTTGATACCGGAGATTCCAGTGCAAGCCGGGTTAACTATTGTTGAATCAGATACCGGGTCAGGGAAAACCGAGTTTGCTTTAGCTTATGCTTCCTTATTAATAAAAGAAGGACTAGCTGACGGAATTGTTTTTGGTCTACCAACGCAAGCAACAGCCAATGGCTTATTTGACCGAATTGGCGAGGCGGCAACGAAGCTCTTTCCTGACAGCGCTGTGACGTTAGCTCATAGTAAGGCTAAATACTTAATTCCAGATGAGAATGGTTTTTTACACCAATCTAGTAAGCGAGCATTTTTAGGTTCTATGTCTGTCGCAACAGTCGATCAAATATTAATGGGTGTTTTGGGAGTTAAACATCAATTTGTACGCTCATTTGGTACTCAAAAGTCAGTATTAATTCTTGATGAAATACATAGTTTTGATGCGTATATGTATGGCTTGATTACGAAGGTTATCAGTGGGCAGCATGAGTCTTACTCTAGCGTTATTTTGTTATCAGCAACGTTGCCTTCTTCGATGAAAGACATGTTATTAGAGGTTTATGGGGGTGAAAGTATTAGCGATGCCTACCCACTTATTACACAAGTTGACTTAAAAGGACGAACGAGGGTTTTTGAAGTTGATGAACCGGTGGTTGAAAAGATAATTAAAAGTGAGTTATGGAGCTCTGAGAGTTTATTGCCAACTGAGGCGCAATGTAAACAGCTTATAAAATGGGCTGAAAGCGGAGCTGTGGTTGGGGTTATTTGTAACACGGTGCATGATGCTCAGCTGCTATATCAAATGATGAGTAAGCAGCAAAGTAATGTTGAGATTGATTTATTTCATGCACGGTTTGCAGTAGATGACAGAATTCGTATTGAAAAAGATATTCTAAATAAATATGGCAAGGATGCAGCGAGAAAAGGCCGTTTACTCATTGCGACGCAGGTTGTTGAGCAATCATTAGATTTAGACTTTGATGTGATTGTCAGTCAAATTGCACCGATAGAACTTCTAATGCAGCGCATGGGCCGGCTATGGCGGCATGATCGTACTAAATATCTTTACCCTAGGTCGGAAGCAATAAAGGCACCTATTTTTATAACACTATGCCCACCTATTGAAGTGGTGGAGAGCAGTTATTTAACAGCCTATAAAGGCAGTGCTTACGTATATAAAAATATTCGCGCTTTATATCGAACACAGAGATATTTAATTGATCACGAAAAGTTGGTTTTTCCTTGTAGCTACCGTGACGCAATTACATGGGTGCATTCAAGTGACAACTATCCAGCTGAGTCGGAGGAGCTATCCTCGCTTGCTGAAGAGTTTACGAACGCTCAAGACGGCAGTTACTTTGCGGCCAGACAGTTATGTAATCAATCAAATAAGCCCCTTACCGATGTTGACCCTCGATGTGCCTTATTAACGCGTGAAGGTGAAATGTCTCAGTCAGTTGTACTCTTTAATAAAAAGGAGTTACTGCATGGAGGCGATTATACAAATCAATCTGATAGAGAACGAAGTATGGTTTCTCTTTCAAGGAAACAGGCTAAAGGAAAAGTTGATAGTGAACTTTATTGTTTAAAAGCAGTTATTGGCGAGGATATTTTTTATAACAATTTAGGTGTTTATGACGAGCGCTTAGAACAGGAATTGCAGAAAATAAGTGAGGTGTAATAAATGTATATGTCTTTAATTGAATTAACAACGCTTGATAGCTATGAGCAGCATCAAGCTATTTGGACACTTTTTCCAAATACACCCGATAGGAAAAGGGATCACCTTTTTCGAATAGAGAATGAGCAAAAGGGAAAAGTTATCGCGCTCTTACAATCATCGACGGAGCCTGAAAGCAGCCCTGAAGCAAAAGTACTGCAAACTAAGCCTTTTGTATTGAGCCTAACATCGGGTGAGTATTGCAAGTTTAAGATTATTGCTAATCCAACAAAAAGGTTAAGCAAGGCACGTAATGTAGTGGAACTTAAAACAGAGCCTGAGCAAATAGAATGGCTGCAAAGAAAGTTGGAAGGGGCGAACGTTACGGTGACTTCACTGAGTTCTAAATTAGTCCGTAATAAAAAGCATTGCAACGCAGTATTTGTGGCTTTTGAAGGCATACTTCAAATTCATGAGGCTGAAAAAATACAGCGTGCTGTTGTGATGGGGCTTGGAAGGAAAAAACACGCCGGAGCGGGGCTCTTATCCCTCGCTAAAGTTAACTAAGGGAGATTCCATGTATCATAAAATATATGCGGCGTATTGCCGTTTATCTAAAGGCGACCAAGCAGAATTAAAACGCTGTAATTTAAAAAAACTACTGGATGCTCCGGCTTATTTTAGGGTTCTTAAAATGACAGGGCTAGAAGATACCCCACAAGTGGCAAGAATACTTTTTTTACTGACGGGAGTTAGTGTTTATCAGGCAGACGGTTTTTCTATTGCTGCAGCTCTTCATAATGCGGGGGTCAAGGAGTCACACGTTATTCAAATCACTCGCAGTGGTGATAACGGAATTGAATATTTGAAGCGGCAGCTTATCAGGTGCAAAAATATTGATTTAGATGATGTTGGCAAGCTGGCGCAATTTTGGGGTGCTAACGCTCGTCGTCACCTTCTAAAAGAATTCATTTTAAGTCAACAAGACTAACTCTATATAAGGACATAATTATGACTACATTTATTAATATTCATTCACTCATTTCACACCCATCATCAATGATGAACCGTGACGATTCAGGTCTTCAGAAAACAGCTGTTTTTGGCGGTTCAACGAGAAGTAGAATTTCCAGTCAGTGTTTGAAAAGGGCTATTCGGACAAGTGATATATACAAAGAAACAGTTGCCGAGGTTTCAGTAAGAACAAATAAGTTTGATGAGCTTTTAGCCGTTTGCATTAAGGAAATTCCCGCAGCAAGTACGGAAGAAATTGAAGAGGTTCTTTTAAACTTAGGTTCGAAAGTAAAAAAAGAGAAAAACAAAGAGACAGGAGAAACCTCTCGGCACTTTGATGCCGTTCAACCTTACTCTATTGGTGAAATTCGTGAGGCAGTTAATATGCTTCAATCAGGCACTACATCTAAGGATCTTAAAAAGATACCTTTAATACCAACCTTAGACGTTGCACTATCAGGAAGAATGGATGCGAGTTGTCCAGAGAGGAATATTGAAGCAGCGATGAGTGTGGCGCATAGCCTAACAACACATGACGCAGATATTGAGGTCGATTGGTTTACCGCATGCGATGACTTGTCTGAACAAGGGTCGGGACATATCGGTTCAACAGAGTTTAGTTCAGGTGTTTTTTATCGCTATGCTTCTATTAATTTAGATTTGTTGGCGAAAAATACGGGCAAGAGTAAAAGTGAACTAAATGAAACAATTAATATGATTATTCGCTGCTTTGCTCAAGTTAGTCCGTCAGCAAAGCAGAAAGTTTTTGCTGCACATAATGTAGCTGATTTTATTATGGTAACTGAGTCCGACCAGCCTTTATCATTAGCCAATGCATTTAGAACCGCTATAAAAAATAAAGGTGATGTTATGGAGAAATCGATCAACAGCTTGGTGAGTCACTATGACAAACTAGTGGATGGCTTTGAGCTCAACTCAAGGGCTAATGCATTTGATTTGACCGATGTAATGCATAGCGACAAAGTGAATACAGTATCTAAAATTAGTGAGCTTTCTTTTAACTAAAGGAGAAAGTATGGAAACCTTGATCTTAAAAACAGACGGGATGTCGGCATACGGCCTGCAGACATTTGACGTGCAGCGAAGAGTGAATAACTTCCCAACACGCTCAGCCATTATTGGAATGCTGGGGGCGGCCTTAGGGGTGAATCGTGAAGACCATTCTCAGATTTATTCGCTATCTAAAAAGTTGCAAATTGCTGTTCAGGTGAATCAAACGGGTGTGAAAATAGTGGATTATCACACTGTTCAAAATTTCCGCAGTCCAATAGGTAAAATCCAAAAAGGGACTAAACCGACGTATAGAGAATATTGGTGCGACAGTGAGCACTCTTTTGCGTTGACGGCAGATGAAGGAACAATAAGAGAGCTTGTTACGGCTGTAAAAAAGCCGGTCTATACACTGTTTCAAGGAAGGAAGTCGTGTCCAATATATCGACCACTATTTGAATCGATTGTGGACAATGATAATCCAGTAAACGCTTTGTTAGATGCTGGTTTTGGAGGGCAAATATACAGCGATGTGCCAGGTAATCATCAGGTCGCTGTTGGTCAAGTTAGAGACCTCACAACTGATAGCGCAAGAAAGAAAGCGATTCGTAGCGTTTATATCTGCGGGATAGGAGGAGAGGATGAATCTCTTAACGGATAAGTTTATATCGACGACAGTAGGGAAGGTTTCCTTAAAGGATATTTTAACTTCGGATACGGACTATCAGCTACAGTATTTTTTTGATGAAATTCAATTAGCAATGTTTCAGTTACTTGGGTCGCTTTCTACCATTGTTCTTAAGCCGACAATGGATGAGCTAAGGAGCTACCTTATAAAGGGTGTAACAGAAAATAAATATGACGAAGCTTTAAAAAGTATAGATCTGAGTCTTTTTCACTCCCAGAGTTTTATGTGCTCAAAAAGTGATAAGAGTGATAGCTTTGTCGCACCTATTACTAAAATGATTTCAGGTATTGAGTGCGGTGGGTCAGCCAATGCATTCGGCCTATTTTCAGAGATTTCTAGCGCGGAAGTAATCTGCACCGATTGCGCGCCAGTATTAAATTACAACCTGCATATGAACATTAAAGGAGAGTGCTTTAGTAAGACGGGTGCAACAGGTATACGTGGTGGTGGAGCTATATCTACTTTAGTTGCTACAAAGACTCTTAAAAAAACCATATTAGCGAATACGATTGCAATAGACTTTTTTACGGAAAAATATGAGTATGAGAAAGGTGTCGAGAACGCGTTAATGTGGGAAAAGCCACCAGAAGGGGATGTTTACTATGCTCACAAAATGGGGTTGGAACGGGGTTTATTTGCTCTTGCTTATCATATGAAATTCAATGTGTTAGATGCGCCATGTATTTGTGATGTGTGTGGGGCGACAGGGGCGCAGTCAATTAGAGAGTTTTCGCGGCTGAAGTATACAGGTGTATATGGTTCGACAAAAAATGGTCGAGAATTAGGCGCTGGTTGGTGGCCGCACCCTTATACCCCAACAACAAAAAAACAAGAGGGAATCTTTCCTGTTTGTGCACGAGGGCAAGGCTGGCAGAGTTGGCAGAATTTTACTTCTTACATCATCGGTCAAGAGACGGATAAAGCACTTTCATTTCCCGCTCCAATTGTTGAGCAATATAAGGATCTAGTGTCAGGCCATGCGAATTTATTAGTAGGGGGCAATATTGCGGATCAAGGATCAGTAATAGGTCGTGTTTATGATATGTATCCGATGCCCGAACATTGGGATGCTAATTTGGCACGTATAACTAAAGTAATTAAGGAAGGGCTAAGAGTTAAGGAGCGTTTGTCGATGGCGATCAATAAAATATTTGCTGCTGGTTATGATAAGGCGTTTGTTGCGGGGATAAAAGAAAATGCTATGCAGCAGTTTGTTTCAAATGCTCAAAGCATTATCCAAGGGTTATTATTAGATCTTGATCGCAAAAGCGAGCGCGAGTTGCGGAAAGAAGCGTTAAAAGATTTAAAGCAAGAGGCTGTGTCAATACATCGTTCACTCATTAGCAAGTATCAAAATGACTTGCCACTATTTAAGGCCTTGGTAAAAGGGGAAAAAGCATTGTTTTCATTAGGGTTAGAGTAGGGGACCGATGACTGATTTCATACCGCTTAAACCTATACCAATGAAAGACCGTGTGTCGATGATCTTTCTTCAGTATGGGCAGGTTGATGTTAAAGATGGGGCTTTTGTGCTTATCGATAAGAATGGTATCCGTACTCATATTCCAGTAGGAGGTATTGCCTGCATTATGCTTGAGCCGGGTACGCGAGTTTCTCATGAGGCAGTTAAGCTAGCGGCGCAAGTGGGAACACTTTTGGTTTGGGTAGGTGAGGGCGGGGTTCGTTTATATGCATCGGGGCAGCCGGGAGGTGCTCGCGCAGATAGATTGCTATACCAAGCAAAATTAGCTCTTGATGACACGTTGAGATTAAAAGTGGTTAGAAAAATGTATGCTCTTCGATTTAATGAAGAACCTCCTCAGCGTCGTAGTGTTGAGCAGCTTAGAGGTATAGAAGGCGCTAGAGTAAAAAGCACTTATAAAGTTTTAGCGAAGAAATATGGTATTCAGTGGAATGGCAGGCGATATAACCCAAAAGATTGGGGGCAGGGGGATGTTGTAAATCAATGTATAAGTGCTGCAACATCATGTCTTTACGGAGTAACGGAAGCTGCTGTGTTAGCGGCAGGTTATGCACCCGCCGTTGGATTTATTCATACTGGGAAGCCTCTGTCATTTGTTTACGATATTGCGGATATTTTTAAATTTGATGGCGTTGTTCCTTTAGCTTTCAAAATAGCATCACAAAATCCCTATCAGCCAGACAGGCAAGTAAGGCTAGCCTGTAGGGATTACTTTAGAGAACAAAAAATACTTAAAAGAATAATCCCTTTAATTGAGGAAATATTATCTGCCGGAGAAATTGTGAAACCAGAGCCAGCTAAAGAATCAGTACCACCGGCAATTCCAGTAGAAAAAGGAGTTGGTGATTCAGGGCACCGGGGTGGGTAGTTAATGGCGATGACAGTTGTTGTTACAGAATCTGTACCCCCAAGGTTAAGGGGGCGTTTAGCTGTATTTTTGTTGCAAATAAGAGCAGGTGTTTATGTAGGGGATATTTCTAAAAGAATAAGAGAAATGATCTGGCAGCATTGTGAGTGCTTTATTGAAGATGGGAATATTGTAATGGCTTGGTCAACAAATACTGAGTCTGGATTTGATTTTCAAACACTAGGCGATAACCGAAGGATACCTGTTGAGCTTGATGGGTTGAGGCTAGTTTCTTTTTTACCTGAAGAAGAAAAAGATGCTCTTTAACAGCTAGAGAAAAACGGTATATTTTATTGGTAGAAATTTGACTGGAATATTTTCCATTTATAATCAATAAGGTATGCTAAGTGCGTTCCCCACACCTGTGGGGATGAACCGAGCGCCCCACGTTTTGACCCTTCCGCCCGCGAGCGTTCCCCACACCTGTGGGGATGAACCGCCCTCGAACTGCAAATGCTATCTGAGCGCTGAGCGTTCCCCACACCTGTGGGGATGAACCGTTACGAGGGTGGGGAACCGGAAGAAATAAACGGCGTTCCCCACACCTGTGGGGATGAACCGTTTTGTAATTTCTATAATGTCCGGCTGGGTATGCGTTCCCCACACCTGTGGGGATGAACCGCGAAAAATCGGCGGCTGAAACGGTCGCAGATTGCGTTCCCCACACCTGTGGGGATGAACCGCTAAAACCCTTTGGAATTTCGACCCAAAAAGAGCGTTCCCCACACCTGTGGGGATGAACCGGTCGCGCTGATGTGATTATCATCCCAACCTCTGCGTTCCCCACACCTGTGGGGATGAACCGTAATCATATGAAAAAGACAAGCACCGGCGAGAGCGTTCCCCACACCTGTGGGGATGAACCGTCCTCGCATATGATCGAGTCGGTGTCGCAATAGCGTTCCCCACACCTGTGGGGATGAACCGCCGCAAGGAAAAAATATAATTCTTCTAGGCATGCGTTCCCCACACCTGTGGGGATGAACCGTCACTCTGTATAAATGGGAAATCTTCAGAGTAGCGTTCCCCACACCTGTGGGGATGAACCGCCTCCGCTGAAAAAGCCGACACAAACATGACGGCGTTCCCCACACCTGTGGGGATGAACCGGAACGTTTGTTGATTGTGCGCTTGAAACAGCGGCGTTCCCCACACCTGTGGGGATGAACCGTCCTCGTAATTCGTGGCAATCGCCCCCGTTGTGCGTTCCCCACACCTGTGGGGATGAACCGCAGTCTAAAAAAGACGCGGAAACGCTGGCGCTGCGTTCCCCACACCTGTGGGGATGAACCGGCGCGAATATTGATGAAGTGACGGTTGAGTCTGCGTTCCCCACACCTGTGGGGATGAACCGCCTTTTACAGCCCGCTTGCCATAATCACGCCTGCGTTCCCCACACCTGTGGGGATGAACCGATTGTTACAACAACAGGCCACACTAGATCAATGCGTTCCCCACACCTGTGGGGATGAACCGCCTTGCACGGTGAGTTCTAACTTGTGTTTTCTTGCGTTCCCCACACCTGTGGGGATGAACCGTATAGGTGTCACAAGAAACCTATACTAAAACCGCGTTCCCCACACCTGTGGGGATGAACCGAGCGTCTATCTCCATGTGTCCCTTTTAGATACGCGTTCCCCACACCTGTGGGGATGAACCGACCGAAAAAATGACGCGGTTTAGTCGGGTCTACGCGTTCCCCACACCTGTGGGGATGAACCGCCCGAAAAAATGACGCGGTTTAGTCGGGTCAAGCGTTCCCCACACCTGTGGGGATGAACCGTTTTTTATCACTAGGAAAAGCGTCAATAAGCAGCGTTCCCCACACCTGTGGGGATGAACCGTACCGTAATTGTAGCTCTTTCCGTTCACCCGTGCGTTCCCCACACCTGTGGGGATGAACCGAGTCAACCAGCGCAACCATCATTTCCGGTGATGCGTTCCCCACACCTGTGGGGATGAACCGGCAGTTTACACTTGGGTTTGGATCAAAGACCTGCGTTCCCCACACCTGTGGGGATGAACCGAGATGCCTGTGAATGGGTGGCTAAACGCATGTGCGTTCCCCACACCTGTGGGGATGAACCGCTGTTAGGTAGTTCCATTATTTTTCTCCTGTTAGCGTTCCCCACACCTGTGGGGATGAACCGAGCCTTTGTGCTGAAAAGTTGGTTGTCGCTCAGCGTTCCCCACACCTGTGGGGATGAACCGGCTAGGTGTTGACGTGGCGCGTTTTGGCGACGGCGTTCCCCACACCTGTGGGGATGAACCGTGGGGATCGTTAGTAATTACTATCACACCAAGGCGTTCCCCACACCTGTGGGGATGAACCGTCCTCGTAATTTGTCGCGATTGCACCCGTTGTGCGTTCCCCACACCTGTGGGGATGAACCGGAATCCAAGTGGGTCTTATACGGTCTGAATGTGCGTTCCCCACACCTGTGGGGATGAACCGAGAGGTGTACGGTGCTGAAGCAGCCGAATCATGCGTTCCCCACACCTGTGGGGATGAACCGGTCAGAGTCTTTTAAACGTTTAGGGAATATCAGTGTTCCCCACACCTGTGGGGATGAGCCGTGATAGTTGATAACTCAATCGTTCAAAAGTTAGCGTTCCGCATACCTGTGAGGGTACGACTGGCTTTGTGTTTATGGGGCGGCGTGGTTGTGATGCCGGCCACTGTCTTTTCCTGCAACCCCTGCTAAAACGATTTTTTCTTAACAAGCGTATGGTCAGCGATCGCAGTTAAAACAAGGTTATCGTTTCATTGTCCATTTCTTCTTCAGGCTCTTTGTCATCCTCAACAACGCTCGCTTTTAACGCCTCATCAATTTGCTTAAGAAT
>MAAB01042841.1_pt1 | contig 12095 bp, 11 predicted proteins | sample 1115991 | NCBI WGS metagenome assembly MAAB01 (sample SAMN04961124, study PRJNA320927) | seawater metagenome | isolation source: sample BD02T18 sea water enriched with oil for 18 days | place: USA:Gulf of Mexico | collected 2013-07-27
ATTACCTACTAGAAGCACTTGCTCTAGATCAATTGATTCACCCGTAGCTGTCTCAATTTTTTCAACTTTAAGGGTTTGACCCTCTTCAACACGGTATTGCTTACCGCCAGTTACGATAACTGCGTACATATGCGTCTCCAGGACGTGGCTTTATCGCTTGCAGCGGGTTGTTACTTAGCCTACTTCTATGAATCACACTTTGGTAACTCTATAATAGGGAACAAGTCCAACAAGTCGGGCGCGAATTATATAGTAAAGGGTAAGGGATAGCAAAGGGATGACGTAATAGTGGATAAAGGTCAAAAGTTACGTAATTTTAGTGTATTTGCCCTCTTTTTTTACCCGCTCAAGCTTGCCTCTTAGCCCCCTCATCATTAGGATACAAATCTCTAAAAAACAAGTAGGTTGGCATGCTAGTCAAAGACATTTACCAAGTAGTTGAACAGGATTTTCTACAGGTAAACCACATTATTAACGAGCAATTGCACAGTGACGTCCCTCTCGTTGAAAAAATTGGTCAACATATTATAGAAAGTGGTGGCAAACGCATGCGCCCTCTTCTGGTATTGCTAGCCGCTAAGTCTTTAAATTACCAAGAAAAAGATCACGCCTTATTGGCCAGCATTATAGAGTTTTTACACACCGCCACCTTATTGCATGATGACGTAGTCGATATATCAGACCTGCGCCGCGGCAAAACCACCGCCAACGCCAAATGGGGCAATGCGCCCAGTGTTTTGGTAGGCGATTTCTTGTACAGCCGCGCCTTTGAGATGATGGTGCAACTGGGCTCCCTGCCTATAATGAAAATCCTATCAAACGCCACCTGTGTAATAGCAGAAGGTGAAGTACTGCAATTAATGAATGTAAAAAACCCCGATGTCAGCGAACAAAAATACATGGATGTTATTCAGGGTAAAACCGCCATGTTATTTGAGGCCAGCTCTCATTCTGGCGCTTTAATTGCTCAAGCTAATCCAGAGCAAGCTGAGGCGCTGCGCCTATACGGGCACCACGTGGGCATGGCCTTTCAACTTGTGGACGATGTATTAGACTATGTGGGCGACGCCAAAGAATTAGGCAAGGATGTGGGAGATGACCTGGCCGAAGGAAAACCCACATTACCGCTAATTTTCGCCATGCAACACGCCCCAACGGAGCAAGCACAACTGATCCGTCAAGCTATTCGCAAGGGCGGCACCGAAGACCTGGAACCCATCATTAAAATCGTACAGCAATGCGGTGCCATCGATTACACCAACAATCTAGCACGCGAACACGCGGTTAAAGCTAAACAAGCTATCAACACACTGGACAACACTCCGGCCAAAAAAGCACTGGGCGCCCTTGCAGACCTTGCAGTTGAGCGCACTCATTAACGGTAAACCACGAACTTACTAGGTTTCTTGCACTCTTAGACCCAGAGCACTCACAACTCTGGGTCCATAAACCTCTTCCCTTAGTCAGAGTGCAAAACACACTGAAATACCCCATTATAGATGCCATCTAACGACAACTGAGACTGTGAAACATGAGCCTACGGAAAATATCACGCCTTCTACTACTTGGCAGCATACTGATAAGCTCCATAAGCTGGGCCAGCCTATTTGAAGACAGCAATCAGCGCACCACTGCCATCCCAGCGTCAGAAGCCATTCAATTTGAGAAACAATCCCTAGACGGGCAGTTTCAGGTTTTATTTAACCTTAAAGATCAAATATACCTTTATCGAGACAAACTAAAACTCACACTTAAAGATGGCACTCCATACAAGCATGCTAAGTTCTTAGAAGAGCCTCAGATCATCCAAGACCCCAGTTTTGGCGAAGTAGCGGTGTTTTTCAACTCGGCCACACTGTTAATTGATCACACTCAATTACCGGCCGACACCCAACAATTGACCATGAAGTACCAAGGCTGCGATGAGGCTATTGGCCTTTGCTACCCACCGCAAAAAGTAAAACTGAATATCCAAGCAAGCAATACCGCAGCGACTGAAAACAAGGCCGCCAGTAAGTCTATAGGTGAGCTGAATAACGCAGGCAGCATTCAAAGTTTTTTACAAAATGCGGGCACATTCGTGGTGATCGTAACCTTCCTACTATTAGGAATCGGCCTTACTTTTACCCCATGTGTACTGCCTATGGTGCCTATTTTATCCAGTGTAATTGCAGGTCACGACAACCTAACCCCACGTAAAGGCTTCATGCTTTCAACCGCCTATGTACTCGGTATGGCCATCACATTTGCTTTAGCAGGTGTATTGGTCGGTGTATTAGGTGCGCGCTTTAATATTCAAATTTACATGCAACAACCCTGGGTACTGGCCATTTTTGCCGGTATGTTTGTAATGCTTGCCTTGTCTATGTTTGGTTTTTATGAAATTCGCCTACCGCGCTTTATTCAAGACCCACTAGATAAACTTAACCAAAATCAAAAAGGCGGCGGTTTAATCAGCGTATTTTTAATGGGCGCTCTTAGCGCCATTGTGGTCAGCCCTTGCGTGACTGCACCTCTTGCAGGTGCCTTAGTTTACATCAGCACCACAGGTGACGCCGTTTTAGGTGGCTTTGCTCTGTTTGCGTTAGGCCTAGGTATGGGACTGCCTCTTATTGCCATTGGCACCACAGGCGCATCCGTTATGCCTAAAGCCGGTATGTGGATGGAGAAAGTTAAAAGCTTTTTCGGAGTATTATTATTGGCAGTGGCTTTATGGATACTAGGCCGTGTTTTACCTGAAGATATTTATCTGGCAGCATGGGTTATTTTATTAGGCACATATGCTGTTATTTTAGGCGCCTTTGAAGCGGCCGATTCCGGCAAGCAACGCTTAGTTAAAGGCCTAGCATTAGTTACTTTTGCCTTTGCCATAATACTTATGTTTAAAGTGGTAATAGGTGCAAGCGTGGGCCAAGCCCAAACTACCAATGGCATTATTAATTCACCAACCAATAGTCTAGCTAACACTCACAAAAGCGCTTCAATATTTAAAACCATCACAACTGAAGATCAATTAAATACCCTGCTTAGCACAGGCAAGAGCCAGGAAAAAATAGTGATGGTGGACCTATACGCCGACTGGTGCATTGAATGCAAAATAATGGCAAAAACTTTATTTGCAGATGAACAAGTTAAAAATAGACTGGCGTCATTTGAAAGCATTAAATTGGACATCACTGAATTTAATGACTTCCATAAAAACTACCTTGAAGAAAAAGGCATCTTTGGCCCACCCGCCTTATTGTTTTATGGCAAAGACGGCAACGTTATTAAAGACGCGCAAATACTAGGTGAGATTAGTAAAGAAGACTTCTTACAACACTTAGATCAGTTTGATAACTAGTTAGACGCTGACTTTAATATTTAAAAAGCCCTGCCCTGCAGGGCTTTTATGTTCAGGATAAACAGTCAGTTTTTTTGCTCCAGACAAACCCTAAGTACCTACATCCATGTAGGCAATAGCGCCGTGCCAAGGTCGTTATAGGGATGCCACTTATCAGAACAATGCATGGAGCAATTGTCGAATAGCAAAGAGCGTACATGCTCAACTCGCATGGGCGTGCTAACTCATACAAATCAAACAAAAATTCACTTGCAAGCAAGCCCCTACGAAAAATAGCAAGAGCACATCATGCAGAAGTGCTCCGCACTTTTTGAGCATTACATACATAAAACTACACCGAGCACTCTTATCACCCACAGGTCGTGACACTTTTATCACAGGCATAAAAAAACCTGCAAAAGCAGGTTTTTTTACAGCTTAACTGAGAGTTACTTTTCAGTTTTTTTAGCTGTAGTCTTTTTAGCTGTCGTTTTCTTAGCCGTAGTTTTCTTAGCTGTCGTTTTCTTAGCTGTCGTTTTCTTAGCTGTAGTCTTCTTAGCTGTAGTCTTCTTAGCTGTAGTCTTCTTAGCTGTAGTCTTCTTAGCTGTCGTTTTCTTAGCTGTCGTTTTCTTAGCGGCTGTTTCTTTCGTCGCAGACGCTTTCTTAGCCGTAGTTTTCTTAGCTGTCGTTTTCTTAGCGGCTGTTTCTTTCGTCGCAGTCGCTTTCTTAGCTGTCGTTTTCTTAGCAGCTGTTTCTTTCGTCGCAGACGCTTTCTTAGCTGTCGTTTTCTTAGCGGCTGCTTCTTTCGTCGCAGGCGCTTTCTTAGCTACTGCATCTTTCTTTGCAGAGGCTTTTTTAGCTGCAGGTTTCGCTTCAGCTTTGGCGCCAGGACGAACACCACTCTTAACAAACTCAGCCAATTCGGCCATAGCTTTCTTTTGAGCAGTGTCTAGCTTGCCAATTTTATTTAGGTTTTGCAGACGCTTAAGATCTTTTTTCGCCACGGCGATTTCTTTCTTAAGTTCTTTTTTACCCTGAAACTCGTCTTTAAGCTTCTCTTGCTCTTCTTTGTAACGAGCTTCACGGTCTTCTTGCTGCTTTACTAAATCTTTTTGCTGATCGCCACGCTCATCACTACGTTCGCTTCGAGCCTTAAGGCGTGATGCTTCAAGCTTTTCAAGCTCAGCTTTACGCTCTGCACGTTCTTGCTGGACACGCACTTGCTCTTCAGGATCTACTTCAGGAGCTGCATCCACAGACGCAGACAATCCTCCACCCAATAGCGCTTCTAAAGCGGCTATTTGATCTACGATGCCTTCACCTTCTTGTGCTTGTGTCGCTTGCTTAAGAATTTTATTGTAGGTAGGACGGTTTGAATTTTTTGAACGCTTGCCAGGTTTAGCCATATGAATCAGATGCTCGGTCCTGTAGAAAATTTTAAGGTGTACATAAATCGCGCGCCATTATAACCAACTTCCTGCAATAGGCCAAAACTAATGCAAACTTATTTGCAAATAGAGGCTAAAATTGATCAATACCGGTCTAATTAGCGTATCTAAAACCGTAAACTGGGGTGAAACCTCAATTTATTCGGTAATGCCCTCGCCAATTAAACCGGTATCCACAAATTCTAGACCATTTTTTAATCAACCGCTGGGCATTTTCTAAATATTTACTAAGTAAGAAGTTATACCCTTATACTAGTTTCTCACCCTTCATTTGCTGATCAGCGTGATAAGATGAACGCACCATGGGGCCACTGGCCACACGCTTAAAACCCATTTCTTTTGCTAACTCACCTAACTCATCAAATTCATCAGGGTGAACAAAACGGTCCACAGGTAAATGGTGCTTACTGGGTTGTAAATACTGACCCAAGGTAATCATATCTATATTGTGCGCACGCATATCCTTCATCACCTGAATCACTTCTTCATTGGTTTCACCCACACCCAGCATCAAACCGGATTTAGTGAGAACCTCTGGGCGAGCTTCTTTGTATCGCTTCAGTAAGTCCAGTGACCATTGATAATCAGAGCCTGGGCGTACCTTTTTATAAAGAGACGGTACGGTTTCTAGGTTGTGATTGAATACGTCCGGGGGCGTTTGCGCCAATATTTCCAAGGCAATATCCATACGCCCACGAAAATCAGGCACTAACACTTCAATTTCAAGTTTAGGACTGAGTTCTCGGGAATGGCTTATGCAATCGGCAAAGTGCTGAGCACCGCCATCACGTAAGTCATCACGGTCAACGGATGTAATAACAACATACTTAAGTTCCATGTCAGCGATGGCTGCCGCCAATTCTTTAGGCTCGTTTTCAGCTAATGGATTAGGACGACCATGACCCACATCACAAAATGGACAGCGACGAGTACAAATGTCTCCCATGATCATGAAAGTTGCAGTACCACCGCCAAAACACTCACCCAAGTTAGGGCAAGCAGCCTCTTCACAAACTGTGTGTAATTTATGCTTGCGCAGCTTTTTCTTCACTTCACTAATTTTGGCGCTGGCTGGGATACGTACGCGAATCCAATCGGGTTTACGTTGCATGGTTTCGGTGGGAATAACTTTTATAGGGATACGGGCCATTTTCTCAGCACCACGAAGTTTAATCCCTTGTTTTTTATCAACCTTTTTTTCAGCCACAGGAGTGTGGGTGTTTACGTCTTTGCTCATGGCAATTCACTACCTAATTCTTGCTTGCCACTGTACGACAAACATTGGACTATCTGGTCAACTAGCTGATGGCCAATGACCTCTATGTTGGGTTGTTTTATATGGTTAGCCATCTGAGTCATAACCAACCCCGCGTACCCACATGGGTTAATACGGTGAAAGGGCTCTAAGTCCATATCTACATTTAAGGCCAATCCATGAAAACTGTAACCGCGGCGAATTCGCAAACCTAACGAGGCTATTTTGCCGGCGTTAGTATAGACACCGGGTGCATCTTTTTTTGCGTGTGCACCAATCTCATACTGAGCCAATAAACCTACGAGGCTTTGCTCAATCGCTGTTACCAACGACCTGGGGCCTACATTTAAGCGTTTTAGGTCGGCCATTATATAGGCAGTGACCTGCCCGGGACCATGATAGGTTACCTGTCCGCCGCGATCAGCTTGCACCACTGGGATATCACCGGTAAATAACAAATGCTCTGGTTTGCCGGCCTGCCCCTGAGTAAATACCGGGTTATGCTCTAACAGCCAGATTTCATCCTGAGTATCTTGATTGCGGGTATCGGTAAAGTTTTTCATGGCTTGCCACACGTCTGTGTAGTCAAGGTTTGCGCCCAAGAAACGTACCCCAAGCTGCATTACATCACCATTCTTATGCGTTTGTGCTGAATTAAATCCTTATGTAACGCTTCAAGTTGATCGACACCGGTGGCGGTAATGAAAAACGTAATAGATGTAAAACGACCATTACTGCTTTCATTGCTCTTAATATTGTCCAATCTCAAATCCAATACATGTTTACCCATTATAGCCACCACAAAATCTTGGTAGTCAGCGCTGGATTCACCCAGAACTTTCACTGGGTAATTAGGGCAGGGAAATTGTATCTTAGCGGGATCTGCTTTTTGGGCCATAACGTCAACTGCTTATTAATGGGTGGGTTTCTGCCTTAATCAAAACCATAAGGCAGAATGGGTGTTTTATTAAGCTTAGCTAAATAAAGAGAAAAAGAAGAGCGTAATGTAATCCCAGATGCGCGCTAAAAAGCCAGCTTCTTTTACATTTGCTAAGGCAATTAATGGCTTTTCTAACAATACTTTGCCATCTAACGACACCTTAATTTGGCCAAATTCCATGCCTTTACTAACAGGGGCCTTAATCACTTCATCAATGCTGTTTTCAACATTTAAGTTGCCTTTTTGACCGCGAGGTATAGTAATGTAAACGCCATTTTTAACCCCTAAATCTAAAGAATCGGTTTCGCCTAACCAAACTTTAGAGCTCTGCAGAGTTTCTTGCTGAGCATATAGCTTGTGGCTTTCAAAGTAGCGAAAACCATACGTCAGTAACTTTTGTGACTCTCTCGCACGAGCACGTTCCGAACGTGCGCCCATCACCACTGAAATTAAGCGCATGCCATTATCTGTAGCACTGGAAACTAAGCAGTAACCCGCCTCATTGGTGTGGCCTGTTTTCAGTCCGTCTACTCGAGGGTCCCAAAACAACAATAGGTTACGGTTTTTCTGTGAGATATTATTAAACTTAAATTCTTTCTCTTTATATAAGGGATAGTATTCGGCGTGATCAAAAATTATATGATGGGCCAATTTAGATAAGTCACGTGCGGTACTCCGGTGCTCCTTAGATGGCAGCCCGGTAGCATTATTATAATGAGTATTAGTCATGCCCAGTTGAGCCGCATATTGGTTCATCACATCAACAAATGCTTCTTCGGTGCCACTTACATGCTCAGCCAACGCAATACTGGCATCGTTACCCGATTGAATAATAACCCCTTTTAGCAAATCCCCCACTTCAACGGATTTACCTTCTTGGATAAACATGCGCGAGCCTTCGGCTTTCCACGCTTTTACACTGATTCGAACCTTTTCATCTTCTTGGATATTGCCATAGGCTAATTCCTCAGTAACCACAAAGCTGGTCATCATCTTAGTCAAGCTAGCGGGCGGTAAAATACGGTCAGCATCTTTCTCGACCAAGACGACACCGCTGTTGGCATCGATTAAGATGTAGGAGGTAGCCGCCAAAGATGGTGGCTTGGGTATAATACTGGGGGCTGCCCATGACAACTGGGCGATAAGTAACAATGAGCTGACTATGACAATTCGCATGTTTCAATAAAATCTGAAGGAAATTGCAGGCATTGTAGCATGCTATGACGGTTTGTTAAGTTGCCAATCCACAACATCACAAATGTGTACAAAAGCTAAAAAAGTGCACTCTAATAGGTATTGCCTAACTCAAATAACTATCCTAAATCGTCTTTTAGTATGGCAACAACAAACCTCGTGAGAGCTTTTGGTCAATTAGCGTGGTTTGAATGGCTTCAAGTCGTTGGGGTTTAACGGGGCCAATTCTAACTTTATGTAGTATTTTACCGCCCTCATTAACAGGGTGTATGTAAACGGGTTCCACCAGTAAAGACGATAGCGTTTTCTGAAGCTTTAGTGCTGAACTGGCATTTTGAAACGCACCCACCTGTAAATGACGGCCGTCATTTTGAGGCGCTTTTTTCGCTCTAGGGTAGGGCGCGGCAATTAAGTCCACCTTAACTTGGGCTGTACCTAAATTAACAAAACCCAAACGCACGGCTGCGGCGTACGATAAATCAATTAAACGATCACCATGAAACGGGCCACGGTCATTCACCCGCACAATAAGGCTTTTTTTATTTTTAAGGTTGGTGACACGAACATAACTGGGTAAAGGCAGGGATTTATGAGCGGCACTAAACTCATACACATCAAAGCGCTCACCGTTACTGGTGGCATGACCATGAAACTTTTGACCGTACCATGAAGCAGTGCCCTCCTGAGAATACTTAGTGAGGCCCTTGGATACTTGATATGTTTTCCCCCATACTTCGTATTGATCGGGATTACCAATACGACTCATGGGCTCACTTGCGGGTTTAGGCTCTTTTAAATGCTTTATACGTTCATCAAATACTGGTGTACTGTCCACGGCCTGCTGATATCTTGAATGACTACAGGCCTGCAGTAGTAACATCGCGCAGGCACACGCAATAAGTCTTACTAACATCGATTACTTAACCAATTCTTGGCTCAGCTCATACACCGCTCGCGCATAAAGACGGCTGTGGTTGTAACGGGTAATCACATAAAAGTTTTTATAGGCTAGCCAGTACTCTTGGTTATCTTCGAATTTATAACGAAACAAGGCCGCCGGCTGCTCACTGCGATTTTTAGGCAGATTAACACCCCGCTCTTTCCACTGTTTAAAGCTGCCTTTAAGCGATAATGTTTCATTAGCGTACTGATCTGCATCAGTATTGTTAAGCGTGACTCTATCCGCTACTGGTTGACCTTTTTTCCAGCCATAACGTTTAAAGTAATAGGCAACACTGGCGATAGCATCGCCGCGATTCGTCCATAAATCTTTTTTACCGTCACCGTCGTAATCCACTGCATAACTAATATAGCTCGATGGAATAAATTGACCCAAGCCCATGGCACCCGCATAAGAGCCCTTAATATCCAATGGCTGCAAGTTATTATCTCGCACCATTAAAAAGTAATTTTTCAATTCACGATAAAATAAAGACCTTTTTGGGTAATCGAACCCCAATGTTGCCAAGGCGTCAATCACACGGTAACTGCCCGTATTGCGACCGTAAAATGTCTCAACGCCTATAACGGCAGCAATGACTTCACGGGGAACCCCGTATTTAGCTTCAACGTCATCGAAAATATCCTTGAATTCAATTAAAAACTCTTTGCCCTCTTTTATTCTTTTCTCTTTTAAGAAGATGGCACGATACTCATACCAAGCTTTTGTTCGCTCAGCTGGACGGGCAATGGCCTCCAAAATGCTGTCTTTACGTACTGCCTGAGACAATACATCACGCAGCACTTTAGGATCATATTGATGCTCTTGCACCATTTCCTGAATGAAAGGTTCCAACTTAGGATGATCGTTATAATCACCGTTGGAGGCAAATAAACCACTAAATAAAGCTAAAGCACTTAACGATACCAATTGAACACCTATTTTTAATTACATCTGACGATGCGTATATACCGACATTATTACGCCAAAGGCCGCCATGAGAGTTACGATGGAAGTACCGCCATAACTTACCAAAGGCAAAGGCACTCCCACCACAGGTAGGATACCACTGACCATTCCAATATTCACAAACACATACATAAAAAACGTTACTATTAATGATCCACCCAGTAATCGCGAAAACGAATCCCGAGCGCGCGACGCCATATAAATACCTCGCATCACAATCATTAAGTACAATATTAATAACATTAATACGCCAATTAAACCCTGCTCTTCCGCAAATACTGCAATAATAAAATCAGTATGGCGCTCCGGCAAGAACTCAAGCTGAGATTGAGTGCCTTGTAACCACCCTTTACCCTCAATGCCGCCTGAACCTATTGCCGTTTTACTTTGAATAATATTCCACCCTGCCCCTAAAGGATCACTTTCTGGGTCTAGAAAAGTGAGTACTCGCTGCTTCTGATAAGCATGCATAACGCCATACCACATCAGGGGCGCCCCCCCTAAAACAACCATGAAGGCAAGCGTAATCCAGCGCCAGCTTAAACCTGCAAAGAGCAATACCAGCAAACCCGATACCGCTATTAATAGGGACGTGCCTAAATCAGGTTGCCTCATGATGAGTAAGGTCGGTATAAAAATTAAAATAAGCGCCTGAAGTATAACCTTAAGGTTAGGTGGCATTATTTTTCCGGCCATAAACCACGCTAACATAATGGGAACCGCCAGTTTCATCACCTCAGAAGGCTGGAACCGAAACACTCCAAATATACTTAACCAGCGCTGAGCCCCTTTAGCGCCCACCCCCATTATCAATACTAATATGAGCGCAATAATGCCCACACCAAAGAGCCAAGGCGCCGCCAGCTGAAACCAATAAGGGTTAAATTGAGCAATGACAAACATACACCCAAAGCCAATGCCAAAGTACACCATTTGACGTGACACCATATGCATATTCTGGCCACTGGCACTGTACAAAACAAACAAACCACATAACACCAGCACCAACAACATGATAAATAGCGGTAAATCCATATGCAGTTTCTGAAAAAAACTTCGACCCCGGCCCATACCACTGTCGTCTAGCTGTCGCAGAAAATCACCGGCCATGACGTAACTCTCTTACAGGTAAACACTTAGTTTCATTTAACATCATAATTCAGTACCAACATTACTTAGACCAAATACATCGCTGTTAATTTCGGGGCGTTGCTTTAACGAGTTTAAATAAAAGTCGGTAACTTCGCGGGCAATAGGCCCTGCAGTACGTCCTGCTGATTCACCGTTTTCAACAATTACCGCGATGGCAATTTCAGGGGCGTCTGCCGGGGCGTAACTGACAAACAGGGCGTGATCACGCTGGCGTTCTAATAATGCCTCTGAGTCGTACTCTTCATTTTGTTTAATACCCACCACCTGAGCAGTACCGGTTTTGCCAGCTAGGCGGTAGTTTAAATTATTATTAAGCACCTTAGCGGTTCCCATATAATGTTTAATCACCCCTTCCATGGCTCGCCCCATGCGGTCCCAATCTTGAGGGTTCTTAATCTCGATATCTGCCGGTTGCGCAGTACCTATTACTTCTTGGCCATCAAGGTATTGAACCAATTTAGCTTGATTCCACTTCCCCTTATTGGCAAAGACGCTCATGGCCGTGGCCAGCTGCAACGGAGTGGTGAGCATGAAACCCTGTCCTAATCCCAAATTAAGGGTATCACCGGCATACCAAGAGCGACCGCGATATTTCTTTTTCCAGGCACGGTCCGGTAACAGAGCCGGCAAGGCATTTCCCACATCTAGGGCCGTATTTTCACCAAAGCCAAATTGCCCCAGAAACGGCCCAATATTGTCGATGCCGGCACGAAATGACATTTCATAAAAATACACATCACAACTTTGAATAATGGCCTGGCGTAAATTAATATAATCACCGTGACCGCGGCGCTTCCAGTCACGATAAACACGTTCATCATTTTCCAACATGTACCAGCCGGGATCATCGATTTTTTCAGACCATTGAGTGACCC
>MAAB01007738.1_pt1 | contig 12091 bp, 11 predicted proteins | sample 1115991 | NCBI WGS metagenome assembly MAAB01 (sample SAMN04961124, study PRJNA320927) | seawater metagenome | isolation source: sample BD02T18 sea water enriched with oil for 18 days | place: USA:Gulf of Mexico | collected 2013-07-27
CAAGTGGCTGATCAATTTGCCAATAAACATCACGCACTCTTCTTAGGTCGTGGACCAATGTTCCCGATTGCTCTTGAAGGGGCGTTAAAACTTAAAGAAATTTCTTATATCCACGCAGAAGCTTACCCTGCTGGTGAATTAAAGCACGGGCCTCTAGCGCTAGTTGATGAGAATATGCCGATTATCACCATGGTGCCTCATAACAACTTGTTGGATAAACTAAAGTCAAATCTTCAAGAGGTGAGTGCACGAGGTGGTGAGCTATTTATCTTCGCTGATAAATCAACCGACCTTCATAACGAAGAATCAATTACCTTTACCGAAGTACCAAAAGTACCTGAAATATTAGAGCCGATTGTGCATACTATTCCCATGCAGCTACTGTCGTATCATGTGGCCGTAGTGAAAGGAACCGATGTGGATCAGCCAAGGAACTTGGCTAAGTCTGTGACGGTTGAGTAGTGTTAGCATGATATGCAGAGTAATTAATTAGTGAAAACGAGAAGGACTAAGTTGAAATATGCTTTTTGTTTGGATCGATGTTATCCGATTTAAATAAATGCTTTCAAAACTAATACTTTTCTGATTGATCGTAACCCCAGGGCAGTGTATCCCGTGTAGGTGTTTTTTTGATGTGCGGTGGTGGGGTTTGCTTTTATAAACCTTCCTGTGCTACTTAAATGGTGTTTTCTGAAGTGTGTATGCTGCTATGTTATATTATTGATGGAATCAGTCATGTTAGTATGTTGTTGTGTATTTACTTACGATTTAGTTAGTAAATAAAAACACAGGAATGGCTTGGTGCGCTTAAGGATTGTTGTTTATTTACATAAATAATAAGGAATTAAATTGTATGGCTTCAAAGGGTTTAAATAACCAGGGTTTAGGTTTTGAATTATTTTGTAAGGAAGGTTTTAAGCACAGCAACAGTGCAAATTATTGGTAAAGGGTTAGCAATTGCTTCTGGTATACTTGTTGCTAGGTACATTGGTCCAGAGCAATATGGACTTTATGGATTTGCCCTATCAATCATTTCCCTACTTGTACTTCCTGTTGTTGCGGGTATGCCAAACTTACTGGTTAAAGAGGTTGCAAATTATAACAAAGAGAATAAGGCTGCATTTATCAGTGGGCTAATTATATGGTCTAGGTTATATGTATTTGGCTCATCCATATGTGTTATTTCTTTGGTGTATATCGTTTTGATGTTTAAAAACGAGTCGTTTGATAGCATGTTGGTAAGCTTGCTTATGGCTGCAGTGTGTTTGATTCCTTTACGTGGTGCTTTGACAATACAGGGGGCTTTATTAAATGGATTTCGTAAACCGGCTTTGTCTCAGTTAGCAACTCAAGTATTTGCTCCTCTTTTAATTTTATGTGGATTACTGTATTCAGTTTATTTCGGATCTAGTTTGAACGCTCTATCTGTTATTAAAATCAATATTCTCTCTTTATTAGTATCGGTCTTTTTAATTTACTTTATCTCGGAAAGAAAATTGAAGTATAAATCGATAATTCCTAAATTTGAGCATAGGAAGTGGTATTCATTGTTATTGCCATTTTCATTAGTAGCAATAGTTCTTTCTGTTAATAATGAATTGGCAACAGTTCTTTTAGGTGTTATTGGAGGGAATGAATCTGTTGCTTATTTTAAGGTTGCAATGCATGCAATGACGTTGATTGCATTTGGTCTGTCTTCAGTAAATACGGTTATCATGCCTGATATCGCTAGAAGTTACAAAGAGGGTGATGTATCAAAAACGCAGCAATTATTGACTAGCAGTGTTCGTATTAGTTCTTTGTTTTCGGTCTTAATGGTTACGTTGTTGCTTATGTATGGGAAGGAGTTGATTGGTTTATTATTTGGCGCTGAATACCTTCCTGCATACCCTCTACTAGTAATACTCTCTATTGGGCAATTGTTTAATGTTCTGATGGGGTCGGTGGGGTTGGTATTAAACATGACAGGAAATGAAAAGCTAGCATTGAAATCTAGCATATACCTTTTAATTGCTTCGCTTGTGTTGCTCCCCATAAGTATCTTTTTTCATTCCGAATTAGGGGCTTCGATCACAGTTTCTTTTCTATTAATCGTATGGAATGTCCTTCGTGCTCGGGACGTTATAAAGAATACAGGTCTTGTTACTTGGTTAAGATAATACACATTGCCTTAAATTAATGGTTAATTATGAAATACAATATAATAGTTTCACCAAGTGGTGTTAAGTTTAAATCTGATGATAATTTACTTAATGATGCTATATCTCAAGGGGTACCTTTAGGGCATAGCTGTAAAACAGGTGCTTGTGGAGTCTGTCGTACTGATGTTATATCAGGGTCTGTGGAAAATGAGCATGGTGAGATAGTGTCGCAAGGGCAAGTCTTGACGTGTCAGTCAAGCGCTCACTCTGATTTGGTATTAAAGGCTTCTTACTATCCAGAGCTTATTGCAATTAAACAGCAAATGATTCCATGCAAAGTGACGAATGTCGAGAGAATAGCAAGAGACATTATTATTTTAAGGCTCAGATACCCTCCTAGTATAAAGCTTCAGTATCTAGCCGGGCAGCACATTGACCTGATTTATAAAGGAGTAAAGCGTAGCTACTCAATTGCTAACGCTCTTTCAGATGAGAAAGAAATAGAATTGCATATCCGTCAAGTGCCTAACGGTGAAATGTCTAGTTTGTTGTTTGGTGATGTGAAAAATAATCAACTGATGCGAATAGAGGGGCCGAAAGGCACCTTTTTTGTACGTTCATCAGACAAACCGTTAATATTATTGGCAACGGGAACGGGGATTGCTCCGGTTAAAGCAATTGTTGAGCAGTTACTGCTCTCTAGGGATCTGAGAGATGTGCATATCTATTGGGGTATGAGGTCTGCTGATGAACTTTATTGCAAAACCTTGGATGACATATCTTCGAGTAATCCACATATAAGCTTCACTCAAGTGTTATCTCGTGATGATAAGTGGAGTGGTAAGCGACGTTATATTCAAGATGTTGTATGTGAGCGGTTCGATTCATTAGAAAAATTTGAAGTTTATGCTTGTGGCTCAATTGATATGATTAACTCCGCATGGGAAAAGTTTAAGAATAAAAGGCTGCCAAGTGATAGGTTTCATTCTGATGCTTTTACACCAGCAAAGAGCGTTTAAAATAAATTGGAGAAAAAATGAAAGCAGTAATCTTAGCTGGTGGTTTAGGTACACGTCTTAGTGAAGAGACTTCAATAAAGCCAAAGCCAATGGTAGAAATTGGCGGTAAGCCTATTCTATGGCATATCATGAAGCAGTACTCAGCGCATGGGATTAATGATTTCATTATTTGCTGTGGCTATAAGGGGTATGTCATTAAGGAATATTTCGCGAATTATTTTTTACATATGTCGGATGTAACCTTTGACATGAAAAATAATGAGATGAAAGTACATCGTAAACGAGCAGAGCCTTGGACTGTTACATTGGTTGATACTGGTGATAGCTCAATGACAGGAGGGCGTTTAGGTCGTATAGCTGACTACTTAAAAGATGAAAAGGCATTCTGTTTTACTTATGGCGATGGTGTTGGGGATGTCAATATTACCGAGACTATCGAGTTTCATCGGTCTCACGGTAAAAAGGCAACACTCACAGCTGCATACCCACCTGGTCGATTCGGTGCTCTAGATATTCAATCTGGTCGAGTTAATAGTTTTAAAGAAAAGCCAAAAGGTGATGGTGCAATGATTAATGGTGGGTTCTTCATTTTATCGCCAGACGTTATAAACTATATTGATGGAGATGATTGTGTATGGGAGCAATATCCTCTTAATCAGTTAGCTGAAGATGGTGAGCTTATGGCCTACGAACATCATGGTTTTTGGCAGCCAATGGATACTTTGCGTGATAAGGTCTATCTCGAAAAGCTTTGGCAGTCTGATAAAGCCCCTTGGAAAATTTGGAAATAAATCATGAATCCTAGTTTCTGGAAAGGTAAGCGTGTCTTTATTACTGGACATACTGGTTTTAAAGGTAGTTGGATGTCTTTGTGGCTTCAGGAGATGGGTGCAATTGTAACTGGTTATTCTTTGTCACCTCCAACTACTCCTAGCCTATTTGAAGAAGCAAAGGTATGGGAGCATGTTCGGTCGGAAGAGGGGGATATTCGTGACTTCTCGCATCTAAGACAAACTATAAAAAAGTTTAAGCCTGAGATTATTTTTCATATGGCAGCGCAGCCATTAGTTCGTTTATCTTATGGCGATCCATTGGAAACTTATTCCACAAATGTTATGGGTACCGTTCATTTGCTTGAGTCAGTAAGGCAAGTTGGAGGTGTTAAGGCTGTTGTAAATATTACTTCTGATAAATGCTATGAGAATAGAGAGTGGGCCTGGGGCTATCGTGAAGATGAAGCGATGGGAGGATATGATCCATATAGTAACAGTAAAGGCTGCGCAGAATTAGTTGCATCTTCCTACAGACAGTCATTTTTCAATAAAAATAAATATGATCAACATGGTTGTGCGTTAGCGTCTGTACGTGCAGGCAATGTCATCGGAGGCGGTGATTGGGCGGAAGACAGACTCATTCCCGATATGCTCAAAGCTTTTTCTAAAAATGAAAAAGTTGAAATTCGTAATCCCTTTGCTATTAGGCCATGGCAGCATGTATTAGAACCACTTTCAGGTTATATAACTATTGCTGAGAAATTGTACAAAGAAGGACCTGATTTTGCAGAAGGTTGGAATTTCGGTCCAAAGGAGGATGATGCAAAACCAGTTGAATGGATTGTTGCTAGTTTAACTAATTACTGGGGTAAAGGTGCTGGCTGGTATTTAAGTGAGGGAGATCACCCTCATGAGGCACATTACTTAAAATTAGATTGCTCGAAAGCAAGAATGCGTTTGAACTGGCAACCTGTATGGGACTTAAATACAACGTTAGAAAAAATTGTATGCTGGCAGAAAGCTTGGCTTTGTGGTGAAGATATTAAATTACATACGATCAACGAAATCAAAGAATACATGACGGCAAAAGCAGGTAACAAATAATGTCAAAAGAGCAATTAAGAGCACAAATTGCTGAGTTAGTAGAGCAATATGCTGAATTGGAGTATGCACCTAAAGATTTTATTGGTGGTGAGAGTGTAGTTCCTCCATCAGGTAAAGTACTTGGCGCAAAAGAGCTGCAGTTAATGGTTGAGGCCTCATTAGATGGCTGGCTAACAACGGGTCGTTTTAATGATGCTTTTGAGAAGCGTTTAGGTAAGTATTTGGGAGTACCTTATGTGTTGACAACAACGTCAGGTTCTTCAGCCAACCTTCTTGCATTGACTGCTCTTACATCGCCTAAACTGGGTAAGCGTCAGTTAAGGCCAGGTGATGAGGTTATTACTGTAGCTGCAGGCTTTCCTACAACTGTAAACCCGACTATTCAAAATGGCTTAGTGCCTGTATTTGTTGATGTCGATATTCCTACATATCAAATTAAACCTGAAATGATTGAAGCTGCTGTTTCTGAAAAAACGAAAGCGATAATGGTTGCCCATACACTAGGTAATACCTTTGATCTAACAGAAGCACGCCGTGTTGCTGATAAGTATGATCTTTGGTTGATCGAAGATTGTTGTGATGCGTTAGGTTCAACTTATAATGGCCAGATGGTAGGGACTGTTGGAGATATTGCTACAGTTAGTTTCTACCCTGCCCATCACATTACCATGGGTGAAGGTGGCGCGGTATACACTAAAGATAAAGGGCTGCGTAAACTTATTGAGTCATTCCGAGATTGGGGACGTGATTGTTACTGCCCGCCAGGTTGTGATAATACATGTGGACAACGTTTTGACCAAAAGCTAGGTTCATTACCAGATGGTTATGACCATAAATACACATATTCCCATCTAGGATACAATCTTAAAATTACAGATATGCAAGCCGCCTGTGGCTTGGCACAGATGGATCGTCTTGAAGATTTGGTGCAGGCTCGAAAAAATAATTATTCATATCTACGTGATGGTTTGGCTTCATGTGAAGAGTTCATTATATTGCCTGAGGCTACGGAGAATTCAGATCCATCGTGGTTTGGTTTTCCTATTACAATTCGAGAAAACTCTGGAATTGATAGAATAGATCTTCTTAAGTTTATGGACCAATATAAGATAGGTACTCGCCTTCTCTTTGCTGGCAATTTGACACGTCAACCATATTTTGAAGGTGTTGAGTATCGCGTTGTGGGAGGGTTGACTAATACCGATCTGATCATGAATAACACCTTGTGGGTCGGTGTTTATCCGGGGTTAGGGCGAGAACATCTAGATTTTGTTATCGAAAAGTTTGAAGAGTTTTTTGGGCTGAACTTCTAATCACTAGCTGGCTACTTTTGTGGTGTATTAACTATGAACATTTATATATCAGGTGCATCCGGTTATTTAGGGAAGCACCTTGTGGAATACTTTTCTGATGAGCATACTGTGTTCGCCATAAAAAGAAGTAGCTCGCGAGTAGAAGGTACTTGTAATTTTAATGTAAAGTATATTAATTGTGATTTAGAAGACGAAGTAGAAAGTTATTTTAAAAAATATAATCCAGATATCATAATAAATACTGTAGCAGTATATGGTAGGGGTTCCGAGTCATTGAGCGATATTATTTGTTCAAATGTTATCTTTCCTGCTGAATTGTATGAATTGGCAAGTAAATATAAATGTGCCGGTTTTATTCATACAGGAACATCTCTACCAGATAATGTCTCACAATACTCATTGAGTAAAAATTTCATTTATAAGGCTATTTGTATGGATGTCAATAGCAAGCTGAAATTTATCAACATGAGTGTCGAGCATTTCTATGGCCCAAATGATGGTGGAAATAAGTTTTTACCTTATATAATTGATGCATGCTTATCAAATAAGAGGTTGGAGTTAACCGCAGGCACTCAACAGCGTGATTTTATTTTTATTGACGACTTAGTTAAAGCGTATGCATGTGTTGTAAATAATATTGATGCTCTAGAGCATAAAGAAAGTATTCCTGTTGGGTCAGGGGTGGCAGTAGAAGTTCGGGATATAGTAAAAAAAGTACACTCTCAGATTTCATCTAAAAGTAAATTAGAGTTTGGCAAGAAAGATATGAGGGATAATGAGCTAATGTATAGTTGCGCTGATATTAGTCGATTAAACAAATTAGGTTGGAGTCCGCTTTTTGACTTAGATTCAGGCATTGCTTCAACTTTAGAAGGAATAAAGAAATGAAGTTATTAATTACAGGTGGTTGTGGCTTTCTTGGAAGTAATTTGGCTTCTTACGGAATAAAAAATGGTTATGAAGTAATTGTTTTTGATAACTTGTCTCGATTAGGAACAACTAGTAATTATGAATGGCTAGAGAGTATAGGCACATTTACTTTTATCCATGGCGATATTAGAAATAAAAATGATGTGACTAGGCTAATTGATAAGATTAGGCCAAGCGCAATTTTTCATCTAGCAGGTCAGGTTGCAATGACAACATCGCTTGAAAATCCCTACATGGATTTTGAAGTAAATATTGGTGGAACTATTAACGTTTTAGAGGCTGTTCGCTTGTATAGCCCAGAAACTGCAATATTTTATTCATCTACTAATAAAGTTTATGGAGACCTTGAGCAGTTCTCTTATGAAGAGACTGGGAGTCGCTTTGAATGTGTCGAGCATCCAGAGGGGTTCAACGAAAATGTAGGATTGGACTTCCATTCACCTTATGGGTGTTCAAAAGGCTCTGCTGATCAGTATATGCTTGATTATGCTAGATTATTCGGACTGAAAACAACTGTTTTTCGTCATTCATCGATGTATGGTGGTAGGCAGTTTTCTACTTATGATCAAGGTTGGGTTGGTTGGTTTTGTAAGAAAGCCTTAGAGGCAAAGAGGGATTCAAGTAGTTGCTTTACTATTTCTGGTAACGGGAAGCAAGTAAGGGATGTGCTTCATGCGGATGATATGATTTCTCTATACTATTCATCTCTAGAGCATAAAGAACTAACTTCTGGAAAAGCTTTTAATATCGGAGGTGGCTATAATAACAGCCTATCGTTACTGGAATTATTTACATTGCTATCTGATTTAACAGGAGTTCAACTCAATTATGAGAAGTTACCTGTAAGAGCTAGCGATCAGCGAGTTTTTGTCGCAGATTGTTCGAAAATAAATAAAGTAACTGGCTGGTCTCCCAAGGTTAATGTCAGAGATGGTGTTAAGCAGGTATTAGATTGGCTTGAGAAAGAAAATTGCTCCTAACTTATAAATTAAATTGTGGTATAAATGAAATTACAAATTTTAATCCCAACATATAATAGAGACTTATATTTAATTGATAATTTGAAATATATTTCTAATATAATTAGAGATAATGCACTTTCAAGTAAAGTTGGGTTATTAATAGCGAATAACTGTAGCACAGATAAAACTAATGAACTTATAGAGTCATTTATTAGTGATAATTCAGATATTAACTTAGAGTACTACTCTCAGTCTGAGAATATTGGTTTGGAACGTAATGCAATTTTTTGTTTAGAAAATGCAAGCTCTGATTATATTATGTATCTAGGGGATGACGATTACTTCCCTGATAAGTATTTGGTAAAAGTCGTTGACATTATAGAAGGGGATAAATCTCTTTCTTGTATTGCGCCATCTAACTATCCTGTTACGACAGAAAGGAAGAGACTAGAGGGTGGGAGAGATTTAGATGTTAAGAGTATAAAAATGGAAGGATCACTTGATACATCTTTATATTTTTCATGGAGAGGACATCAGCTGAGTGGCCTAGTATTTAAACGAGAAGGATTAGTTGAAAGCTATAAAGAAAACAACGTATCGAATATTTATCCATTTATCTACTTTACATCTTACGCTTCTCTTTCTGGTAACTCTTACCACTTGACCGATTATCCTATTGAAATAATTGTTCCTGGTCAAAGCAATAAAGACTGGGGCTATGGCTCTGATAGTCTATTGGATGAGATTTTCAATAACTATAAAAACTTACCTAATACTTCATACCTCAAAAGAGTAAAGTATGAAGTAATGACGCTTAACTCTCAGAGGTGGCGCGTTATACGGCCTATTATGAGTCACCCTCTTTCCTTTATTAAGAAAATCGCTACAAGTAAAAATACTACTTTATTTACTAAGTTTTACTACAATTATTTCATAATAAAGTTAATAGTAAGAAAGGTTTTTAAAGTAGGAACGAATTTTAAATTCTAATGGGGAAAAGTGTGGTAGCAAATTTATTTTTAATTGGTGCATCTAAATGTGCTAGTACGTATTTGCATGATTTGCTGGGATTACATCCAGATATATATATGTCGAAAAATAAAGAACCTTGCTTTTTTAATGAGATAGTGTCAGAAGGCGGGCTTTGTAAATATGAGGATTCTTTTAAAGGTCAGTGTGGTGAAAAATATATTGGTGAATCAACACCGCTGTATTCTGAAACTACATATTTTAAGGGTACTCCTCAGAGAATACACGATTATAATCCCGATTCGAAGATAATATATATCGTAAGAGAGCCATTTTCCCGTTTGGAATCAGTTTATAAACAAACGATTTACAGCGGTCATGATAAAGAGCTGAAGTACTACGACCGACTTATGCCTTCTGACTTTAATGAAGCAATAATTAATTATCCTCCTTTTTTGGAGGCGACTAAATATAGGACACACTTAGATAATTACTTAGAATATTTCACAAAAAATTCAGTTAAAGTTATATTGTTCGAAGAATTAGTGTCGAACCCTCAGCGTGTACTCGTAGATATTTTTAAATTCTTAGGTATTAATTTAATTGAGATCAATTGTGAGTTAGCAAAAAAAAATGAGAGCAATAATAAACGTCAATATAATAGAACCTTTAACCGATTAAGGGGGATGTTGCCCGTTTCTTTTAGAGAGGCGCTCCCTGAGGGAGCCGTAGATTATGCCAAGAGTGTTTTGCCTTTAATTTTAAATCGGAAAATACCCAAGCCAGATATTAATGATGAAAGTGTTATTGTTATTAGAGACACATTACGCTCTGAAGTTGAAGGTATATATGAGTATATGGAGATTAAGGGTGACCCTTGGTCTTTTTTTAATAAATAATCGTTTATGAAAATTTACATACCTAGAAAGTCAGTAAGTGAGAGTGAATATATAGTTAGGCATGTGTTTGAAAGGTCTTTTGAAGATCTTTCATTTACCATTGAAGTAACTGATTTTGATCATATTTCAATTATACATGATAATAAAGTACTGACTTTAAATGCTTCCTTTTTCTGTTCTGTGAATGATATGTGGTGCATGGAGGGTACCCTACCAGATAGTTGTAACTACATTGATCTCAGTAGCATTAGTGCCTCTTACTACAAATTACCTGTGATATTTGGTGAGTTAAAAGTAAAAATTAGTAAGGACAGGATTGATTGTGACTTTGACATCTTTGGCACAATATTTTTCTTCTTAACTCGTTATGAAGAGGCTGTTTCAACTGTTGGGTTAGATGGGCATGGTCGTTACTCTGCGAGTGAGTCAATTGCTTATAAGCTCGGTTTTCTTGAACGTCCAATTGCAGATGAATATATAGGGCTTTTGACTAGCTTCATGCTCAAGCTATGGCCTACGCTAACTTTAAAAAAGGTGCAGAATCAAACTTTCGTTACCTGTGATGTCGATTGGCCATTTGACCCAAACTCTCAGTCTTTTAAAGCAACGTTACGAAGCTCTTTTGGTGACATTGTAAAAAGAAAAAATGTTTTTCTAGCTATAAATAGGTGGATTCATTTAATTAGTAATAAGTTAAACGTTCCGTATTCAGATAGGGCAAGAAGCAAGGTTTCCTGGATTATGGACGTAAATGAAGAGGTAGGGAATAAAGTTGCTTTCTACTTCATCACAGAGTGTACAGATAAAAAGTACGATTCAGCATTTGATTTTGACTCATCAAAGATCCGTAAATTGCTAAATGAGATCCATTCTAGAGGCCATGAAATCGGCTTACATCCAGGCTATAACTGCTTTACCCGACCTGATCTGTTTAAAAAATCAGCGAATACATTGAAGAGGGTTTTAGAAGAAGAGGGTATTTACCAACCTGTTCTAGGGGGGAGAATGCATTATTTAAGGTGGGATGCAAAAACTACTCCGAAGCTCTGGGATGATAACGGATTTGATTATGACTCAACATTATCTTTTGCTGACAAGTCTGGTTTTCGATGTGGTACCTGTCACCCGTTTCCTATGTACGACTTACTTAATAGAAAGCCGTTAAAAGTGATTCAACGGCCACTGATTAATATGGAGTCTACAATTATAGCACCTCGCTATGAGGGGCTTGGATACAGTAAGCTTACTCTTGAGCGGTTTAATTATTTTAAAAATATAGTTAAAGATAATAATGGTGAATATGTATTGCTTTGGCATAATACACATTTTGAAAATGAGTTAGATGAAAGCATCTATTCAAACATAATTGATTAACAGGTTTAGAAATGAAGAGAATCAAAATCGCAGTAGTTGGTTGTGGTCGCATATCAAAAAATCATTTTGCTTCAATCCAACAACTAAATACTGAATATGAGCTCGTAGCAATTTGTGATATTAATCTGGATGTTTTAGGTGAGCATAAGGAAAAGTATAAAGTTCCCGGTTATCAATCTATTGATGAGCTTTTAGATAATGAAGAACTAGATATCGTAACTCTTTGTACTCCTAGTGGTTTGCACGCGAGTCAAGCTATCAAGGCTGCACGAGCGAAAGTTAATGTCATGACTGAAAAACCCATGGCGACTAAGTGGAGTGATGGACTAAAAATGGTCCGTGTTTGTGATGAAGAAAATGTACGGCTATTTGTAATAAAGCAAAACCGTCGAAACTCTACTCTTCAATTGTTGAAGCGCGCCACCAAAGAAAAGAGGTTCGGTAAAATTTATATGGTACATCTGAATGTATTTTGGACACGGCCTCAAGAGTATTATGATAGAGCTTCATGGTCTGGTACTTGGGATATGGATGGCGGGGCTTTTATGAATCAGGCTACTCATTATGTAGATCTGTTGCACTGGGTTGTAGAGCCAATTGAGAAAAT
>MAAB01033053.1_pt1 | contig 12075 bp, 12 predicted proteins | sample 1115991 | NCBI WGS metagenome assembly MAAB01 (sample SAMN04961124, study PRJNA320927) | seawater metagenome | isolation source: sample BD02T18 sea water enriched with oil for 18 days | place: USA:Gulf of Mexico | collected 2013-07-27
TGCCTGCAATGAACGGTATTCGTAAAGAGTTTCGCAAAGACGGCTTCGAAGTGATTGCGATTAATCTTGATGAAGAACGCGATGATGCCATGGAGTTTTTAAAAGAATTCCCAGTGGCCTACCCTACCGCTTTAGATACCAGCGGCAAGGTTCCCGAAGCTTATGGCTTAGTCGGCATGCCAACAGCATATTTGGTCGATAGAAAAGGCAAGATACACATGGTTCATGAAGGATTTAAAAAATCCGATTTTGAGCCATTAAAAAAAGAAATAAAAACATTACTCGATCAAAAATAAGAGCTATCACATGAGTAAAATCAGTTTCGTTATTCTTATATCGGTATTATTTTCTTCCGGTTGCAGCACAGTTAAACCTTGGCAGCGCGGTTATTTATCAGAAGATGTCATGTCGGCGTCGGCAGATCCTTTGCGCAGCAGCCTAGATAATCATATTTACTTCAGTAAAGAAGGTTCTTCTGGTGGTGGTCAATCCGCTGGTGGCGGCTGTGGTTGTAATTAAAAAGGAATTAACATGAAAAAAATTACTGCCCTTAGTGCTTTATCTGCTGCGGCATTGGCTATACCCAGTCATGGCGAAGTTGCACCAGAAGATCACGAACTAAGTTATCGTTATAGCAGCTATCAAGAAGAAGATGCTCCTCGTGAGCGCACATTCCAAGGCTCTCTTGAACGTTACCAAATTGATGTTCATCAACTCGGCTACCGTACTCCTATCGGTGATTCTTGGTATCTAGCCAGTGAATTACAATATGAGAGTATGAGTGGTGCATCACCAACTCAAACCTATAAAAATGACGAAGGCGAAAGTGTTTTATTAATGAGTGGCGCTAGTATCGAAGAAAAACGTATCGATGTTAAAGTGGCTCCTAAAAAATACTTCAAAGATGGCACAGCGGGTGGCCTACTTGCTTACTCTACAGAAAATGATTATGAATCGATTGCTTTAGGTCTAGACGGCACGTTAGAAATATTCGATAAGCACACAACTCTGATCGGCTCTGTTTCATTTTCGGACGATACTATCTCTCCCACAGATCCAGACCTGTCAGAAGCTCGTACTGCGGCTGACGGCAAAAAGAAAAGTAGCTTTTCTATTTACGAGGGTGTGAGTCAGGTCATTAATAAATACAGTGTGCTGCAAGTCGGTGTCGGCTATACCAGCCTATCTGGATATTTATCTGATCCTTATAAATTTGAAGATCTACGCCCAGGTAGCCGTGAGCAACTAACTCTTAGCGCGAACCACAAGCAGTTCTTTAGTGTGTTAGATGGCGCAGCGTTACTCAGTAACTACCGTTATTATAACGATGATTGGGGCATAGAATCACACACGCTCGATGTGAAATGGTCTCAACAATTTGATATTTCTAACTATCGACTTATTGTATCGCCATTAATGCGCTACTATACCCAAACTCAAGCCGACTTCTATTCATTAGAACAAAGCCCACCAGACGATCAATTTAACTCTAGTGATTCGCGTTTATCGACTTATGGCGCAGTTACTTTTGGTTTTACCAGTGAGTTTAAATTTTCGCAGTGGTCACTGCATTTTGATTGGCAGCAATATTATAGTCGCGAAGATTTAGCACTATTTGATGCCAGTGATGATGAAGCTCCTGCTTTGGTTAATTTCTCAACCTTTACTGCCGGAGTTGATTACCAGTTTTAAATTATGCAAATTCATCACCACCAATTTACCGCTATGGCATCTCCTTGTAAGTTTCTCTTACAAGGAGACTCGTCTCTTGTCTTAAATGCCTGCCAACAAGCCGAAAAAGAAGTTCAACGCATTGAACAAAAATTCAGCCGTTATCGCGGCGATAGTTTATTACAAACGATTAATTCCAATGCTGGTATAGCGGCGGTCGACATTGATGCAGAAACTGCTGGTTTATTAAATTACGCTCAGTTTTGTCATCAAGAAAGTGACGGTCTATTTGATATTAGTTCAGGAATTTTGCGACAAGTATGGAATTTCAAATCAAAGAAATTACCACCTCAAAAAACAATCAATAAACTTCTTCCGCTTATCTCTTGGCCAAGTATTAAGTGGAATAAAGATTCTATATTTTTACCTGACAAAGGAATGGAAATTGATTTTGGTGGTTTCGGCAAAGAATACGCCGCAGATAGAGCGGCTGAAATATGCCAACAACTGGGCATTAAACATGGACTCGTTGATTTAGGCGGTGATATTCGAGTGATTGGTGATAAAGCAGATCAATCAGGCTGGGCCATCGGCATTCGTAATCCACAAGACCCCCAAAATGCTATCAGCACGATTAAATTGCACCAAGGTGCTCTAGCCACCAGCGGCAATTATGAACGCTTTATGAAAGTCAAAAATAAGCACTATTGCCATATTCTAAAAGCATCGACAGGCTGGCCAGTTAATTACTGGGCGTCTATCAGCATTTTAGCACCACAATGTTTAGTCGCAGGCAGCCTTGCAACCCTAACGATGCTGGCAGAAAAAAAAGGCCTAGCTTGGTTAGAAGAACAAGAAGTCTCTTTTCTTGCGATTGATATTCATGGCAAACAATACTCGAACTTATAATTCTATTTAATTAACTCGTCAAGGGTATGGTAAGGTCTGGGCATCCTATAAAAATAGCCGTCATATCAGGGCCCTTTCATGCTTACAGATTACCGCAACTTTGATGCGATGGGCCTAGCCCAGCTGATTAAAAATAAAGACATCAGCCCGAGTGAGTTATTACAAACAGCAATTGCTCAAGCCGAACAAGAAAACCCTAGCATCAATGCCATCATTACCAAACTATACGATTATGGTCAGCAACAAATTGATCAAGGCCTACCCGATGGCCCATTTTCAGGGGTTCCATTTTTACTTAAGGATTTATTAGGCTCCCTTGAAGGCACTCCGATGTCCAATGGCAGCGCCGCGTTAAAAGGTAGTATCTCCCCTAGCGATAGTGAAATGGTCAAACGCTACAAATCATCTGGACTTGTTATTTTCGGTAAAACAAATACCCCTGAATTTGGTTTAATGGGCGTTACTGAGCCAAAAGCCTTTGGCCCAACACGCAATCCGTGGAATCTTAATCATACCCCTGGTGGTTCTAGTGGAGGCTCAGCTGCTGCTATTACTGCGGGCATCGTGCCAATGGCATCGGGTGGTGATGGTGGAGGTTCTATTAGAATTCCCGCAGCCTGTTGTGGTTTATTCGGTTTAAAACCCTCAAGAGGACGCACTCCAACGGGGCCTTATTACACTGATTTATGGGATGGTGCGGCGGCAGAGCACGTGCTTACTCGCTCAGTACGCGATAGCGCTGCGATGCTAGATGTTGTCTCTGGTCCAGATGGCAGTACGCCGTATCCAGTAAGAAAAGAATCAGGTTATCTTGAGTGTTTAAATACCCCAGTACGATCGCTAAAAATTGCTTATACAGCACAATCATTCTTTGACCGCCAAGTCACTCAAGATGCCATTAATGCAGTAGAGCAGACGGTTAAGCTATTAGAATCATTGGGGCATACTTGCGAGGCCGTTCAACCTTATATTAACGCCAATGATCTCACCGACAGTTACCTAACGATGTATTATGGCCATGTTGCCGCTGATCTAGAATTTACCGCCAAACTATTAAATACTAATTTCAGTAACCTTGATGTTGAAGATACCACTAAGCTGATGGGCTATATCGGTAAGAATATATCCGCTGAGCAATTTGTTACCGCAAAACGTCGCTGGAATGATTTCAGCCAGAGTATGCATACCCTTCATCAAGAATACGATTTACTATTAACCCCTACTTTAGGCAGTGAGCCTGTACCGATTGGTGAATTTGAATTAGGTATCGCCGATAAAATAGGCACTAAAATGGTGAATGCTTTTGGTCTGCATAATTTATTATTAAAGACAGGCATGACTAAAAAATTGGCTCTAGAAAATTTAGAAAAATTGCCTTTTACTCAGTTAGCTAATCTCACAGGTCAACCCGCTATGTCAGTTCCACTTTATTGGACTGAGTCAGGATTACCTTTAGGATCACAATTCATCGCTCCTATGGGGGATGAGAAAACCTTATTCCAGCTCGCCCAGCAATTAGAGCAAGCTCAGCCTTGGTTTAACAGAACTCCCAGTACTAGAACCAATAACGCTTCGGCCAATACAAAAGAGAAAATATAATAATGAAAATCGTATTAATCACTGGCTGTTCTTCAGGTATCGGCCGCGCTTTATGTGAAGAGTATTTAAGCAAAGACTTTCTGGTTTATGCCAGTGCACGCAATATTCGCAGCTTAGAAGATTTACCAGAAAATGATCAGCTAATAAAAATCGCTTTAGATGTGAACAATGCCAGCAGTATTCATAATGCGATTGCTCATATAAAACAAGACCACAGCCACCTTGACGTACTGATTAATAATGCGGGATATGCCGCCATGGGGCCATTAGTCGACATGCCAGTCGATGACTTGCGTGCGCAGTTTGAAACCAACGTATTTGCGCCAATGGAGCTGACCAAGATCTGTCTGCCGTTATTAATGGCTAATAATAGCTCGACTAATAGCCCTACTAATGACTCTACTAGTGATGTCAGCAGCAATGCCCAAGTCGTTAATATTGGCTCCGTGTCTGGCATCACCCCGACTCCCTTTTCAGGGGCATATTGTGCAACCAAAGCGGCCTTACACGCACTATCTGATGCCCAACGTATGGAGCTAAAGCCTTTTGGTATTGATGTCATTACTGTACAACCTGGTGCCATCGAATCTAAGTTTGGCGATAACTCATTAGCCAACGTGTTGCAGCGCATTACACCTGAATCATTATACGCGCCGTTAAAGGAAGCCATTAAGGCACGAGCGACGGCTTCCCAAGATAATCCGACTCCAGCATCTGAGTTTGCCAAGACCTTAGTTGCTCAATTATCAAACAACCCCAAAGCCGTAATCCGTATCGGCAATGGTAGTTTCGGTTTGCCATTATTGAAACGCTGGTTACCTGAGCCAATACTGGATAAGATACTGAGCAAGAAATTCAATCTGCCTTCTTTAGCTAAACGCTAATAGGCTTTGAACTTTCTACTGGCGAGCTTGCCCTAATGATAATAATTAGCTCGCCCAAATTTAGACATCTCTTTATTTTCAGCATCAGAATGCTAACAATAGGTTATTAATACATATGTTTAAGTCGTTTTTCCCCAACCCCAAGCTATTTTTCTTGTCTGTTTTACTATTCTCTGGGGTTGCTTGTGCCATTTGGTATGGTTTCAATCAGCAGATGGCTGAACTTGTTGGACTCGATCTTTCAGATACAAAGCCAGTTATTGGTCTAGGGCATTTTGTTACTGATTCGTTTTTACTGTTCTACGGCTTTTATTTTATTTGTACCGCCTTGTTTGCGTTTTTCTGGTTTAAAGTTTCTCCCCATAAATGGCAATGGTGGTCAATTATTGGCTCATCTGCAATTTTATTTTCAACCTATTACTCCGTACAGGTTTCCGTTGCTATCAATAATTGGCGCCGACCGTTCTTTGATTTAGTGCAATCATTATTAAAACCTATTGATGCCAGTGCGGCGGAAAAAGTAGTCAGCGAACAAGCTGTGAATTCTGCAACGGGGCAGTTATTCGATCTAATCATGTTATTTGCAGAGATCGCCTTCCTAGCAATTTTTATCTACGTAGGAACAAAGTTTTTAGTTAGTCACTTTATTTTTCGCTGGCGTACTGCCATGAACGAATACTACACCCAGAACTGGTCACAATTAAGAAAGGTTGAAGGCGCATCACAACGTATCCAAGAAGATACTATGAAATTCTCCACTATTATGGAAGGTTTAGGTGTCGCATTAGTTGATTCCGTTATGACATTATTCGCTTTTCTACCGATACTTTGGACCCTATCCGAATACGTTTCAGAACTGCCTATTATAGGGCAGATTGCTCACCCGCTATTTTATGCAGCACTCTTCTGGTCTATTTTTGGCACAGGCGTATTAGCCTTAGTGGGGATTAAATTACCAGGGCTCGAGTTTAACAATCAAAAAGTAGAAGCTGCGTATCGGAAAGAGTTAGTCTACGGTGAGGACTATGAAGATCGTGCGCAGCCAATTAAGCTTACTGAGTTATTTTCCAATGTGCGAAAAAATTATTTCAAATTGTATTTCCACTATATGTATTTTAATGTAGCGAGAAGCCTATATATACAAGCCGATAATATTTTTGTATTCATTCTTTTAGTACCGACCATTGCTGTTGGTGCGATTACTTTTGGTATCCTGCAACAGATAATGACTGCCTTTGGCCAAGTTAGTAACTCCTTTCAATACTTGGTTAATTCTTGGACAACAATTGTAGAATTATTGTCTGTTAGAAAACGACTAAAGCAATTTGAATCGGTACTTGATGAACCGACAGAAGCTGATTTCATCCCGAATCCTGAATTAACAGATGGTACGAGCTAAAAGAGAGCCGTTCGTTTTTAAACTTACCCCTGCAAACATTAGCCTTAAACTCAAACAACTCTGAGTCTAAGGCTAAACCTTCCATTTATTCCTTCTGCTCTCTACTACTCGATAAGCGACTCAATTACCTTAGGCATGATGCAACAGCTCATTTATGACTTTGATATAGTTAAAGCTTATCTCCCTTTAAGTCTTTGAAGATGAACCTGAAAACGGGCTAACACTTTCATATTATAATCATTATTTCTTACGATACTTGACCTTTCTTTATTCTGTAATTAGTATCCGCTTCCAATATTTTACAAGGAATCGCTATGCATAAGTATTTCGCAATAGTAGCTGTTGGTTTACTAACAGCATGTGCTCGCCTTGATCATGTTCAAATAGGTGACATTGATCAGAGTCAAGGATATCTAACCCCCTTTAATGTTCAGGTCAGCCAGTTTGGTCTTGAAGCAGCAGCTGCCGCCGAAATTGGAAGAATTGCGACGAAAGGTCAAGCATCACAACAATTTAAGCAAATTCGCAATATTCTTGCGCTCATGAATATGGGACCAAGAACCGGAAACCCGGTATACGATGATCAGTATGCTAATAAGGTTATGGAATATATTTACGCCGAATGCCCAACAGGTAAATTAACAGGATTAACTTCGGTACGTGAAGCGAAAGTGTTAGGCCCAGTGAGTGGTGAAATTGTTCGCATTAGCGGCTATTGCATCCGCTAACCCTGAATTCATTAAAGGAATTATCATGTTAAAAAATTTGTTCGTTTCAATTGTTATTTGCTTGTCTCTAAGTGCTTGCGTAAGCCTAAAATCAGTATCTCTAACTCAAATTCCAGAAGAGCGTAATAATACGGTCACAGCAATATCCGATAGCTGGAATCTACTTGGTATTGCTTTTTCTAACGACTTTATCGATGAAGCTATTATAGATCTAAAAAGCCAATGCATTGGTGGCAAGATAGAAGGTATTTTGACTAAACATCAAGTAACAGTTTATTTGATAGTAATTAAACGAGAAGTAATTGCTACTGGTTACTGCCAGAAAGACTAAGGTGAATATTAAATGAAAAAAATCCTATTACTTCTCTGCATTTCAATAACAGGTTGTACTCACAGTATCCATATGTCTCACATGTCTGATATATCTGCTAGCACGCCAAAAGCGGTTGATCTTAATGAGCATATAGTTGAAGTGAATTCTGAGCAGATAGTCATTCTTGGACTTGCCTTCAACACAGACTATGTCAACCAAGCTTACGATGAATTACAGCAAAAATGTCCTGGCGAAATTGTCGCTGTAAATACCCAGTACTCGACATCTCATGGCTTTTTACATTGGACAAATAAAATTCGTATGAAAGCAGTCTGTACTTCTTAGTTCTATGGGTTGTGCGAGTAAATCATTACTCGCATTTCCCATTCTCTTCATCAATGGCATAATAGCCGAAAATTTTTGAGGCATTGATCATGACAACTGAAAATACCCTATTAGCCCGTTGCGGTTCTAAGTGTGAGCTATGTGCAGCAGATGCACCTGTAGCTAAATTTGAAGTTGCTCCTAGCGACGGCACAGTAGAACAAAGCGTAATGCTTTGCCCTACCTGTACTGATCAGATCAATGACCCAGATAACCTTGATGGCAACCACTGGCGTTGCTTGAACGACAGCATGTGGAGCCAGGTGATACCTGTGCAAGTCATGGCTTGGCGTCAGTTGAAAACCTTAAAAGCAAAAGGTGAAGACTGGGCGCAAGATCTAGTCGATATGATGTATTTTGAAGACGATATCCAGAAATGGGCTGAAGCGGGCATGGTTGATTTCAGTGCTGAAACGACCCGCGATAGCAACGGTGCCCCTTTGCTTGCTGGTGATAACGTTACCTTGATTAAAGATCTTGTGGTTAAAGGCGCTAACTTCACGGCTAAGCGCGGCACTATGGTTAAGGGAATATCCCTTACCGATAACCCATTACACGTTGAAGGCCGCGTTAACGGTACTCGCATTGTATTGGTGAGTGCTTATCTGAAAAAACAATAATGTTTTTATATCAATGCATTAATAGCCAGTCATTACTCTGATGACTGGCCTCTCGCTAAATTCCCCCAGTAAAATGCAGTAACCTATTATGAACATTGAACAAATTCAAAGCGCTTCATTGCGCTTACGTAATAATAAGATATTTGAACTATTTGTCGTTAGTATCATTATTCTGTCAGCGGTATTGATTGGTGCTAAAACCTATTCGATCCCCACAACCTTTATCACCGCCATTAAATGGTTAGATTTTTTAGTCACACTTATTTTTCTATTTGAAATTTGCATTCGTTTTATCGCTGAAGAAAATAAAAAACGTTTCTTCCACAACGGCTGGAATGTCTTTGATACCTTGATTGTTATTGTCAGCTTAATTCCTATTCAAGATAGCGAAATGGCTTTAATCGGCCGTTTGGTGCGTATTTTCCGCGTACTGCGTATGATTTCCATCATTCCTGAATTACGCATGCTGCTCAATTCATTATTGCGTGCCCTACCTCAATTGGGCTATGTATTATTATTGATGTTTATTATTTTCTACATCTATGCCGCCGTCGGCAGTACCTTTTTTGCCAAAATTAATCCAGTGTTGTGGGGGGATATTGCAATATCCCTGCTGACATTATTCCGTGTTATGACTTTTGAAGATTGGACGGATGTGATGTATGAAACCATGGAAGTTTATCCATTAAGTTGGATCTTCTATCTCACTTTTATCTTCCTAACGGCCTTTGCTTTTTTAAATATGGTGATTGGTATTGTGGTAAATGTTTTAGAAGACGAGCATGCAAAAGAGCGTGCTGCTCAGGATGAAGCTGATGGTAAGATTACTATGGATGAATTGGCAGCAGAGATTCGCTCATTGAAAGAGTTGCTCGAGAAGAAGCAATAAGATAGAAGCTAAAAAAGCAAAGACAGAGCGGCTTACCACAGAGAACACGGAGCCGCTTCGCTACACAGAGGAAAGCTAAGAGCAGAGAGGGAAGTAGATTAATAAGGTAAGCTCACTCCTAAAGTAAATCTATCTTGGCCTAGCTTTTCATCAAAGCCATGAGCATAGGTAAAACTGATGGGGAGTAGCAGGTTGTAAAAAACCAAGACTTCAGCATTTAATTCAATACCTGCACCCGCTAAATATTCAGCAGATGCTGAATCTTGCCAAGCGCTGCCATAGTCGATGAAAAATTTACTCGAAATATCACCTAATGCCAGAGGGTAGTTTTTCCAGCCTTTTTCTACTCGTGCTAGCCATTGAGTAAAATTAACTCGATTCACATTATAATATTGTCCGCCGATGCTTGAAGGCGCATAGCCTCGTAAAGCAAAGTCATCACGGCCAAATAAACTCGATTCACTGCCACGATCTTCACCGCCTAAAGTAAATTTTTCTCCCTTTTCATCTGTCATGCCCCACAGGGTTTGCAAAGATAGAGAGCGCCTGCCAGGCAAATCAAATATTTCTAACCACTGCGCCTGAATCACTTCCCCTTCATAGTCACTATTTAACAGCTCATTAGTCTCTACAACTAGATCTAGGTAACGACCATAAGAATAGCCAGGGCTATTGAGGTAGCTTTCTCTATTATCAAACCTTAATCCCAAACCGACCAAACTCTTCTCACAACTTTTATGCTGGTTAAAATTACCATCAAGACACAAGGGCTTAAATAAATCATCGCGATCTAGACTGGCTTCCTGCTGCACAATAATGGCAGCATTTAGCGATAGCTGGTCTTCTATCGCATTAACGATATTTAAGCGTGAAAGTAACCATTGATCTTTTTCGATAATGTAATCGACACCGTCATCATTCTCTCCAGTAATGCCTACATCTAGATAATCGTGGCTGCGATTAAAAGATACCTGGTAGCGATTATCATAGGTATAAGTAAAATTCATATCCGCTAGTTTATACTGCGTATCAATGCCAAATTGAGCACTATAAAGATGTCGACTTAGTGCATCCGCACCTGCTGTCATCATGCCTATTTGAGTATATTCTGGAGTTTTTTGGTAATACGGCAACCACCAAGTCGGAGTTAAGGTTGACCAAGGTTGATAGTCTTGCGCTGCCGTTTTCTCTACATCGACAGCATAAGGATCGGGGTAATTGAGTTTCCCTTCTAGCTCTGCATACTGAGGCGTTGAATATTGTGACTCTGTATATTCAGCGTTTACATTTTCAGACTCAAAATCTATTTTCCTGAATTCGAACCCTTCGCTCGTATAAGCTTGAAATACAATACTACCAGCTTGATTTTTTTCTGCTGATAGAACCAGTTTAGGTGCAAAGGCCCCACCTAGCATGTGAGTAAGCTGCTGTAGATTTTTAGTCACAGGATCTAAAATATATAAGTTATAAACATCGTTATAATCAGCGCTAAATAAAATGCGCCCATCGGCTAAAATTTGCGGACTGTTTTCAACAGAGCGAGTTTCTGTAATCATCTGCCAAGGCGAATTCGCAACTACACTATTGCCTTCTCCAGTTAAGTCCAGCTCTGTTAAATTCAGTCGCTCGAGATTCCAGCCTTGATTACTGCGCTTCATCGCTGCAATAAGGTATTCACCATTATTAGATATATCATAATCACCAATTACTGATTTTTCATCATCGCCTTGCCAGAGTATTTTTTGATTACCTTTTTTATTTAACAGTATTAACTGGCTAATGCCGAACTGCTTACGGCTCGCAATCATCCAATCATTATTTAGCCAGCGCACATTACGTAAACGCTGCTTCTCGGTTAAGGCTTGCCAGTTTCCATCTTGTAATAAATAAACATCTGCCCAACTACGTCCATCAACCCAATTAATTAATCGGCTGGCAGCGATATCTCCTTGCTCATTCACATCCAGAGCAATGACATCCCGTGTTTTTATAATTGTGTCCGATTGCTCTAGAGAATCAGTTGTCGAAGAACGCATTAACTGCGTTGAATCCTCGCCGCTATTAGCTATAAAATAAAAGTCACTGCCTTGGCTACTGCTGACATCTTGGAATAATGCTTCAGCATTTATTTGGTAATGGGTCAAAACTCCTCGTGCAGCAGTCACTTCTGTTAAGTTCTGCTCTTGCTGTAAGCTGGCAACCTTTGCCAAAGGTTTTATCTGCGACACTATTTTGTAATATTGCAGGGATTATTTGGCGACTATAATTCTGTAGATATTGTTTTATTCTTTCTTCGCCATAAGTCTCGCCGAGAAACTGATAAAAATAACTACCGTATAAATATTGCATGCCCAATGGCCAGTCTCTTAAAGGTGCAGAGACATCTTCTAAATCCTTTAAACTGCCACTGGCGACTTCCATACGCATCTGCATGGCATAATAAGCACTTTGCAAGCGTCCATAGGCCAGTTCTTCATTGGTTTCTAAATAGGTTGCTAGACCTTCTAGCATGAACGAAGGGGTCATGGTATGCGGGAATAAAACAACCAGACGGCCAAAAATATTCTGCAAAAACTCAGGGCTGGCTGAAGCCATTTCCATGTGTAGAATATGCACGTATTCATGACGAATTAACGTATGTAACCAATCATCACTTTCTTCTAAGCCACTGATTGTATC
>MAAB01007740.1_pt1 | contig 12073 bp, 15 predicted proteins | sample 1115991 | NCBI WGS metagenome assembly MAAB01 (sample SAMN04961124, study PRJNA320927) | seawater metagenome | isolation source: sample BD02T18 sea water enriched with oil for 18 days | place: USA:Gulf of Mexico | collected 2013-07-27
AGAGAGGACAACAGCATGCTCATCAACCCGTTCTTGAAACCGTCGCAGAAATAGCGCCAGAACTCGCCCACTATACCCACCATCATGATCACACCCATTGCGTCGATGGTCATATTGAAACGCAGGAACATAAACATGATTAGTTGGTGGTTATTACCCTTGTTCGCAGGGCTAGGGGTTGCGGCAACGGCTGGGCCGCTAGGCAGTTTAGTGGTGTGGCGTAGAATGGCATTCTTTGGCGATACCCTCGCCCACGGTGCATTACTCGGTATTACCTTAGGTATTTTATTAGACCTTAATCTAACCCTAGCGCTGGTTTTTTCATGCTCGGTATTAGCGCTGATTCTACTGCAGCTAGATAAATACACGGGCATCGCATCCGATACCTTATTAGGTATTTTATCGCAGTCTTCTTTAGCGATTGGCCTAGTGGTATTAAGTTTCTTTGATAACGTGCGCATCGATTTAATGGCGTATTTATTTGGTGACTTATTAGCGGTAAATCAAAACGATTTATTATGGATCTTCGCGGGTGGCTCATTTGTTATCGCCTTATTAATTTGGCAATGGCGCGGTTTATTAGCCTCTACCGTGAGTGAAGAATTAGCGGCGATAGATGGCTACCCAGTGAAACGATTAAAAGCCATGCTGGTTTTATTATTGGCATTAGTCGTAGCGATATCGATGAAGATTGTCGGCGTACTATTAATTAGTGCGTTATTAATCATCCCTGCCGCAGCGGCAAGACCATTAGCAAAAAGCCCAGAACAAATGGCCATGCTGGCGAGTTTGATCGGCATGATATCTGTTGGTGCTGGTATGGCATTTTCGTTTATTTGGGATACCCCAACGGGGCCAAGTATTGTTGTTTGTGCGGCGGGGTTGTTTGTTATTAGCCAGGTGCTTCATTCGGTTAGGAAGTAGCTGGTTTTATAAAAGCTATTTGTTAAGCAGACCGCTAGTGGCAGGGTCTGCTAGATTGACAAAAACAAGTGTTAACTATAGTGTTGTAAAGATCAAAAACAGGGACAGTCGTTTGATTTCAAAGAAATTTTCTCTTCGGTCATCTTTTTCGTTTATAAGCTGTCTTGCGGCACTTGTTCGTATAGCGCTGTTATAAACTCAGGAGAGTCATGTGCGAATAATCGTACTAGCTTTAATTAGTTTGCTCATTCAAGGATGTACCGTCGGTTACTACAGTACCGATGATATGCTATCTTTCGAAGAAAAATCACCCAATGAATGTGATATTAGATATCACATTGAAATCGCTCCAAAAGAGTCTGAAAGGATGTCAGCAGATCGCCTAATCGTATGGAAAAAAATTAAAATAGCTCTCTATGATAAAGTTACCAAAGAGGTATTGGCGAAAAATAACTGCTCATATAAAAAATCTGATAATCAAACTGACGCCACGTTAAATATCAGCGTGATGGTCTCTATTAATCACGATGCTATGGCTGTCGAGTATCTAACTGGATTATCACTTGGAATAATTCCAAGCTGGGGAACAAGGCATGACTACTACTCATATGATTTTAAATATCATGAAAAAGAGAATTCTTACTCGGTAGATGATTTCAGGTTCAACCATTTAGTTGTTTTTCCTGTATTCTGGGTTTCATTCTTTACAATGGATGAATCAAATATTTATGAAAAATGCTTAGATAATTATGTCAAAAGTTTATAACAATACGCTGAAATGCGTTACGGCCAAAAAGACGGCCTCTGGATCTGCTAGATGCACGTCCTTTAGCTAAAAGCGTATGTGTAATTAAAATATAAGGAAAAATTATGGCTCATATCGCGATGTCACTTCTATCAATCGAATGTTTTATGGATGATGGGAAATTAGACGCAAATGAACTTGGGAAAATGGTTGCTTTGGCAGAAAGTGACGGTGAAATCACCCAAGAAGAAATTCATGTGCTCAGAAGTGTAATTAAGCGCATTAGACCAGAAGAAGTTGATTCTGAGATGAAGGCAAGATTAGATTCACTTAATAAAAAAATCAGTACTTAATTAGTAATATTTTTTTGGAAATCTGTGGGGAGCACTTAACAAATGCAAGGCGTTAAATGTCAAAAGTAGTTCATCATGTTATTTAAAGTTGGCGATGGTACATTAGATAGGTCGACTGAGCTGTATTGGGATAATCTCTATCAAGTAGAGGAATATCCCAATTGCTCACGTATGAAGATTGGTAGTTCATCAAACGAAATTCCTCTCATACTAGATCTATGTAAGGATATGGATGGACCATTTGGAATTCTCTTTGTATTGTTGGCTTCTCGCTTAGGTAAGTCAGCAGGTCGATATCAAATACCACATCCGTTGTCATATGAAGAGCTAGAGCTCTTTATGTATGAAAATCAGGAGTTCTTCGAAAGGGATGGCCGTCACCATTTGTGGGTTTCATCGATAACGGGAGAAGGTCAATTTATATATGATAATCACAATTTCATATATGCGTACGGTAACCTTGACTCGTATTGTAATAAACTTAAATCCCATGGATATCACGAAGGAATAATTAAAATTCCAGCCCCTCATACTCATCATTATCATCCTGAATTCGACAACAAGGAAGATGAATTGATGGGGGCATTTGAATGGAAATATTATCCGTTACAAGACAGTGACGATCTATAGCCATTTAACAAGGTCTATATCAGCGCAGGAAAAACACCTGGCTGAACAGCCTTCACTCCGCCGTAGTAAACGGCGGTTATAAGCCTCAAAAGGATTTGCACATTTCTAATACTCAAAAGTTATCTTTAAAAGGTTTAATTCAAGTTGTAAGCCTCTTAACTTGCATTGTTTCTGTGTGTTCTATATTTGATAGTATAAATCGCTATTTCGAATTGATGAGTCACTTTAAGATCATCTATTTGGTAAGTAGTATTATTTGTTGCGGTTTTCTAATAGCTTATAAATGTTATAGATCTTCTATTATTATGTTTGCCTTAGTTATAGTGCATTTATTTTCTATTCTTCCTTGGTATTTTACTACGAAAAATACCAGCCCCGTTGAGCATAAAACTAGTTTAAAAATACTTCATAGCAATGTATTAACGTCTAATCGAGAGTTTGAACTATTTAGTAGATTACTAGAAAAAGAAAACCCAACGGTTGTAGTGTTACAGGAAGTAAATAAAGCTTGGGTTGAAGGTTTAGCTAATTCATTAACGGCATATAAATATCGAATTGAACAACCACAAAATGACAACTTTGGGATTGCCATCTATAGCAAATTACCATTTATAAAATCGAATATAATTTCATTAGGTGATCTAGGGTTAGCCAGTCTAGAAGTTTCTTTTTCAGTTGAAGGACAAGATGTAACTTTAATTGCAACTCATCCTATTCCTCCAATAAGCAATTTGTATCATTCTGCTAGAAATAACCAATTAATTGATTCAGCTAAAAGAATTGTTAAACTACCAGGAGCAAAAATATTAGTTGGGGATTTAAATGTGTCCATGTGGTCAGGTGATTATTTAGCCGTTGAAACTATTTCAGGGTTAAATAATGCGAGACAAGGTTTTGGTATATTGCCAACGTGGCCTACATATATGCCTTTTCTTATGATTCCAATAGATCATATTTTAATTTCGAAGCACTTTGTTATAAACGATTTTAAAGTCGGTGATAATATTGGCTCTGATCATTTACCTCTTATCACTGAGTTAGCTTTACTTAAACAAGCGGTAAACGGCTTATGACATGCACTTCAAATTGAAAAAAACAGTTGGCCATCACTCTATTTTCATATCTAACCATTATTTTCCGCTTGGCAAGCCGTTAGTTTTCAAGAGAGGCTTAGATGCATTTAGAACTTATGAGGGATAAGAGTAAGGTAATGCCACGAATTGACTCGCCTTTAGAAGTAAGGTCGATTCGTATATGGCATTGCAAGTATGAGTCACTTGAACAAATCAATAAATGTAAAAATCTTGAGGTACTTGTTGTTGCTTCACTACCTGAAGCAGATCTTAAGTTTCTGAACAACTTCAAAAATTTAAAGTATTTGTCTGTTATACACTTGCCAAGGATCAATGATTTATCGCCACTAGAAGCCTTGGTTAGTTTAGAAACTGTTTCATTATCTACGCTACCAAGTTGGGATTCATCTGGCAAGGTCACAGTTGTTTCCACTTTGGCACCACTGGTTAACTTACCTAGGCTAAAATATCTTGAATTATTGGGTGTAAGGCCAGAAAACAAATCTCCTTTAGAGCTTGTATCAAGTAGATCTTTAGTAAGTATTAGGCTATCTAAGTTTGCAAAAAAACTGGAAAAAGAACTTTACGAAAAAACGGGACTAGCCAGTGATTGGGCACCTGAGCCAGAAATTAAAAACTAATAGACTGATCGGTGATCAGCACAGCGTTACGCACCTTAGGATTATATGCTACCAACCACTTATAAAGTTATCGAAATAGAAAAAGGTACTTTGTCTGTAATGGCAAAGCCTGTTGCAGGCGAATGGATAGAAGAAGAATTTTCTGGTTTAAAACGCCTAGGAATTGATAAAATCGTATCCTTACTCGAAAGTTTTGAGCAGTACGATGTTGGCTTAGAGAAAGAAGAGGTTCTTTGTATTAAGAATGGGATTGAATGTTCTTCGTTTCCGATACCTGATCGTGGATTACCAAATACACTACAAGCGACAAAACTTTCGAAAGAACTATATACCGAAATCTGTAATGGTAAGCATATTGTAATTCACTGTAGGGCTGGTATTGGCCGTACGGGAATTATCGCTGGTGCGATTATTGTAAATACAGGTATAACAGCCTTAGAGGCATTAACTCTAATTAGTGAAGCTCGAGGTGTCCAAGTTCCTGACACAGAAGAGCAAGAAAATTGGCTTAAGTCGTTATGAAATTACCAATAATGATCACTGCTATGGAGGATATAGTTTGAGGCGTACGATAGAGCGATTTTTTCTGGGAGCACTTTTTCCAATTATGTGTTCCGCACTAATTTTAAGTGTTGCAATGATATCAACAAGACAAAACATATCAGTTATTCCAGAAACAATAGGAACATTTTTTGGCTTTGGTTTTATTGTCATGGGTATTCCAGCTTTTATAGCCTCAAGCATTGCAGAGCTGTTAAACCGTAGAGTTAAGAAAGACTCTAGATTTTATTGGTCTGGAATTATAGTTGGGATCATTTGTAGCTTAATTTTTGTCATAATATCTGGCGATGTATATATAGGTATAATATGGATAATCTTAGGCGCAGTAATGGGTGGTATGACAGCAATATTAATTAGGCTTCATTACAATAAGTATTCCGCGAACAAAGCATTTAAATCAGATACCGAAAAGACAGGCGCTGTTTAGCGCTCTGCGGGACGGTTAAACTGCACAACAATAAAAACGTCAGCTTAACAAATTAACTATGAAAAAATATTTTGAGAAAGGTAAAAGCCTCTTTAACTCAGCAACAGATAAACTTTCAAGCGAAGTCAGTTCTGGCTTAGAAGTTATAAAAGGCGCCATTGGCGATCTTCCAGTATTCATGTCTCTTGAGCGCTCTTCCACATGTGATGTGATGTACGACGAAAAGCACTATTTTGTGATTCCATTTAAGGAATCTAAGGTAGGTTTTTCTCTCCACACAATGCGCTACCTTCCAGTATCTGTGCCAGAAATTAATGACTTACCAAAACGTCGAGTCTTTCACTTTCCCACTCCACATTACGAAGGTTGTTTACGTGAACATTTACTCAGCTCTGCTAGAGAGTTGGTAACGGACCAGTCCGAAGGTCGCTTAAATACACTGGAGAAGTTGGCTGATGATATAGACGGCTTAGATAACAAATTAACTTACGGCATGTTATTGGTAGGTGGCTTAGCTGTAATAGTTAATCCAGTTGTGGGCGTTGGCATTGCTGCTAAGGCATTACTGCCTAGCGTTACAGGTCTATTAACAAAGTACGGGATAAGACCTGTAGGCGAAAAATTTAGTCAATCTCAACTCAGTAAAGAAATCAAAGAGGCAGAACTTAGGGTTTCAAAAGAGTTTTCAGAATCGAGTACTATTAAAGTTGTAAACCCAATCTTGCAAGAACTTGAAATAGCTCTACGGACAACCGCCGAAGAACACGACCCTCTAACAGACCCCAATATGGCATCTGGCAGTATTCCAGAGCTTAATGGCGAGCATTGGCGTGATCTTACTGAGAGAGCTGTTTATCACGTATATAAAGAAACATATGAAACCCCGTCTAAGCATAAGGCTGCGTCTCTTGGCCCCGAAGATCTCAGGTGGTTCGACGTGCTTTTTGCGTGTGTAAAAACTAATAAGGCTGGGCAGTAGCAGCCATAAAATTTTGTTATAAACTAAGGGAATTTGTACTTTGCATCATGTAATGTTCGATATTGATGGAACGCTGATCGAATCATATGACTTTGACTCTGAATGTTTTACTGAGGCCGTTAAGGATATAACTGGTCTAGATATAGATACCGACTGGGCTCGTTATCAGCATGTAACAGATACTGGAATTCTCAATGAGTTTTTTAAAGAAAACAGCATTAGAAATTCAAATATCATTTATGCAAGCATTAAGTCTGCATTCTTAACTAAAATCCAAGCGCGACTTGAGAAGCAACCAATTTCGGAAATACCTGGAGCGTTAGCATTCATCGAAAAATTACAGACACTAGATGACGTTGTAATCTCATTTGCAACGGGTGGTTGGCATGAGAGTGCAATATTAAAGTTACAGTCAGCAGGCATGGATGTTTCAAACATACCAATTGCATCATCCAATGATCATCATTCCAGAATCGAGATTATGAAGATTGCTGAAAAAAGAGCAATGAAAGAACCTTCTTTATCTTTTACGTATTTTGGTGACGGAAATTGGGATTTGAAAGCTTGTGAAGAGCTCGGTGTAAATTTTGTTTTAGTAGGTGATAAAGTCGAACATAATCAATCAATTAAGAACTTTGTTAAACAAGATGAAGCTTTTGCATATATCGGGTTATAAAATGTGCGTTAAACGGAATGAAAACAGTTTGCTCTGTTTCTTGGGGTTGGAGAAAACCCAATTAGAGTGTGCTGTAGTAATTACTGAGCTAGTCACCCTTTTAACAAGGCAGCAAAACTGCCAGTTTTAGCATTATTCCAAGGGCGGTCATGAATAAGTTATTAAGTATAATATTTTTAGCGGTATTATCTGTATCTGCTTCAAGTGAAGAGTATCAGTGCGGGCAAGCTGTTTTTAATATCGAAAAAGTCGGTGAATACGAAAGCTCTAGACTGCACATTCAGGCAAAGAATAATGGCCGCGAGACTTCGTTGTGGAAGCATAGTATCGATTATGCCAATTTCTTATGTGTAAAGAATAAGAGAAATCAATTTAAAGCACTTGTTAATGCTCGTTGTGGCGGAACTGGTTGTGCTGAATCAAGTTATACCATTATAGATCCTAGAACTTTGATGGTTGAGTTAGTGCCTTATCTGGAGCGCGATAACTTAAAGCTTACCGAAGAAATTTTGGGTGTTAAAATTCAGAATGGAGAATAAGAATATGATTAAATTTACTTCGGCCAAAAAGACGGCCTCCACTAAACATGCTGATGTACGCTCTTCGCTCGTTCCTTGCTACGTCACCACCCCACTACAAAAACGGTATGAAGGGTAAGCAATGAATTATTATTCACTATTTTTAGTCATATTATCTTTAGTCTCGTGTACCCCAGATAATGACGAACAAGGTCGAGATCTGTCCCAAGCAGTATCATTTACTGACTTGATTAAAAAGAGAATGAAAAATGATGAAACAATAAATGGCGCGACTGTTTTAATAAATAATGAGCTAAACTCCTATTTTGATCAAACCGAAGGCTGTGCTATTAATCCAATGCCTTGTACGGAAGAAAATTTTGATACAGAGATAGGAGAGCCTTTGTATCAGGGTAGTGGAGTAGGGTCTTGCTCAGGTTATGGTTTTGAACTAATCAATGATGTTACTTCGGAAAAAGTGATCGTCGATTTAGATAAGGACACGCAGTTTTTTATTTTAACTCAAGAAGAGTCAGTGCTAGCAAATTTTTATGCTGAAATTGAGTTTGTTGAGCGACAAGCTTGGTGTGGCGCTCAAATGAACTATGGAATAAACATAACGCTAAAGGAAGGGGAGGAAGATTATCTTCTCGATCAATTTACGCAATGACTTCTTAGTCTCAACTTTAATGTGACGACAGTCATAACTATGACCTACATCAAGGGTGTGACAATGTGTCACATTCTAAAACCTCGCCTGCTTATATAGACTGCGCTCAATTCCTTTCACGCAGTTCCTTAAAAGCGAAGTTGAAAATGAAATATAAGCAGCCGTTAGCGCTAGCCATTGCAACCTTTCTCTACCCTTCTTTTTCACTGGCCGAACGCAGCAACGCGGTTGAGCTTGCCCCTGTTACGATTACTGATACTCGTGAAGCCGCGTTAAAATCTGAAACGTCGGCGACGGTCAGCCAAGCTAGCCAAGAAGATATTGAGTTTATTCAGCCTGGCCACCCTTCTGAAGTTTTAAATCGTATGCCTGGTGTGCACGTAAATGTTACGGGTGGCGAAGGTCACATGACCGCTATTCGTCAGCCTATTACTACCAGTGCGGTGTATCTCTATTTAGAAGACGGTATTCCAACGCGCTCTACGGGTTTTTATAACCACAACGCGTTATACGAGATTAATGTGCCGCAGTCGGCGGGTATCGAAGTCAGTAAAGGCCCAGGTAGTGCCTTGTACGGTAGTGATGCGATGGCGGCGGTTATTAACGTCAGTACGAAAGCGGCGCCCGAAGAAACAGAAGCGAATGTGAATTTAGAGTTGGGTAGTTTTGGTTGGCAGCGTTTGTTAATTGGTGGTGGTTCGGCAAGTTTGAATCATGGCATACGCGCCGATTTGAATTTAACCCATACTGATGGCTGGAGAGATTCTACTGAGTACGATCGTCAAAGTGCTAACTTCCGTTTGGATTCATTTTTAGACAGTGGTTTTACGGTTAAGACGCTGCTTAATGTGTCGAACATCGATCAAGAAACTGCTGGCTCTTCTCGTTTATTAGAAGACGATTATAAAAATCATCCAACGCGTAACTACACCCCTATTTCAATGCGTAAGGTTGAATCGGTACGTTTATCGAGCGCGATTGAGAAAGAAGTTGGGGCGCGTCTTTATAGTATTACGCCTTACTTCCGTTATAACAGTATGGAGTTATTACCTAACTGGTCGTTAAGTTATGATCCGAATACTTATAAAACTGAGAATAAATCAGCGGGCTTGATGATGAAAATTCGTCAAGACTTTGTCCCGATGCGTACGCGTTTAATTGTCGGAGCTGATGTTGATTACAGCCCGGGTTCTATGGATCAAAATAGAATCGATCCGACGAAAGAAGGTAATTATTATGTTGATTATACGGTTGAAGAAAAACTGTATGACTACGACGTTACTTTTGCATCGGTTTCTCCTTATGCGCACATAGAAACATCCCCTACCGATAAGTTAAGAATTAATGCAGGTTTGCGTTTGGATTACATGCGTTACGATTATGATAATAATCTAACCGCATTGGATACGGGCGACCATAAACGCCCTGAAGATACGGATGTTGAGTATAAGCATGTGAGTCCAAAGCTAGGGGCAACGTATGCGATTAATGATTATTTGAATACTTTTTTATCATATCGTCATGCGTTTAGAGTACCGTCTCAAGGGCAGTTATTCCGCCAAGGTAAGTCGACCAATACGGTTGACCTGAAACCTGTAAAAGTTGATAACTATGAAATTGGTTTGCGTGGCCACACTGATAGTAAGTTGAGTTATGAAATCTCGGTTTATTATATGGTGAAGTCAGACGATATTTTAACCTTCAAGCATGCTGATGGCAGCCGCGAAACTATGAATGCGGGTGAGACGCTGCACAAAGGGATTGAAACGGGTTTAACAGCGCCGTTGCATTCCGATGTCGATCTTGCAATTTCTTATGCCTATACTGAGTTTACGTATGAAGACTGGAAGCCAAACGACAGCACGGATTACAGTGGTAATGAACTTGAAGCGGCGCCTAGAGACATTGGTAATGTTGCGTTGGGTTATCACCCTAGCCAGTTGAATGGCGGTAAGATGGAATTAGAATTTGTTCACTTAGGACAATACTGGATGGACCAAGCGAATACAGAAACGTATGAAGGGCATCAGTTATTGAACTTCCGTATTCATTACCCTGTTAATCCACAGTTTAAATTGAGCGCTCGTATTCTGAACCTAGAAGACAAAACGTATGCGACCAATGCTAGCTATAAACCTGCGGCATTTGGTAACCCAGAGAAGTTTGAGTATGCTCCAGGTATGCCACGCACTGCTTATGTGTCGGCTAATTATTCGTTTTAGCGAAGACAGACTCATGGTTGGATTTAGGAAGTTATTTATATGATTAGGTTTGTTTCATTTTTGTTCATTGCTTTACTGAGCTTCAGTGGTAATGCGATGCAGCACGCAGGTTCTTCTGTTAGTTCTTCTGCAGGCAAAGGTAAGAATGGAACGACGTGCACGATTGCTTCGCTTAAGTGTGCCAAGGCACCTTCTGCTAGCTTTGGCCCTGATGGCAAGCTGTGGTTGGCGTGGGTATTTGCGGGTCATGTTTATGTGCAGCACTCTAGCGACGAAGGTCAGAGTTACTCTGCCCCTGTGATTGTGAATCGTATTCCCGAGAAAATTGCCGCCCGTGCAGAAAATCGTGCAAAGATTCAGTTAGATGGCGCAGGCAATATTTATATTTCTTGGACTCAGTCTTTAAATAAACTCTATACGGGCAACGTTCGTTTTAGCCGCTCGCTTGATGGTGGTAATAGTTTTAGCCAGCCAATTACGATAAATGATGACCTTCAGGAAATCAGCCACCGCTTTGATGCGATGGTCGTAAGCGACGACGGTAAGATATTTATTAGTTGGTTGGATAAACGCGACCAACAAGCGGCAAAAGAAAAACAGCAGGAATATATTGGTGGCGCTTTGTATTACAGTTACTCCGCTGACCAAGGTAAGTCGTTTAGCAAAAACATAAACCTGTCAGATAACTCGTGTGTTTGTTGTCGTATTGCCATGGCATTAGATAATAACAATTTGCCCGTGATTGCTTGGCGCGATATTTATGGCAATGACTCGAAGAATCAAATACGTGACCACAGTTTATTAACCTTCAGCAGCGCACTTAAGCCCGAGCAGAAAATACGTTTAAGCCATGAGCAGTGGAAGATTGATGGCTGCCCGCATCATGGCCCAGCGTTAGATGTGGATAGTAATGGCATTGTCCACTCGGTTTGGTTTAACGACGCTGCTAATGAAGAGCAAGACTCTGACTACGTTTTGTTTTATGGCAATAGTGCTAAAGGTTTTGATATTAGTGATTATAAACCGATGGGTTTTGGCCAAGTTGATAAGCAGTCTGCACACCCTTATGTTGCGACTCTTAATCAAGGCGGGGTGAATCAAACTGTCACTGATCAAACAGTATTTTTAGTGTGGAAAGAATTTGATGGTAAGAAAACCGATATCTTAATGAAAGTATCGAAGGATGCGGGAGTTAGCTGGAGCAAAGATAAGGTTGTGAGTACCACGACGAGTTCTTCTGACCATCCGTTATTAGTGAAGCATGGGAAAAATATGAAGGGTAAACAGCAAGTGTATTTGAGTTGGCATACTCAGGCTGAAGGTTATCGTTTTATAGCGCTCTCCCCTACAAGCTCAGTGGCAGATGATGTATGAAACGATTTATTCTTTTAGCTTTTTCAATGCTAATGGCTTCAATTCTGATTTTCAGTTCGAGTGCGAGTGCGGTAGATTTGCAGTCATTTGAAATAGACAGTTTTGAACAGATTGTTAACGCTAAAAACAAGCAAGATCACTTGGTGATTCTATGGTCGTTCGACTGCCCACCTTGCATAAAAGAATTACAGAAAATATCAGACTTACATCAACAGTACCCCGACTATCAGTTAACGCTTATTAATACCGATAGCGTAGATGAACAAGTGCGAGTGAAGAA
>MAAB01042842.1_pt1 | contig 12067 bp, 12 predicted proteins | sample 1115991 | NCBI WGS metagenome assembly MAAB01 (sample SAMN04961124, study PRJNA320927) | seawater metagenome | isolation source: sample BD02T18 sea water enriched with oil for 18 days | place: USA:Gulf of Mexico | collected 2013-07-27
GGCTAATTTTTGGCTGAGACACCTGCAGTACATCCGTTAACTCACACACACATAACTCTTGTTGCTGGCTTACTAACAACAGCATGGTTAAACGGGTTTCATCGCTTAGGCACTTAAATAGCTCTAATGGGGTCATTTTCATCTCTTAGCCACTTTCAATCTGTGACTGACTTAATATACGGCGAATCATATATACGTTAAAACAGATATACAAGAGTAAGAGATTACAGAACGGTAAAATGAAGATTGGAACTAGCCGCTATTAAATACCCTACTTCAAAACAAGCACAAACTAGCCACAAAGCGCGTAAAATGGGATAATCCGCACAATTTTTAAGCACCAGCCAAGCAAAGCCTACCCTATGCCACAAAGCGCAGGGGGCTTAGTGCACAGCAAATTTATAGGTCACCATGAAACAACAACTTACCAACCTGATCCAAGCCAGCCTTACTGCCCTTATTGCACAGGGTAAATTGCCAGAAGATGCGGCCCCCAAGATCATGGTGGAAGACAGCAAAGACAAGAGCCATGGCGATTACGCATCTAACATTGCCATGGTGAGCACTAAGCTGGCCAAGCAAAAGCCACGCGACTGGGCACAGGAAATTATCTCTAACCTGCCTGCCGACCCTATTTTGGCCAAAGCTGAAATCGCTGGCCCTGGTTTCATTAACTTCTTTGTCACCGAAGCGGCTAGCCTAGCCGTCATCGACAGCATCTTTGAAAAAGCTGACAAGTTTGGTCACAACGACTCAGGCAAGGGCCAAAAGGTTCAGGTTGAATTTGTAAGTGCTAATCCAACCGGCCCACTGCATGTGGGTCATGGCCGTGGTGCCGCGGTGGGCGATTGCATGACCCGCTTATTAAAAGCCAATGGCTGGGACTGTACGGCCGAATTTTATTACAACGATGCCGGTGCTCAAATCAACAACTTAGGTTTGTCGGTACAGGCACGCTGTAAAGGCTTTGGCCCAGGCGACGATTGCTGGCCTGAAAACGGCTACCAAGGTCATTATATTACTGAACTTGCCGAAAGTTTCATGAAAGGCGAAGAAGTCATCAGTGCCGATCAAAGCTTCACCGGCACCAAAGACAGCGACGACCTAGAATCTATTCGTCATTTTGCGGTGGCGTATTTACGTCGAGAACAAGATCTAGACTTAAAAGCCTTCGAAGTCGATTTTGACGTGTACTTCCTTGAAAGCTCACTTTACGAAAACGGCAACGTAGAGCAAGCCGTACAAACCCTTATTAAAAACGGTTACACATACGAAGACGGCGGCGCCCTGTGGTTGAAAACCACAGAATTTGGCGACGACAAAGACCGCGTGATGCGCAAAACCGACGGTGGCTACACGTATTTTGTACCCGACGTGGCGTACCACTTAAACAAATGGCAGCGTGGTTTTAGCCGAGTAATTAATGAGCAAGGTGCCGATCACCATTCCACGATTACTCGTGTACGCGCCGGCTTACAAGCCTTGAACATGGATATCCCTGAAGGCTGGCCTGACTACGTACTGCACCAAATGGTGACAGTCATGAAAGGCGGTGAAGAAGTGAAAATCAGTAAACGTGCAGGCAGTTACGTTACCTTGCGCGACCTTATTGACCAAGTGGGCCTAGACGCCACCCGTTACTTCTTAGCAGCTCGCTCGGTAAGCTCACAGCTTACCTTTGACATTGATTTGGCCCTTAGTCAGTCCAACGACAATCCGGTTTATTACATTCAATATGCCCACGCACGTATTTGCAGCATTTTACGTAAAATGGCGAGCGAAGAATTAAATTGGGATCAAGCCAATGGCTTAGCCAAGCTGGACTTGCTAGTAGAAGAACAAGAAAAATCACTGGCCAATAAGCTGGCACGTTTCCCCGAAATAGTGTCAGTGGCAGGTACCTCAAATGCCCCACATATTGTGGCCAACTACCTGCATGAACTCGCCGGTGACTTCCACTCGTATTACAACAACCACAAAACCATCGTAGACGATGTCAACTTGCGTGATGCACGTATTACCCTTACACAAGCGGTACGTCAGGTATTGGTAAACGGTTTAGATCTGCTGGGCATCAGTGCTCCGGAGAAAATGTAACATGGCGACAGGTTCGCCACGCTGGGTGTGGATTTTCACGCCCTTAGTTGCCTTAAGTTTTGTGGGCTTTTTGTTTTATCTCACCACCATTCCTGCCGGTGACGACATAGACAAAATCACCCTATCACTAAGCGAACAAGCCAAACAGGCTCAAAAAACCTTAGAAAACAGCGCTAAACAGGTCATTAATGAAACTGTGCAAGCGGCCATTAAAAAGGAAATACCCGCGGCCGCTAAAAGCGACACCGTAAACAGTGCGGTGGATAACTACGAGTTTTTTGAGATTTTAGAAAACAAAAAAATCACAGTTGAAAAAGTAAGTGAGTACAAATCCACCCCCAAGGGCTTTGATAAAAACGGCAACAAAATTCAATACCGATTAAAAACAGGATCGTTCCGCTTACAACAGGGAGCCGACCGTATGAAAGCTCAATTAACGTTAAACGGCTTTACTACGCAAATTGAAAGCGCCAAAGTAAACAACAGCACTTGGTACCGAGTGTTCACTGGCCCCTTCGCTAACCGTTCTAAAATGAACAAAGCACAAGATCAGTTAGTGGCGCTGGGCATTCAAAGTGTTGAGATTAAGCAAACCCTACCTTAGGTAGGGCTTGCGAGCACTCACGTTTATTAGAAATCCATGACTCACCAGTTAAAATCCAGCCTCGCTTCGAGATATTAAGGAGAGGTAACACGATAGGTTTTAAAGCAACAGAACGGTAATCTAGCAGAAGGACAACAAAATTTTATTTGAAAAACTTGCCAAAACCTGACTTTTCAGTAGGTGTTACCATTAAATCCGCCGACGGGTTGCATGCAAACACTTTGGCATACTGCTCGGTAAGCCTACCTAAATGCTTAAAACCACAACTATATGCTGCTTTGGTCACGCTACTAGAAACCGCTAATTGCTCACGAAATCGATGTAATCTAAATTGTAGTAAATAGCTATTAGGGCTTAAATCCAACTCTTGTTTGAATACAATTTGCAGATTACGAATAGACGTAGACGACGCCGCTGCTAAATCGGCCAAACGAATAGGTTCTTTAAAGTTTTCACGAATATAATCCAAGGATCGGCTGAGTATTTTCTGGCGGGTGCTGGGTTTTACTTCAACAAGGTCTGATCGTACTAAGGGCAAGAAAATATCAGACAATAAACTCATCACTTGAATCACATCAAATTCTTTACCCTGTTGGTTATATTCTAGCCCCAAAGTAAGGGCACGCTCTAACGCGGCCGACGCCTGTAAAAGAGCCTGTGCGTCATATGCCCTGCGGGAGTGCGCGTGGCATAACTCTTGGTAATCTTTCATGGCCTCAAGGCCAATCACTTGCGATAACAACCGTTTATCTACATGTAAATGCAACATGGGTAAATCTTGTGGAAAGACCCACTGGGACCTAGCGCCTTCCATTTGAAACGGGCTATGGCCACCCCCACCGGGTAACTCTTGAAATCGCTCAATCAACTCTTTATTCGGTAACGGAAGCTGAATCGCCAGTGTATTTTCACTCACAATGGCGTCTTCGACCACGGCACCATGATTATGACGACGCAACATCACCGTTGGCCCAAAATCTGCTATGCAGATATCCAAACGGGTATTACCATTTAAAGGCGTCGAAACGATGTCCAAACAAGATAGAATCTTACTCAAACTAAAGTAACTAAGTCCCTGCTCTTCAAACGTTTTTATGACAATTGATTTATCAAAATCCATTAATACTGCATTCCAAATACGTCGCAAATAAGACATCTCTACTCACTATTTATTGACTATATCACCGTCAAAACCGCCCAATTTACATTGTTCGTAATGTGGACATATCTAAGGTCAGAATCTTTGATTTATGCGTATATTGGCTACAACCCACATCTATCTTGAGTGTAGTCGTTTATTAATAAACCAATGAATGCAATACAATCACTCCGTCATCCTGCTGCACCTCTAAATAACAACCACCTTACTTTTCGATCGATCACCTCGGTGACAACAAAATAGAAGGCCCTTATAAGGCAAAAGTATCCGCTCCCCACTCTTCAATATTCACTATTATTCTCAAGAAATTACCATTAATAACGGCACACGATTGATGGCACCTAGGTACTGAATTACCCGCTCCCCCTTGAAGTTGTTCATTCAACCCCCATAACTTTGATTCAGTCATTCCTTAACAAATAGAAGCTTCATATGACAACCATATTATCCGTACGCCGCGAAGATGAAGTGGTCATGGGCGGCGATGGCCAAGTAAGCCTTGGCAATACCGTAATGAAAGGCAACGCACGAAAAGTACGCACCTTATATAAGGGCGAGATCATCGCGGGCTTTGCCGGTGGCACTGCTGACGCGTTCACTTTATTTGAAAAATTTGAAGGCCATTTACAAAATCATAATGGCCAATTAACACGCTCAGCGGTAGAAATGGCCAAAGAGTGGCGCAGTGATCGCGCACTTCGCAAGTTAGAGGCCATTCTTGTGGTGGCCAACAAAACCGAAAGCCTCATCATTACCGGCAACGGCGATGTATTAGAGCAAGAGGACAACATTTTAGCCGTGGGCAGTGGCGGTAATTTTGCGTTAGCCAGTGCTAAAGCTTTATTTCAAGAAACCGATATGAAGGCACGTGAAATTGTCGAAAAAAGCCTGAGCATCGCCGCCGACATCTGTGTATTTACTAACCACAATTTAACCATAGAATCCTTGCCAACCAAGTGATGCACACTAAATAATCCGAACCTGTTGAGTCATTACTAAGCAAATAGCGGCCAAAACATTACGAGCGTAAGACACATGACCAGTTTACAAATAGAAAAAAGTTTAACCCCAGCTCAAATCGTCAAAGAATTAGACAAACATATCGTCGGCCAAAGTGCCGCTAAACGCAGCGTGGCGATTGCTTTGCGTAATCGCTGGCGTCGTATGCAGCTACCCACTGAGCTGCGCAACGAAATTAGCCCTAAAAACATTTTAATGATTGGACCCACCGGCGTAGGTAAAACTGAAATTGCCCGTCGCTTGGCCAAACTGTCCAACGCCCCTTTTATAAAAGTAGAAGCCACTAAGTTCACCGAAGTGGGTTACGTGGGTCGCGATGTAGAAACCATAATTCGTGACTTGGTTGAAACGGGTGTGAAAATGTTTCGAGAACAAGAAGTGGAGGCCGTGGCCGATCGCGCTAAAGAAGGAGCGTTAGAGCGTATTTTAGATGCATTGCTCACTCCCGCCCGTGATGGTTTTGAAAGTGAAGCCGTTAAACCTGAAGAAAACAGTACCCGTGCCTTATTTCGTAAAAAGGTATTAAACGGTGACATGGACGACAAAGAAATTGAAATTGACGTGGCTCAGTCTCAAGCAGGTATTGAAATCATGGCCCCACCAGGCATGGAAGATATGTCTAGCCAAATCCAAAACATGTTTTCCAACATGGGCAGTGGCAAAACCAATAAGCGTAAGTTAAAGGTAAAAGACGCGCTTAAAATTGCACAAGATGAAGAAGCGAACAGTCTATTAAACATGGACGACATTAAAGCCCGCGCCGTGGAAGCGGTTGAACAAAACGGTATTGTATTTTTAGACGAAATAGACAAGGTCGCCAAACGCCAAGAAGGCTCGGGTGGTGATGTCAGTCGTGAAGGTGTGCAACGTGATTTATTACCTTTAATTGAGGGCTGCACGGTAAGCACCAAACACGGCATGATTAAAACCGATCATATTTTGTTTATTGCCAGCGGCGCCTTCAGCATGAGCAAACCGTCTGATTTAATTCCTGAGTTACAAGGGCGCCTACCCATTCGTGTAGAGCTAGAAGCCTTAACACCCGATGACTTTAAACGCATTTTAACCGAACCTAACGCCTCTTTGACCGAGCAATATCGTGAGCTTTTAAACACCGAAGGCTTAAAGATTGAGTTCATGGAAGACGGCATTACACAGCTAGCCGAGACCGCTTACAAGGTAAACGAAACCACTGAAAATATCGGTGCCCGTCGTCTGCACACTATGATGGAGCGTTTACTTGAGAAAGTCAGTTTTGATGCTGAAAGCCTGGCCACGCAATACTCGTCAGCGCCGCTGCAAATCAATGCTGCATTTGTGAGCGAGCATTTAGGGGATATTGTTGAGGATGAAGATTTAAGTCGCTTTATTTTGTAAGGCTTTAATACTGTAATACAGGCCACTTTGCGGCCTGTATTATTTTATGCGTCACCCCTCCCCCACTTAACTTCCGTATAAATGCCGACTAATTTTACAGTCGAACTTAATCTATTCTAAAACCTTAAACACGCAATAATTTTTTTGCTGTTTACCATTAACTAATTTATTGTCAGTGTAGGCCCAATAAGCGAATTCACAGGCCCATTTCACCCTTTTTACCCGCTAACAGATACTTTAAAGTGACTCTTTTTAGGAGGCTCTATGACTGATAATAATACACACCCAAAAGTCGTCATTGCCGGTGCTGGCAGCATAGGCTGTTTTGTGGGTGGCATGCTGGCCAGTGGTGGCGCCGACGTGCACTTTTTTGCCCGTCCGCGCATTGGCAACGACATTAGCGAACACGGCTTACATTTAAGTGATTGGACCGGCACAGATATACAGCTCACGCCAAAGCAATTCAACGTAAGCACCGACGCCGACGTATTAAAAGATGCCGATCTCATTTTAATCTGTGTGAAAAGTAAAGACACTCAAGAAATGGCGCAAACCATTAAAGACAGTGGCAATACACAGGCCACTATTTATAGTTTGCAAAATGGCGTCGGTAATACACAAACCATTCAAGACGTATTGACTAGCCATACTGTGCTGCCGGTGATGGTGCCTTACAATGTGGTGTATCAAACAGGTGGGCACTTTCACTGCGGCACAGAAGGTAATTTATATTGCCAACAACATCCTAAAGCCCAAGCTCTTTTGCACTTAGCACAAAACGCACAACTGGGATTTGAATTAAAAGATGATATGCCCAGTATTTTATGGGGCAAGCTATTACTTAACTTAAACAATCCTATTAATGCGCTAGCGGGTATTCCATTAAAACAACAGTTAGAAACATCCGGCTTTAGAAAAATTTATCGCGATTGCCTTACAGAAGGCCTGCGAGTATTAAACGCAGCACACATTAAACCCGGTAAAGTGGCCGCCGTGCCCGTTGCCGTAATTCCTTATCTTTTGTCACTGCCCACCTTAATATTTAAACGCATTGCACAAAAGATGCTCGCTATGGACCCAAAAGCTCGCTCTAGTATGTGGGAAGATTTGCAAAATAAACGTCCCGTAGAGGTAGATTATATCAACGGGGAGATTGTAAAATTAGGCAAGCAATTAAACATCCCTACTCCACTCAATGAAAGACTCATTGAACTGGTAAAGTCGGCCCAACAAAAAGGCCAGGGCAGCCCCAATTTACAGCCTCACCATTTCCGGACACGTTAAAACTATGACCAGCCAAAGTATTCCCAGCAGCATTAAATTCCACAATAAGTCCCAGCAGCTGGAATTGGCTTGGCAAACAGACAGCTATTTAATAAGCAGCGAAATGCTTAGGGTATTAAGTCCATCCGCCGAAGTACGCGGCCATGGCAAAGGCAATGAAGTGCTGCAATTTGGTAAAAAAGACGTGCGTATTCTAAAACTTGAACCTGTGGGTAACTATGCTCTTAAAATTCATTTTGACGATGGCCACGACAGTGGTTTGTATCACTGGCAATACCTTAAAGATTTGGCACAAAACCAAGCCCAACACTGGCAGGGGTATCTGGACACTCTGACGGCGGCCGGCAAAACCCGTGAATCGGCTAACATTCAATTTAAAGCAGTAGATTAGCAGTGTCTCACCTCGTGGTTGGGCTTAACGAGTACTTATCGGGCAGGGGCTGCCCTCCTACATGGTATTAACCCCTTTTAAATCAAGACATCTATTGTATTCAGGGCTAAAATAACACCAATTTATTATTAGCTTAACGACAGGCATCCCTATGTCAGACGACAAAACCACTCACTTTGGTTACAAAACCGTCCGTGAAGAAGAAAAGCAGGGCAAAGTAGCCGAAGTTTTTCATAACGTGGCCGCCAAATACGATGTGATGAACGATCTTATGTCGTTTGGGGTGCACCGTTTATGGAAGCGCTTCACCATGGAATTTACCGGTGTTCGCCGTGGTAACCATGTATTGGATATTGCCGGTGGTACCGGCGATTTAACCATGAAATTTTCTGATTTAGTGGGTCCCGAGGGCAAAGTAGTTTTGGCCGACATTAACGACTCCATGTTAAAAGTGGGTCGTGATCGTTTATTAGACAAGGGCTACAGCGGCAACATTGAATTTGTTCAATGTAATGCTCAATACCTGCCTTTTGAAGACAACAGCTTTGATGTGATTACCATGGCCTTTGGCCTAAGAAACGTCACCGACAAAGACATGGCCCTGCGTGAATTTAACCGTGTATTAAAGCCAGGCGGTCGTTTATTGGTATTAGAGTTTTCCCACACTAAAAACCCACTACTTAAAAAAGCCTACGACCTATATAGCTTTAGCGCCCTACCCGTAATGGGCAAACTTATCGCCAATGACAGTGAAAGCTACCGCTACCTAGCAGAGTCTATTCGCATGCACCCAGACCAAGAAACCCTTAAGGGCATGTTTAAAGATGCCGGTTTCGCCAACTGTGAATACCATAATTTAACCGGTGGTATTGTGGCACTGCACAAAGGCATTAAACCTTAATGCCAAATACAAAAATGGACGCAACCCTAGTTCAAGCTGGTCTTGTCAGTGCCGAATTAGCGATTAACAAAGCGCTAAAATTTGACCCTGCGGTGCAGCAAAAGTTAATGGCGCTGGCCCCTAAAGTGTTGGCGATTCACATCACCACCTTAGATCTTACTGTGTATGTGCAATTTGGTGAGCAGTTGTCACTGCACAGTCATCAAGAGCAGCCCAGTGATGCGACCTTAAGCGGCGAGCTAAGCGCGTTTATTAATTTGGCCAGCCATGAAGACAAACATGCAGCCCTAATGAAAAGCGATATTCAAATTCAAGGATCTAGCCAACTGGCCATGGCGCTTGCCGATGCTAGCAGCCATTTAAAAATTGACTGGGAAGCCATGATCGCGCAATTCACCGGCCCCGTCATTGCCCATGTGGTGGGTAACAAATTACGTGCTTTTAGCGGTTGGTTTAAAAATACCACGAATAAGTTTAAAGACGATTCGGTAGAGTATGTTCGCGACGAATTGCAGTTAAGCCCCCACAAGCTAGAAGGGGAATCACGTTTTTCCGCTATACATAAGCTAAAACTAGATACCGAACGACTCGAGGCGCGCACAGCTCAATTAAAAGAGCGCATAAAAGCCCGCTTACAACAGCCACTAAAATAAGCCTCTCATGATTCAATTAAGACGCCTACTCACCATTCTTTATGTCTTCAGTAAATATAGGCTGGATGTCTTTATTCCCACGGCCCTTTTGCCTTGGTATTTACGCTTGGCTTTTTTTCTGGCCCCATGGCGTTTAAACCCAGTCGCCAAGCGTGTTCCCAAAGCCAAACGCCTGCGTTTAGCCCTTATTGCGCTTGGGCCCATTTATATTAAGTTTGGCCAACTACTCTCTACCCGCCGTGATTTATTGGATGACGAACTGGCCGAAGAACTCGCCAAACTGCAGGATAAAGTCCCGCCGTTTGGTCATGATGCCGCAGTTAAGCTTATAGAAGCTGCGCTTGGCGAAAAAATTAACGGGGTATTTAAGTCCTTTGATGATGCGCCTTTGGCTTCGGCATCCATTGCCCAAGTACATGCAGCCGTACTGCACACAGGGGAAGATGTGGTTGTGAAGGTGATTCGCCCCAACCTGCAAAAAACCATTCATAAAGACATCATGCTCATGCGTTTAGCGGCACGTCTTATTGAGCGTTATTCACAAGACGGGAAGCGCTTACGTCCAGTAGAGGTGATTAATGACTATGAACACACCATTTTAGGTGAACTGGATTTAATGGCCGAGGCCGCGAATACCAGCCAGCTAAAACGTAACTTTAAAGACAGCGACATGCTCTATGTTCCTGAAGTTTACTGGGATTACTGCCGTACCAACGTAATGATAATGGAGCGTATTTACGGCACGCCTGTGGCCAACATAGACGAGTTAAAAGCACGCGGCACTAACATGGAAGTGCTAGCCGAACGGGGCGTTGAGATATTCTTTACTCAGGTATTTAGGGACAGTTTTTTTCATGCTGACATGCACCCAGGCAACGTATTTGTCTCTTACGATACCCCGCAAACACCGCAATACATCGCCATAGACTGCGGCATCATAGGCACCCTAGATGAAAGTGACCAAGACTACCTAGCTCGCAATTTGTTGGCCTTTTTTAATCAGGACTATCATGAAGTGGCGCGCCTGCATGTAGAAAGTGGCTGGGTAGGTGAAGGCACTAAGATCAATGAATTTGAAGCCGCCATTCGCAGTGTCTGTGAACCCATATTTGAAAAGCCGCTAAGTGAAATTAGCTTTGGCCAATTATTATTGCGCCTCTTTCAAACCGCGCGGCGCTTTAATATGGAAGTGCAGCCACAGCTAGTGCTGTTACAAAAAACCCTTTTAAATATAGAGGGGCTGGGGCGTCAGCTTTACCCCGAACTGGACTTATGGAACACCGCTAAGCCCTATTTAGAGCAGTGGATGAAGCAACGCATGGGACCTAAAGCCTTTTTTAACGAGCTTAAACGCCAGGCTCCAGCATGGATAGGGCATGCGCCACACATGCCTGAGCTGATACGTGAGACCCTTATTAACTTAAACCAGCGCCCCGCTTCTCAACAGAAACTTGAAAAACAGCTCGAAAACATTCAACAACAGCTGTTTATGCAAAGTGAGAAGCAAAAACACCGCGCCATTGGCGTGATTATTTCGGCCATTGGGCTTGTAGGGCTACATACCCCTTATTTATGGCCTGGCAACATGAGCCTAGGCCTTATTGGTTTAGGCCTGAGCTGGCTTATGATTCGAGGCTAATGGCAGGCGCTAATAAGCGGCATGCCAAGCAGACCTAAATTCGCTACGATTGATGGGGGGTTTAGCTCTACCATTAGTCTGTGTTGCTTAGATGTTAGATACGGTATGATCTAAAGAGGAATAAAGGGAAGAATATGAACGACGTAATAGAGCAACTGGGCAAGATTCTTGAGGAACGTAAAGACGCTCCTGCTGAAAGCTCCTACGTGGCCAGCTTATATAAAAATGGTCTTAACAAAATTTTAGAAAAAGTGGGCGAAGAAGCCACTGAGACGATTATTTCGGCCAAAGATGCTAAAACATCCGGTGATAATAAAGATGTAGTCTATGAAACAGCCGACCTATGGTTCCATACTATGGTAATGCTAGCCGAATTAGGTGAAAGTCCTGTGGCGGTATTGGACGAATTAAAGTCCCGTTTCAATTTATCTGGCCTTGAAGAAAAAGCCAGTCGCTCAAAGTAAGTAAAGGGTTGCGTATGTCAGACTGTATTTTTTGTAAAATTGTGGAGGGAGTAATTCCCAACACCACTGTTTTTGAAGATGATCAGGTATTGGCCTTTCGCGATATTGACCCCAAGGCCGAAACCCATATTTTAGTGATACCCAAGCAACACATTGTAAACCTAGCCAGTGTGCAGGCCCACGAGTGGCCTTTAGTGCAGCAAGTATTACAAAGTATAAAGCGTATTGCTGAGCAGGAAAATCTCGAGGGTTACCGTGTTATTACCAACAATGGTGAACAAGGCGGCCAAGAGGTATTTCATATGCACTGGCATATTTTAGCAGGAAATAATTTACCGGGGTTTTAACCCTAAACTTTGAATCACTCTACAATTAATCTTTAGGAGAAAAGCTATGTTTGGTGGCATTAGTGTTTGGCAGTTATTAATTCTTTTGGTCGTAGTGATCTTAATTTTCGGTACCAAAAAATTACGCACGT
>MAAB01007883.1_pt1 | contig 12052 bp, 12 predicted proteins | sample 1115991 | NCBI WGS metagenome assembly MAAB01 (sample SAMN04961124, study PRJNA320927) | seawater metagenome | isolation source: sample BD02T18 sea water enriched with oil for 18 days | place: USA:Gulf of Mexico | collected 2013-07-27
CAGCGTATTTTAGCATGCGAGGAAGCAGGAATCTCTTCGTCACGACTTATGTTGGATCCAGGCTTTGGCTTTGGAAAGTCGTTAGATCAAAATTATAGTTTACTCGCTAAAATGAAAGAATTTCAATCATTGAATTTACCAATATTAGCCGGCCTTTCAAGAAAATCGATGATAGGTAATCTACTCAATCGCGAGGTAAACGAACGCCTCGCAGGAAGTTTAGCTACTGTCATTATTTCGGCTCAACAAGGCGCTAAAATTATCCGGGTCCATGATGTCAAAGAGACTGTCGATGTATTAAAAGTATTACAGGCAACAAACATAAATTAATAAATAACCGCACCAATTAAGCATAAATAAAGGACAAATAAAATGTCAGAAAGAAGATATTTTGGAACAGATGGTATACGTGGCTTAGTTGGCCAATACCCAATAACGGCAGAGTTTGTAATGAAGTTAGGTTACGCCGCAGGTCGCGTACTTGCAGCACAAGGTACTAAAAAAGTACTTATAGGTAAAGACACCCGTATTTCTGGTTACATGCTTGAGTCGGCTCTAGAAGCTGGATTTTCTGCTGCAGGTATTGATATTGGTTTGTTAGGGCCTATGCCTACGCCAGGAATTGCCTATTTAACAAAAACTTTTCGTGCTGAAGCCGGTATTGTGATTAGTGCTTCTCACAATCCATTTTATGATAATGGAATAAAGTTTTTCTCACAAAACGGTGAAAAACTTCCCGACGATGTCGAGCTTGCGATTGAGGCTGAATTAGATAATCAAATGGGGTGTGTGGACTCGGCGAACTTAGGTAAAGCAACACGAATTGAAGATGCGGCCGGCCGTTATATTGAATTTTGTAAAAGTAACTTCCCTAGTCAATATTCATTAAACAATTTAAAGATTGTCGTTGATTGTGCTCATGGAGCAACTTACCACATAGCTCCTAATGTCTTTCGTGAATTAGGCGCTGAAGTTATTGAAATAGGTACTGCGCCTAATGGTACTAATATTAATGATGGCTGTGGTGCAACCTCTATGGAGGCTATCAGTAAAGCTGTTGTAGAGCATAACGCTGATTTAGGTATTGCCTTAGATGGCGATGGCGACCGTCTGATGATGGTTGATCACACAGGTTATGTTCTTGATGGTGATGAATGCGTTTACGTTATCGCATCAAATGATCTAAAGAATGGTACTATTCGTGGCGGTGTCGTTGGAACTCTAATGAGTAATATGGGGCTTGAAATTGCACTTGCTGACATGGGCGTTCCTTTTGCTCGTAGTAAAGTAGGGGACCGTTATGTCATGGAAATGCTCAATAAAAAGGGCTGGAAACTTGGTGCAGAAAATTCAGGCCATGTTATTAACTTAAATCATACTTCAACGGGTGATGGCATTATTGCGGCGTTAAACGTGTTAACAGCGATTTGTAGTGGAGATAAAAATCTTAATGAACTTCGCCAAGGCATGAATAAATTACCCCAAATACTCGTTAATGTTAGGTTTACAGGTGATAATGACCCACTAACCGCACAAAACGTTGCTGCTGCTGTTCATTCGGTTAATGAAAAATTAAGCGGGCGTGGTCGTGTATTATTGCGAAAATCAGGTACAGAGCCTTTGATCCGAGTAATGGTGGAAGGTCCTGAGTTACAGGAAGTTACCGACTTAGCAAATGAAATTGCTGACGCAGTAAAAAGTGCTTGTTAAGTAGAAAACTCATCATCCGGTGGAATTATAAGCAAATGAACAAGATATTAAGTTAAATACTTGTATCTTGTCCGTAGGTTAGTTAATATCTCGCCGCTTTAACGAGGAAAGATAAATGAAAAGACACGCAATAGTAGCTGCAAACTGGAAAATGAATGGAAGTTTGTCGTTAATAAAAGAAATGGTTTCAGGATTAAATAGTGTAGAACTAGCTGAAAATGTTAATGTTGTTGTTTGTCCTAGCTTTCCTTTTTTATCGGCATTTGCTTTAAACGCTGAAAATGAAAACTTACAAGCGAACATCTATTTAGGTGCTCAGAATGTAAGTGAACATAAAAGCGGAGCATACACAGGTGAAATTTCAACGGATATGCTCAACGAAGTTACCGCAAAATATGTTATTGTTGGTCACTCTGAACGCAGAAGTCTGTACAAAGAAACAAGTACGCAAGTTGCTCATAAAGTAAAAACGGTACTTAGTGCAGGACTAACACCTATCTTGTGTATCGGTGAAAGTGAGGCTGAAAGAACTGCTGAGCAAACAGAAACAGTACTAGCTTCTCAATTACAACCGGTAATTGATGAAATAGGTATAGAAAAATTTATTGATGTTGTTATTGCTTACGAGCCGGTTTGGGCAATAGGTACAGGAAAAACAGCATCACCTGAAATGGCACAAGCAACACACTTATTTATTCGCCAGTTTTTAGCAAATGCTGATAAACTTATAGCGGATAAAGTGCCATTATTATATGGTGGTAGCGTAAATGCTGCTAACTGTGAAGAATTATTTGCACAAACTGATATTGACGGTGGTCTTATCGGTGGTGCTAGTTTAAAAGTCGACGAATTTAAAATAATTTGCTCGTCAGCCAAAGGATCTTAAAAATGTTGTATCAAGTTTTAATCATCACTTATTTAATCGTTTCAATTTGTTTGATTGGTCTCGTATTAATCCAACAAGGTAAAGGCGCGGATATGGGCGCATCTTTTGGTGCAGGCTCTTCAGCGACTATTTTCGGTTCAAGTGGTTCAGGTAACTTCTTAACGAAAGCAACAACATGGTTGGCGATTGCTTTTTTCGTCATCAGTTTAGTGTTAGGTAATCTAACCGCTAATAAAATTAAATCTACTGACGAATGGAACAACTTAGATATCCCTGTTGAGCAAACTATTCCATCAGACTCAGCTATTCCAAGTGAAAGTGCCGAGCCTAAAGAAGCAGTAGAAAATAGTGATGTACCAGGCGCTACTGATAAAGTAAGTGATAGCGACGTACCAAACTAAGTTTACTTATTTTCCTCAAAATTTAAGATAACTTTAATAAAGCAGTTAGTATAGTTTAGTATTGCGCGGTTGTGGCGGAATTGGTAGACGCGCCAGCTTGAGGGGCTGGTGACTTAGGTCGTGGGGGTTCAAGTCCCCCCAACCGCACCACTAAACTTATACAAATAGACATTTAAAGGCCGATTCGTGATGAATCGGCCTTTTTTCGTTTGGTTACAGATTGGTCGCTAATTATTTCAGAGAAGGTTGCCGAACTCTGTAGTTATTTTCTTGAAATTAATATTATGTTTGTTTTGAGGTTCGATGAAATTCATACTTTAATCTGAGATGACCCTGGATTTTTGAACTTTCAAATATCCAGCAAACATCAAATAAATGTACTTAAATTAAATCGTAGGTTCTGGTTGTTAATATACGTCGAAAAGTCTAAGAATTGCTGTTTGGGGTCTTCTGATGGGAAGGGGCTAGTTAGTAGATTGTTCTTTTCATAGGATTTCAAGTGACTTGAAAAACACCGATACTTACTATTTGCTATTTCAGCATTCCTGTGTGTTTTGTTAATTAAATCATCTAAACAAGTTCTAGGTGGGGCGATGAATGAGATCATATTTATAATGTGCTAAGTCTCTAGTCTGTTGAGATAAACATGGTTAATAAGTTCTGGAAAAAATGCTAAAAAAACCTTCTCTAATTGAAGATAGTTATTATTAATATCTTCAATGCTGCCACTAAATTGATTAGTAAAACGAATACGTTTGGCTATATTATCAAGCGCAATGCCTATGCCTTCAATAGTTTCATATTCCTTAAACCAATCATTTTTTGTCATGTTTGTAACTACCTGCTGCATTTTACTCGGCATAAAGCTGAGGTTTTCATTTAGCAGGGCATAACTATTTTGTTTGAATCGTGCTAAAGGCGTTTCACTAAATTGTGACCAATGACGTATGAGGAAATGATCAAATAGCACATCTAGTGCAATGCCGGAAAATCGTCTTCTTTTGGCTGAGAAAAAGTCTTTAGCCTGTTTTACGTCATTATGGCTGTCCGTAAATTTATCGACTAAATAATGATTGTCCAAACCTAACTTGACGGCTATTGATAAATCTTGAGCATGAGTTTTTCCTCCAAAATCACCAAGTAGATTACCGAAATGAGAATCTGCATTAGGTTGGGCAAGGAATAAGTGAGCTAAATAATTCACATTAATGACTCTGAAAAATAATCGAGTTTATTCATCGAATTTGTTCTCATAACCCTTAGGTGGCGGAGTCCAGCCACGTTCGCCACTGCTATGTTTATCCATACGATCAACGCTCATCGCTTTTTTCATGTTGCTTTCTAATTGTATAAAGAGTTTACGATAATCAGGATCATACTTTTCACCTTCTGAGCCATGTTGCCACTGGTGAAATAATTGTGCGGAGGCATCAGATTCCGTTTTAACAAAAGCAGACTTTTTATGTTCGACTGAAAAAGGGTGGAAACCTAAAATAGTCATAGCTTCACCGCCAAGTTCAAGGGCTGAATGGTACGTTTCATTGATCGTGTAATCGGCACCTGCGAGTTTCAATTCATAGCTGTGGCCTTTATCAAAAGCGCGAGCAAAAACCTTAACTTGTGGATAGTTGTTTTTAACGTAGTGAGTGAGTTCTTTTGCTTCTTCTTTATTGTCTATGGCGATAACTAACATCTTCGCTGATTCAATACCTGCAGTATGTAAAAGCTCTGGTCGAGTAGCATCGCCAAAGTAGCTTTTAACGTGTATTTTCCGCAAATTTTCTACTTGCGAAGCTTCGTGATCTAATACGACGGTTTTTACCCCGTTAGCGATTAATAAGCGATTGACTATTTGGCCAAACCGACCCACTCCTGCAATGATCACTGTGCCTTGTTCATCGATTTCATCAAACTCTTTTTGATTATTACTTGCTTGATATCGCGGTAAGATAATTTTTTCAAAGACAATAAAAAGTACGGGGGTTAAAAACATTGAGAGGGCGACAACCAATTGCAATATGCTGACTAAACCACTGGGTATCACGTGACTTTGTAGCGTAAAACTGAGTAAAACAAAACCGAACTCACCTGCCTGCGCTAGACTTAGGGCAAATAACCAACGGTTACTGTCTTTGATTTTAAAAATAACCGCTAACAGCCATAAAACCATAGCCTTAACAAACATCACCGTTAAGGTTAATGCCAAAATAAGTACTAAGTTATCGTTAAGGATTGTGAAATTTATTCCAGCGCCAACAGTAATAAAAAATAGCCCAAGCAATAGGCCTTTAAAAGGTTCGATATTAGATTCTAGCTCGTGTCTAAACTCACTGTTTGCTAACACGACACCTGCAAGGAAAGTCCCTAAAGCAGGTGACAAACCAACCAAGCTCATTAAGGCGGCAATTCCAACCACCAATAATAGTGCGGTAGCGACAAAAATCTCACGTAAACCTGAGCTAGCAACATACTGAAATAAAGGCCGACTCAAAAAATGTCCTAAAACAATGACACCTGAAATACTCCCAAGAATAGCACTGGCATAGGCCCAAGTAGGTAAACCAGCAACCAAACTAAGTTCTTCATGATGCTCTGCGGCCGATTGTACGTGTTGGGCAGCAGCAATTAGCTCAGGTAATGCCAACATTGGAATGAACGCGAGCATGGGAATTACCGCAATATCTTGCATTAGTAGTACAGAAAAAGCATTTTGGCCGCCTTCAGTTTTACTCAGGCCTTTTTCATTAAAAGTTTGTAAAACAATCGCAGTTGAAGACAAAGAAAAAATAAGCCCTATTGCTAAGGCGACTGTCCATGGTTGTTTAAATATCAAAGCAATTACAGCGAATAAACCTGTAGTTATTAATACTTGTAAACCGCCCAAACCGAGCAAGCGATTTCGCATTTTCCATAGCATTTTCGGTTCAAGCTCTAAACCGACCAAAAAGAGCATCATTACCACGCCAAACTCGGCGAAATGCTGAATAGTTATGGTTTCTTGACCAACAATACCTGTGACTGGCCCTATGATCACTCCAGCAATTAAATAGCCCAATACTGAACCTAAGCCTAGTTTTTTTGCTAGAGGCACAGTGATCACGGCAGCAACTAAGTAGATAAAGGCTTGAACAAAGTAAATAGTCATTAAGAAACCTCGTTAGTCGTTTGATTTGTGCTTAGTAATTCTTGATAACTGCCAATGAGGGTGATTGATTCTTGAGTGTTTTTCGATGATATTTTATCTTGATGCAACGCATGTAATAAGTTCTGCCATTGCTCGAGATGCTGCGAGATTCGATTTTCGGCTGAAGCACTACGGCTACTATAGAGGGCGAAAGGCGGTAAATATTCCATGCCTGTTAAGGTTGCTGTTTGCTCAAGTGGTTGTAATAATTCTCGCAGTTTAAAGTGATTATAACCTTGAGCACAGTAGGCTTCTTTTTTACCACCAGCGCTAATGGCACAAAGAAAGGTTTTCCCTAATAAAGCATCGCCACCAGTGCCATAAGCGAAGCCATATTCAAGAACTAAGTCTTGCCACTCTTTTAATATCGCAGGTGTTGAATACCAATATAAAGGAAATTGAAAGATGACAATGTCGTGGCTAATTAAGCGCTGCTGCTCTTTATCTATATCTATATTAAAGCGTGGATATTCGGCATATAAATCTACAGCGGTAACAAAGTCTAGAGATGATGCTAGTTTGAACATTGCCGCATTGACTTCAGATCTATGTTGAGAGGGGTGAGCAAACAATAATAAAATGTTCTTATGCTTCATTTTAGCGCCTTTAATTGTATTAGCTTTAAAGTAGTCGATCGTCTTATTTTTTATATATACCGTAAAATCAAGCTTAGTCTATTTGATGTGACTGTGACCAAATCCTTAAGTCATCTAAAATATTAAGTGCGGTTTTACCAAACTCGGTTAACTCATAAGTGACCGCTACAGGTCTATCACTGATCACTTTTCTAAGTACCATGCCTTCGCTTTCTAATTCTTTTAAGCGTTGATCGACCATCTTTTTACTAGCACCACCAAGCATACGAGTTAAATCGTTAAAGCGTACAGGCTTATCTTTTAAGTGATAAATAATTGATCCTTTCCACTTTCCGCCAATTAAGCGCATGCCTTTTTCTATTGCACAGGGTTCAGTACATGCATTTAAAACTTTTTTTCTTCCCTTACTATCTGTTTCTACTGAGCTTTTCATATTTATTTCTCAAAAACAACTAGGTTACCAAAAGTATACTAATTGATATTAATTGCTAGGTAACTAAAATATACCACAAGTTAATTGATTTAGAGAACGCTTTCTCTATTTTATTTTATGAGTTTAGAAGCTAAAACAAATCTTGGAGTTATTTTATGAGCACAGCTAACACAAAAAACGTACTAATTATTAATGCCCACCAATATTACCCATTTTCAGAAGGCAAATTAAATGCCGCTTTAGTTGATAAAGCAGCAACTATACTTAGTGGTAAAGGACACAAAGTAAGAGTACTTACAATGCAAGATTCTATTGATGTCGAAAAAGAGCTTGCTCACCATCAGTGGGCAGATACGATTATTTTGCAATCACCCAGCAATTGGATGGGAGTGCCTTGGTCATTCAAAAAATATATGGATGAGGTTTATACCGCAGGCATGGGTGGCGCACTATGTGTAGGTGATGGCCGAAACGAAGAGCAGCCGAAAAAGAACTATGGTACAGGTGGTACTTTAAAGGGTAAAAAATACATGATGTCACTCACTTTTAATGCACCTGAAGAATCATTTAATGAGGCAGAAGAATTTTTTGAAGGAAAAAGTGTCGATGACTTAATGTTTCCTATGCATATGAACTTTAAGTTCTTCGGGTTAGAGCCTATGGAAACATTTGCTTGTTTTGATGTGATGAAAAACGCTGATGTTGAAAGCGATTTTAAACGCTTTGAAGCTCACATTGATGCAAATTTCTAGAAAAATAAATTGGAGAAAGTTATGAATAAGGCAATTACATATACAGACAAATTACATGCAGGAAGTGCTTTTCCAGAGTTAAGTGCCACTTTACTTGATGGTGAACAAGTGCAACTAGGCAAACCAAATAATGGTGCTGATTGGCAATTGGTAGTGATTTATCGAGGCCGCCACTGTCCGCTTTGCACTAAATATCTAAATCAATTGGAAAGTTTTAAAGAGAGTTTATTAGCCACAGGCGTTGATTTAATCGCAGTTTCAGGTGACAGCAAAGAACAGCTAGAAAGACATTTAACCCAATTAGAAGTAAGTTTTCCATTAGCTTACGGGTTGACGTTAGAGCAAATGCAAGAGTTGGGGCTTTATATTTCAGATCCTCGTTCACCGCAAGAAACTGATCACCCTTTTGCAGAGCCAGGGCTGTTTGTCGTTAACGCTGAAGGTGATATTCAAGTGGTTGATATTTCGAACAACCCCTTCGTTAGACCAGAATTACAGGCGCTTGTAAATGGCTTGGGATGGATAAGAAATCCTGATAATAACTACCCCATTCGTGGAATGTACAAATAGAGGCTGAGATGAAATATAAAAGCATAATTATGCCAATTTTATTAGTTGTAGCAATATTCAATTGCAGCTTAGCTCACGCACATGAAAAATCTGCACCAGCGGCTCATCAAGCCTCGCCTGATATCTATGAAGTACTGCTTGAAAATGATGAAGTACTAGTTTTAAAAATGGTATTACAGCCTGGACAAGCAGATAAGTGGCACGAACATAAAGCTGAAACCGTATATTTTGAGCAGGGTGGTAGTGCTCAAATAACCACAGATGTAGGAGAAGTGTTGGCATTGGATATTCCTGATGGTTTTGTGATGTGGCATGAGCAATGGCGACATCAAGTGACTAACACAGGAGAGACAGCAATAACCGCCATTATTGTTGATCATCACGCGAAAGTTGACCCATTGATATTATGGAGTTGGCAACCCGGTGCGGGTCGAGAGCCTGCCCCAGGAAGTAACAGAGACTTCTTAAAGGCGTTGGACATTTGGATATCAGCTAAAGCACCATGTCCGATAAAATAGTTTTTATCGCGGAAGTGACAAATCTTGTTCTAAATTAGTCACTTCATTTTAAATTAAGAAAAAGTGATGAAATCTTATTGAGAGTACTTGAATTTGTCACTTTTGACCTGATTATAAGTTCATCACACGAACTTTATTGAAAGTTCCCCCTTATCTAGATAAGTAAGTTGTAGACATGGCTAAAGTACGTACAAGAATTTCTTTAAAAGTTGGCTCTAACAGTGACATTTCTTCAGAAATGGTGTCATTTAATGCGCTTAAGTCAGATAAAGAGCATGTTGCCTTGGTTTTCGGCCAGGCTGATAAGAACCAAAAGGTTCCTCTGGTTAGAATTCACTCTGAATGCTTAACCGGCGATGTCTTTCATTCATCTCGCTGTGATTGTGGCGAGCAACTTGATGAAGCGATTAACCTTATGGCAGCAGAAGGTGGTGTGATTCTTTATTTACGTCAAGAAGGACGCGGTATCGGTTTATATAATAAAATTGATGCTTACAAGTTGCAATCTGAAGGAATGAATACTTACCAAGCGAATAACCATTTAGGTTTTGGTGATGATTTAAGAGACTTTACGGAAGCAGGGCAGATGCTTGAAGCATTGAACATAACTCGTTTAAAGTTAATGACCAACAATCCAATAAAAGTGAAAGCATTGAAAGATTATGGCCTAAGGGTTGAAGAGGAAGTTAATACTTCTACTCACATTAAAGACGGTAATGAAGATTATTTAAAGGCAAAGGTAGATAATGCTGGTCATAAGTTAGATCTTTAATCTAATAGCCTCGCTTTTAATGGTAATTTAGTAAACGACTATTGGATATTTGCTATCAAGCAACGAGGCACATCCTTGTGACCAATTGTTAGATATTTACTCTATTTGTAATTGGTAATTTTGATAAGAGCAGTAATCGGTGTTTTTTCCATGAAATGAAATTGCACCATATCGACTTTTTTCTGGCGTAAGTTTAGTAAGCTTGATGTTCTTATTATGCTTTCTCCAACTTGTTTCTGCATTTAACTCGTGATTACTGGTTAAACACAGCAATTTTGCCATTTTCTTATAACGGTTACCTTTAAAGATGTTAGTAATGTTTAAAGGTAATTCTTGCGGCTCTGCCAATGTTTTCTTCCAATGTACGGTTTTAATATCGAGCCCATTTGTTGTTAACTTTGCTATGTCGCCACGGGTGAGATAATGAGTATTTACAACTTTATGCTTGCTTAAGTTATTATCAACAACGAATACTCCTGACTGACCCATTACCTTAAAATGTGGTTGTTCACTATTTATATCGCTAACCACTAATGCTGTTGCTTCATCAACGCCAAAAGCAAAGCGCGTTCTTGTATCAAGTGCCAATTGTGCTAAACGGCCCTGCCTGCCACGCTCAGAAAAATGTGTATCCATAATGCCCCAATGAAATAAACCTAAACCGCCTTTACTGTTATAAGTTAAGTCATCATTAAGTAGGTCATTTTCACAAGTGTTAGACTTTTGGCAACCTTCCAGAGGTAATACATTTTTTTTCGAGCCGCGAAAAACAGCAGTATTACTTTGACCGTTGGTGATCATGGCAATATTAGATTCTCCATAGGTGCCACCAGACATTACGGCGGCGATGATTAACGTGTTGCTGGCAAGTTTTTCTTTAATTAAAGTAAATGCTGCGCTGTCTGAGCCATCAGCATTAATGAATGCTTTTGCGGTTAAAGATTGATCTCCACCATTAATAAAAATACCGTCAGCTTGGCGAATCGCAGTTAAAATACTGTCAGGAGATAAACAAGCTTGTAGTTGTTGTTTGGTTAAATCAGGGTATACCAACTCTCTATTGGCTGAGCCTTGAATTTTTAACCGTGTTGAAGTTAATTGCTGACATATTTTCTGTCGATCACCAGAGTGATTAATAAGTGTGTTTAAAGTCGCGTCTAAAGGCAGCCATTGAGTATCAGCCCCTGCTTGAGTAAAGGCTGCTTGATAAAAGTCTACCGCTTCAAAGGGATCTCGAGCTGAAGCTGTTAATACTAATACTGTTGGTTTATTTTCGTTGTTAATTTCTTTAGCTAATCGGACAAACTCTTGATAAATTTCTGTAGAAAAAATATTGCTAGAATTATTTAAATCAACCAACTCTTTTAACCGATGACTACCATTTTTTTCTAATACTGGCTGTTCTAATAAATCCAATAATAAATAATATTCGGCATCATTAAGTTTGTTAATTATACGGTTATCGTCATAACGTTTAAGAACGTTTTTAAGTTGATATTTTGATAACAAACTCGAACTTTCACCTTTATAAATAGACGTTAACAATTTAATAATCTGTTGTTGATTGTCGTCACTAAATGAGTCTGGCCAAAAATTATTGATAAGATTAACTGTTTTTTTGTTAATTTTATAATAATTACTTTTTTTAGCTTGTTTAAGTTGAGGAGTATTCGTTAAAGCTTTGGAATTACAGTTTTTAATTGCCATCGATGAGCAAGATTTTAAACCGCCCCCCACAAGGAAAAGCTTGCTTTGCACTTTTGTTGTATTTGCGAATGATAGTGCACTTATCGCCGATAATGCCAGCGCAATTAGGGTATTTCGTTTCATTTTGTTACGTTCCTGTTATTGTTTGTTCGGCAAAAACAAACAAAGCTAAAAATAAAATACAGTTGACAACCAAGTAAGACAGCGGTATTTATAAATAAGCAAATTTTTGAAAAGTTTGCGGCAAACAAACTTTTTAATGAAACGTTAGGCAACCCAAGACCTTTTATATATGTACAAGAAAGCATTCGCACTTACAACATATACTTATTCAAATTACTATCTTTCGGAGTGGTTTGACGAGTAAACACTAGGAAACAATTCGTTTGTTTTCTGGAGCTTAGATCTCGTTTTCTACCCATCCAAAAACTCAAAAATAAAAATAAAAATAAATCATTGCATCAGCACTTCCGTACTCTTTTTTGAGTGATTTAGCTGTTTGCATTAAATTTATACTAAAAAA
>MAAB01042843.1_pt1 | contig 12052 bp, 12 predicted proteins | sample 1115991 | NCBI WGS metagenome assembly MAAB01 (sample SAMN04961124, study PRJNA320927) | seawater metagenome | isolation source: sample BD02T18 sea water enriched with oil for 18 days | place: USA:Gulf of Mexico | collected 2013-07-27
TCTAGGCTTTTTTCTTGTGTCGCATCCTCGTCACTTTTAGAGAGTGCTTCACGAGCATCGGACACATCTGCCCAGCCAGAGTGACTGAATGTGTATAAAAATATTCCGTATAAATACCACAGACGCATTGTAGCAAACCTTTTTTTATAATTATTTTCTTCTAAATCGAATTTCTTTTTCTACAACAACAGTAGGCGCATAAATTGTAGTTGCTTGTTCTGGATCGTAGTCCTCACCCATATCCGAAGTTATGAGGATGTCATCTTTCCAGTAAGCATTGTTCTTTCCACGGGCCACTGCATTATAAAACTCACCAGACTCTTTCATGTGATCCACAGGAAAAACATCTTTAAAATCTCGATACGCCATCTGCGTAAAGGTACGTTCATCTATTACACGTAGATCTTCGTCCCTTATCTCTAGCCCGCCTACCGGTTTATGGCCGTTAGGGAATACTATAAAGAGTACATTTCTATCCCAGATTTCCATGAAGCGGGATAAGGTAAAACTAATGTTACCTAGTGCTGGGTCAGCCACGTACACGTGTCCGTCTTTAACGGCTCGTACTACAATAAAATGTTTAAACCCGGCATATTCAATAGGGGCAATTGCTGGGTGATCAAGCTTAATTAAGTCTTCTTTTTCAGCCCTAAATCCGCCTGATGGGTGACCAAGGGCCGTTACTAGGCGTTTCATATCGAGCAAAGAAAAGCCGCGTCGCTCTACAATTTTTTCGCTGTCTCCAAATTGGAGCAGGCCTTCCATTACTTGCCGCTCTTGAAAATTTCGACCTAAGTAAAAGTCTAACAGGGTCGTTAGTGCAGCTGATCCACAGCTGTAATCGTATGCTTGGCGAATAACATTGTTGTATTTAAATTCACTTAACGGCTCAATCGACTGATGCTGAATAACGGTGCTTTCGCCAAAACCAGTTTCAAAATAGACAATGCCCTTAGGTTGAGGGTCTATTTCAACGAATTCAGTCAGCATGGTATAGCCGAGTATGGATGCCAATATTAGAACGATCATTGAATCGCTAAGTCACTTCTAAAGTTGTTATTGTTATTTTGTGTCACTAAGACTTACGCATTGTTACATTTAATGGCGTATCTCGCCAAGCCCTAATCACTTGCCTTTTGGTGATAATCAGCTAAAGGGATAAGAATATTAACGAGCTAGCTTTTATAGACGCACATTTGTGCTAGTAACTTGGTTAACTGTTAATCAATCGTTAGAAATACTGATAAAACCTACCTAATTTGCACATAGATGGCTAAAATACGCATCCAATCTTTGGTGCACCATGAAATTAGATACAGCCAAACTCCCCTATTTAGCAGATACCACTCAACTTCTTAGTCAGCTACGCCGTTTTACTGGCTTGGTTGCGCTTGAGAGTGGTAATTCGGATCATGAAAACGGCCGCTGGAGTATTATTAGTGCGGCTCCGGTAAAAACGTTTAGGGCGACCGATTCCCATTGCTCGGATGACCTGCTCAAGACACTTGAATCTTTTTATAGTTTATTGCCAAAACAAAGCCATGATCTCCCTTTTATAGGGGGTTTGTTAGGTCATGTTAGTTACGATCAAGGGCTGCCATCCCTGGGTAGGGCACTTAAACTGCCCTCTTTCGAAGGTCAGCCAACAATACTGGTAGGCCTATATACATGGGCATTTGTTATAGATCACAAGGAAAAAGTCAGTTATTTAGTTTATTGGGGGGAGATATCTACCCCAAAGAAATCAGACTTGCTAGAGATCTTTAATGTTAGCCTTGACTCACTGGTGCTTGATTTTAAAGTTACAGCTAACTTTAAACCTTTATGGAGCAAAAATACGTACAAGCAAAAGATCCAAATTATTCATGATTATATTCAAAGTGGTGATTGCTACCAAATTAACCTAGCCCAATGTTTTAAGGCCAGGTATCGCGGAGATAGTCTTGAGGCTTATTCAAGGCTAAGGAAGGCAGCACAGGTGCCTTTTGCGAGTTATTTTGAGGATATTGATATGAGTTTTGCAAGCCTATCCCCTGAGATGTTCATTGCTTGTGATAATAATAAGGTCACGACTAAGCCTATTAAAGGGACTCAGCCTAGAAGTCCCTCAGTGCAAATTGATAATGAGAATATTAAGTTATTAAGGGGGAGTGCAAAGGATCAGGCTGAAAACCTAATGATTGTAGATTTATTGCGCAATGACTTAAGTAAAAATGCACGCCAGGTTAAGGTTCCCAAGCTATTTAATGTGGAGTCGTTTTCAACCGTTCACCATTTAGTTAGCACTATTACTGCTCAAATGAATCCAGCCACCAGTATACTAAAGTTATTTCTGGATGCTTTTCCTGGGGGGTCTATCACTGGCGCGCCAAAGAAAAGAGCTATGGAAATCATTAGTGAGTTAGAGGGGTTTCCACGCAGCTTTTATTGCGGAAGTTCGTTTTATTATTCATGTAACGAAAAGTTTAGTTCAAATATTCTTATTCGAAGTTTTCTGTTTAAGCGTGGAGATCTTTATACTTGGTCTGGGGGTGGGATAATTGCTGATTCAAAATGGGAGTTGGAGCATCAAGAAAGCCTGGATAAAATATCCAGGCTAATGGCAAGTTTACAGGGCTAGCGGGCGTACGCTGGCTTTAATAAATTCACGCTTAAGATCTTCGTATTCATGTACTGCTGGGAATTGCGGGAATTCAGCAATAACATTTGGTGGTGACTTAAATAAGATGCCCGACTCCGCCTCAGCCAGCATAGTGGTATCGTTGTAGGAGTCGCCTGCAGCAATACAGCGATAGTTTAGTGTATGAAATGCCTTAATCGACTGGCGCTTAGGATCAACCTGTCTTAATTTATAGTCAGTAATATCCCCTTCTTCACTTACTACCAGCTTATGGCATAGCAATGTAGGGAAACCAAGTTGACGCATTAATGGTTGTGCAAACTCATAGAACGTATCGGATAAAATAACCACCTGAAAGCGCTCACGCAACCAGTTAACAAACTCTATAGCCCCGTCCAGCGGCTTTAAAGTGGCAATCACCTCTTGGATGTCATCTAGCTTTAAATTGTTATCCTTAAGTATTTGAAGGCGCTGCTTCATGAGGACATCGTAGTCAGGGATGTCTCGAGTCGTCGCTTTCAGCTCCTCAATACCAGTTTTATTGGCGAACTCAATCCAAATCTCTGGGATTAATACCCCTTCCAAATCAAGACAGGCTAACTCCACGATAATACTCCTAGGCAGGTAAAAAGTGCGCTACTTTAGCCGTTATATCGCTATGCTTCAATCTGTATTAATGATTACTTATAAGTGATAGCTATTAAATTATGAATAATAAATATTTTTTTGCATAAGTAAGTTCTGGTATGGTCCTATTTATCTGAATAAAGGGTTTAACATGAATATTTCTACCGAAGAAATTTCCACGATCAATAATGAGCTAATGACTCAGCAGCCTAAGCAAATCATTAAATTCGCACTGGAGAAGTTTGACAATATCGCTATCTCGTTTAGTGGTGCTGAGGATGTGGTCCTGATTGACTTGGCACTAAAAGCGGGCAAAAAAATCCAAGTATTTAGCTTGGATACTGGTCGACTTCACCCTGAAACTTATCGCTTTATCGATGCTGTTCGTAAACATTATAAGATTGACATCGAAATGATGTCACCAAAAGCAGAAGAGCTTGAGCCATTTATAAAAGAAAAGGGGTTGTTTAGCTTCTATGAAGATGGTCATCAGGGCTGCTGTGGGGTGCGCAAAATTAAACCATTGAAGCGCAAACTTTCAGGTGTTGATGCATGGATTACCGGTCAAAGAAAAGACCAGAGCCCCGGGACACGTCAGTCTATCAATGTTTTTGAGTTGGACGCTGGTTCTAAAGGTGCAGGCGATCAATTGTTTAAGTTCAATCCATTGGCCAACTGGTCGTCAGAGGATGTATGGAATTATATTAAAATGTTCGATGTGCCCTTCAACCCTCTTCATCAGCAGGGTTTTGTAAGTATCGGTTGTGAGCCTTGTACTCGGGCGGTACTGCCTAATCAGCATGAGCGTGAAGGCCGCTGGTGGTGGGAGAATGAAGGCGGCAAAGAGTGCGGCCTTCACGCGGGAAATATTATCAGTAAGTCATAAATTCTTTTGCTCGGGCTAGCGCCCGGGCAACTCTATACTGCCGAACATTTCCTCAAGCTCAGCCTTGCTGTGGCATTGCGATGCTTTATCGAGCACGTTTTTATCTAGGTGAGGTGCAAACCGAGAAACAAAATCATACATAAAGCCTCTCAAGAATGTGCCCTTTCGGAAGCCTATCTTTGTGATGCTGTCATTAAATAGGTGGTCGGCATTAATGGCCACTAAATCACTGTCTCTTTCGGGGTCGATCGACATTGTAGCAACAATACCTACGCCCAGGCCTAGTCGCACATACGTTTTAATTACGTCCGCATCTGCTGCGGTGAATACCACTTTAGGGGTGAGGCCTTTATTCTTAAATGCCTCATCTAACTTAGAGCGACCTGTGAAACCGAATACGTATGTAACCAATGGAAAGGTCGCTACCTCTTCAAGTGTGGGCTGCGCGCGCTGTGCTAGGGGGTGGGTTTTAGGTACCAGTATACTTCTATTCCAGCGATAACAAGGCATCATGATTAAATCGTTGTAGTGATCCATGGCTTCGGTGGCAATGGCAAAGTCCACTGTCCCATCAGCAGCCATTTCGGCTATTTGTGTGGGTGTGCCCTGATGCATATGTAAGGATACGTCGGGATACTGCTTTATAAAATCCTGAATAATACTGGGAAGAGCGTATCTCGCCTGAGTATGGGTGGTGGCAATTGAAAGGCTGCCTTTATTCTCGTTGCTAAACTCTTGAGCAACTTGCTTTATGCTCTCTACCTTGCGTAAAATTTCACCCGACACTTTTAAAATAGCTTCACCGGCAGGAGTGACACGCGTTAAGTGTTTGCCGCTACGGGCAAAAATTTCCACCCCTAATTCGTCTTCGAGTAGGCGGATTTGTTTGCTTATGCCAGGTTGCGAAGTGTATAGCACCTGCGCCGTAGCAGACACGTTTAGGTCGTGATGCGCTACCTCCCAGATGTAGCGCAATTGCTGTAACTTCATAAGCCCTCCAGGCCAATTTTATTTCATACCCAACAAAAGGTTATAAAAATAGAAGTAAATATTCTTTTCAAGAATAGAAGGAAATGGTTAAATTTACCAACTATCTCTTAGATCACATTTTATAAGCTTAGACTATATTCATGGAATTTCTGTTATATATAACATCAGGGGCGCTTGTTGGCCTAATTATTGGTCTTACTGGTATTGGCGGCGGCTCTCTTATGACGCCGTTGCTGCTTATGTTCGGTATCCCTCCTCACATAGCCGTAGGTACAGACTTGCTTTATGCCTCTATTACCAAGGCTAGCGGAGTTGTTGCTCACCACAAGCAAAAAAGTATTCGCTGGGAAATAACATGGCTTATGGCGTTGGGGAGTATTCCCGCCGCCTTGCTTACAGGCCTGATATTGCACACTTATTTTGATGATTTTAAACAATATACGGGTGTAATTACCACTTGTCTTGGCGTTATGCTCATTATTACGGCCTGCATGCTCATTTTTAGAAAAAAACTGCAGGTGTTCTCTCAGCGACAGGCAGATCTTAAGCGTGTCAGTGTGCTGCAAAAAAATAAGGCAGTATTTACCATTGCTATGGGGGTTTTACTGGGGGCTTTTGTTACTCTTTCGTCTGTTGGTGCTGGTGCAATAGGAACGGCAATATTATTGGTTCTATACCCACATCTTCGATCTATTAATATTATTGGAACCGATTTGGCGCACGCTGTTCCATTAACGTTAATTGGTGGGCTTATCCATCTTTCGCTTGGCAATGTGGATTTTGCATTGCTTGGAGCCCTGTTAATAGGTTCAATTCCCGCTATTCATCTGGGGAGTAAGCTTGGAACTAGGCTGCCAGAGAATATTTTAAGGACGGTGCTGGCCAGCTTGCTTATGGGGTTGGGCGCAAAGTACGTCTTTTTTAGCTAGTTACGGGTTAGATCCTCTAGTGTCACCATGGGGATCATATGGACCGGTACTGGAGTGCCCTGTAATACTTTGCTGGCGACTGACCCAAGCACGCCTCCACAGTATGCTTGCTGCCCGTGACTCCCAATGACGATTAAATCGGCCTTGGAAAGCTTTGCTTGCTCTATGATAACCTCAGCAGGCACTCCAACATTGACTCGAACTTCCAGTAGGTTTATCTGGCCTAAATAATCTGTATATTCAGAATTTAAAGTGTCAATCACCTGCAAGCGTATTCTTTCAATTACCTCACCGATTCCTTTGTTGCGCAGATACTCTCGCTCTTTTTCCGGCATATACGTATCAATAATTGATTCCGCAAACAACCCCATGGGCTCTATTGCGTGCACAATATCAACGCTTGCCCCCGTACTCTGTACGATAGAGGCTAATTGCTTCATAAGATAAGGGCCGTACAGGCCTAAGTCAGTGGCAAATAAAATATGTTTAATCATGGCGACTTCTTTCTGCCAATTTCAACAATAAGCATAGCAGGTGAAATTACTGTCTATACTAAAACCATACTTAAAAGGAGGTAAATATGGGCGAGAAAATGTTAAACCTTACAGAGACCAGTACTATTTTGAATGTGAGTGAAACTACGGTAAAAAGATGGGCGCGTGAGCATCTCTTAAAAAGCGTCAAAAATGGTTCGGAGTTCATGTTCCCTGAGCCTGATGTTCTAAAATACAAAGAAATAAATGATAGATTGAGCAAATAAGCATCAAGGTCTGTAACTACAGCAGGCCTTGACTCTTTTTTTTTGCAATTCTCTTCATTTCGTACCATAAACCCCTTCAGCTAGTGCTTTAACTGCTTTATTATTCACTGCATAATTAATTTAACTCTCCCGCTGGGGATTTTGAGTACCATGAGCAATACACGTCTTGAAGATTTAAACGTTAAGAGCGCCACCCCTCTTATTACGCCAGAAAAACTAAAAACACAGTTGCCCGTAAGCGAGCAGGCAATGGCGTCTGTAGAGGCTGGGAGAGCAGCCATACGTGACATTTTAGTGCGTAAAGATCATCGTTTATTTGTAGTAATTGGTCCGTGCTCAATTCACGATGTAAAAGCTGCCAAAGAATATGCTGAGCGCCTAAAGGTTTTGAGTAGTAAGGTTGGCGATACGTTATTGCTTGTTATGCGTGTTTATTTTGAAAAGCCACGCACAACTGTGGGCTGGAAGGGTTTGATTAATGACCCATACTTGAATGACACATTCAAAATCGAAGATGGCCTAACCATTTCAAGAAAACTGCTTATTGATCTTGCTGAAATGGACCTGCCATTAAGTACTGAAGCGCTTGATCCAATTTCTCCTCAATACCTTCAAGACTTAATTAGCTGGTCCGCTATTGGTGCTCGTACAACTGAAAGTCAAACACACAGAGAAATGGCCAGCGGCCTATCGTCAGCGGTGGGCTTCAAAAATGGTACCGACGGCAATCTAACCGTAGCCATTAATGCTCTCCAGTCGGTTGAAAGCCCTCATCGATTCTTAGGGATTAATGGAGACGGTCAGGTGTCTGTGGTTGAGACTAAGGGTAATCCATATGGTCACATTGTGCTTCGTGGTGGTGGTGGCAAACCTAACTATGATTCAGTGAATATTGCATTGTGCGAACAAGAAATTGAAAAAGCCAATATTCCAAATAACATTATGATTGATTGTAGTCATGCTAATTCAAATAAAGACCCTGCTCTTCAGCCACTTGTAATGGATAACGCCACCAATCAGATCTTGGAGGGCAACAAATCGATTGTCGGCCTAATGGTTGAGTCTCATTTAGAGTTTGGTAATCAGAGTATTCCGGCTAATTTGGATGATTTGGAATATGGCAAATCTGTTACGGATGGCTGTATATCTTGGAGTCAAACAGAAGAAGCTATCTTGAAAATGCATGAAAAACTAAAAGATATCCTGCCTAAGCGATAAGTTGAGTATGGGGTTGCTGTGCGATCCCATGTCTTTTTGTGATAGTATTCGCCCCCTTTAATATTTGAGTAGCTAACGATGAACCGTCCACAAGTCGGCATTATCATGGGATCAACCTCTGATTGGCCCACCATGGAAAAAGCAGAAGAGATGCTTAAAACCTTAGGTGTCAGCTATGAAGTTAAGGTGGTTTCGGCACACCGAACCCCCGACTTATTGTTTGAATACGCTGAGACCGCTTCTGAACGAGGCATTCAGGTGATAATTGCAGGTGCTGGTGGTGCAGCCCACCTACCTGGCATGGTAGCGGCTAAAACTCACATTCCAGTTTTAGGTGTACCTGTTAAGAGTAAAACCCTAAACGGTATCGACTCTCTATTATCTATTGCGCAAATGCCTGCTGGCATAGCCGTTGGAACGCTTGCTATTGGACCTGCTGGAGCCGCTAATGCTGGTATTCTGGCTGGTCAAATCATTGCACTTAATAACGGTGATGTTCGTGCTAAGCTCATAGAGTTTCGTGCCAAGCAAACAGATAAAGTTTTATCCATTCCAGATCCAAGAGACGCATAATGGCTTGTAAGCGTGTAGGAATAATAGGCTCGGGGCAGCTGGGCAGGATGATGGCATTAGCCGGCACTCCATTGGATGTGGAGTTTGTTTTCTTTGACGAAGCTAACAGCTCTCCTTGTAGTCAGTTGGGTCGAATGATTCAACCAAGTGGTGATAATGCACTTAAGGATTTCATATCCTCTGTGGATGTTGTGACTTACGAAAGTGAAAATACCAGCCTGGAATTGGTGCGTGAGATCAACAAGCAAAAGCCTGTCTACCCCGCAGAGTTGTCGCTTGGGAAAAGTCAGCATAGATTAACTGAGAAAGCAGAGTTCAATGACCTGGGTATCGATACTGCTAAGTTTAAACGGGTCACTACCAAGCAAGAGCTAATAAGTGCCACAAATGAGCTTGGCTTTCCTGTTGTGGTTAAAACGACCACCATGGGTTATGACGGTAAAGGGCAAGCTGTCATTAAAAGTGCTTCCGATATCGAGTCTGCTTGGGGGCAGTTAAGCGGCAGTGAGCTAATAGCGGAATCCTTCGTAAATTTTAGTCGTGAATTATCTGTTATCGCAGCTAGAGGTGTTGACGGTGAGATTCAAATTTACCCTATCGCCGAAAACATGCATAAAGATGGGATACTGCGCGTATCTAAGGTCCCAGTTAAGGGTCTGTGCCCTGAAAAAGAACGGCAAGCTAAGAATTTTATAACCCTGCTGCTTAATCACTTGGGGCATGTGGGTGTATTGACACTTGAACTGTTTGATTGCGAGAGTGGTCTAGTCGCCAATGAAATGGCGCCTCGTGTTCATAACTCGGGTCACTGGAGTATTGAGGGCAGTTTCTGTAGTCAGTTTGAAAACCATGTTCGCGCAATCTGTGGTATGCCTTTGGGCAATCCTGAAGCCAAGCAGGCTGCTTCTGCCATGATTAATATTATTGGCAAAAATGGTGATCGTAATTGTGTTTTGGCTAACCCAAATGCACACCTGCATATGTACGGTAAATCAGAGAGACTTAATCGTAAATTAGGCCATATTAATGTGTTCGCTGATACGCAGGAAGCTGTAGATGATAACTTGATTAAATTAACGGACTTTATAGTGGAGTGTGGTTAAATTAGGTCATAGCTCGAAGTTTAAACTAAGCGATAACTAAAAAAGCCACTCACTTATTAAGTGTGAGTGGCTTTTTGGGTTTACATGTAAGCGTTATCCGAGTTGGTGTGATCGGTAACATCGCGCACACCCGTTAATTGCGGTAATTTTGCTAGAAGTGTTTTTTCGACACCTTCTTTGAGTGTGATATCTACAGCGCTACACCCTTGACAACCACCGCCAAACTCCAAAATAGCCAAACCATCTTCTGTTATTTCTACCAATTTAACTTCGCCTCCATGGGAAGCTAAGCCCGGGTTAACCTCGTTATATAATATGTAGGTTACTTGCTCATCCAAGGGGCTGTCATTGGTCACCTTAGGCATTTTGGCATTGGGCGCTTTAATGGTTAACTGGCCGCCCATTTTGTCTTTTGCAAAGTCAATTTTGGCATCTTCCATATATAAGATGCTTTGTTTGTCTAAATATACTCGTAGATCATCTAGATCCATTATTTCATCGTTTTCATTTATTTCATCTGGGCGGCAATACGCTAAACACGTTTCAGCATAAGGTGTTCCTGGTTGCGTGATAAACACCCGTACAGACATGCCAGGTGAATTTTGTTTTGCCAGTAGCCCAACCAGGTAATCTCTGGCTGAATCAGTAATGTCCAACATGCAGCAACTCCATATATTTTGCCCAATTTTACTGATTTCCAAGCAAAAAACCAATCCCTACTTCATTACTCGGGTATTTATTTCCGCAAGCCGCCAATAGTTATTTAGCCTTAAAAACTAAATTACCAAAAGAAGTAAAATAGATAAGCGTTATAGGTTTTAAATCATATTCTCGATATATGAATTTTGCTATTATTCGCACAAAAGCGAATTAGCGCATTATGGCTTCAAATTAGATTTTGATGCGATATTGATTGGATACCAGTATGTATAAATATGATGACTACGATCAACGTATCGTAGATGAGCGCGTCGCTCAATTTAAAGACCAGACGGATAGATACCTTGCTGGCGAACTAACAGAAGAGCAGTTCTTACCGCTGCGTTTACAAAATGGCCTTTACGTACAGCGTTATGCCCCTATGCTTCGTGTTGCTGTGCCTTATGGTCTAATGTCTAGTCAGCAAGTTCGAAAGTTAGCCTATATCGCTCGAACGTATGACAAGGGTTATGCACATATCAGTACACGTACAAACGTACAATTTAACTGGCCGGAACTCGCTGATGTACCCGCCATACTTGCTGAACTTGCCAGTGTTCAAATGCACGCCATCCAAACGAGTGGTAATTGCATTCGAAACACCACTACCGACCAATTTGCGGGTGTGGTCCCTGATGAGCTGGTAGATCCAAGGCCTTATTGTGAAATCATCCGCCAATGGTCAACGTTTCACCCTGAGTTTGCCTTTTTACCGCGTAAATTTAAAATTGCTGTGAACAGCCACGAAACAGACGACCGTGTTGCCACTCTTTTACACGACATTGGTATCAAAATTGTTAAAAACTCTGCAAATGAAATTGGATTTCAAGTGTTTGTGGGTGGCGGTCTTGGCCGTACTCCAATCGTTGCAAGTCTAGTTAAAGAGTTTCTAGCAGAAAAAGACCTTCTTACTTATTTAGATGCTGTATTAAGGGTCTATAACCTTAACGGGCGTCGTGACAATAAGTACAAGGCGCGTATTAAAATTTTAGTTAAAGCCTTAGGTGTTGAAGCATTTGCCAAGTTGGTTGATGAGGAGTGGCAGCATTTAAAGAACGGCCCTGGCACACTAACCGAGCAAGAGCTTGACCGTATTAAAGGTCATTTTACAGCTCCAGAATATAAAACATTAAGCACCAGCTCAGAGCTAAAAGTTCAAATCAAAGAGAATAAAGCCTTTGGTAACTGGTATAACCGCAACGTAAGCGAGCATAAGGTAGCGGGCTACGCCATTGTGACGCTAACGCTTAAGAAATTAGGCACTGCTCCTGGTGATATAACCGATCAACAGCTTGATACGGTTGCTGATTTAGCTGACAAATACAGTTTGGGCGAAGTTCGCGGCTCACATGAGCAGAACCTAGTGCTAGCCGATGTAGAAGAATCACAATTATTCGCATTATGGCAAGAGTCTAAAGAAGCTGGTTTTGCTACACCAAACTTGGGTTTATTAACCGACATGATTTGCTGTCCAGGTGGAGATTTTTGCGCTCTGGCCAACGCCAAGTCACTTCCTGTTGCTGAAGCGTTACAGGAAAAGTTTGATAATTTAGATTACCTACATGATTTAGGTGAAATAGATTTGAACATCTCTGGTTGTATGAATGCCTGTGGCCATCACCATATTGGCCATATTGGTATTCTAGG
>MAAB01007742.1_pt1 | contig 12039 bp, 9 predicted proteins | sample 1115991 | NCBI WGS metagenome assembly MAAB01 (sample SAMN04961124, study PRJNA320927) | seawater metagenome | isolation source: sample BD02T18 sea water enriched with oil for 18 days | place: USA:Gulf of Mexico | collected 2013-07-27
CGGAAGAGCTAGCCAAAGCGGGTGTTAGTGAAGATCTAGTTAGGATATCTGTGGGTATAGAGAATATTAAAGATATTATAGGGGATGTCGAACAAGCATTAACTTTTTGTTAATTTAAACTGAATTATATAGAAAAGCCTGCAGATGCAGGCTTTTTTTTAAATTGTGAAGATTAATCCACATTTTAAAATAATTTTAAATGTGGAGTAAAATTCATAATTAAAAATAAATCTACTTAAACTCATATGAAATAATCGGTTATGAATTGATTGGATAATTAAAAAATATAATTATCGTGTTAATAGTGTGGGTTTTTGGTAGTTTAATATTAAGAAGTATTAGGGTTTATGCACAGTCGTCTAACTAAAAGGAGTTTTATAAATAATATAGGATATTGTTTTATAAGCTAGATCTTATATTGAAATCTAATGCAATACATTAAATTCCCAGAAAGTTAAGTAAGGTGTTCATTATGACCAGCGAAAATACCGCCGCAGGTTTCACTAATAATATTATAGAAAATACAAGTATCAAACCTCAACAAGTAATTTTAGTTTCTTTGTGTGTTTTTCTCAATATGATAGATGGTTTTGATATTACGGCCATGGCAATCACAGTGGGACTGATTGGTGAAGAGCTCAATTTATATGAGTCAACATTGGGTTTGTTATTCAGCTCGGCTTTAGCAGGTATGATGATAGGTGCCATGGGAATTGCGTCAATATCAGATATAGTCGGTAGGCGTAAAGTTATCATTTTCAGCGTTATGCTGATGAGTATATCCGTGACCTTAACGGGCTTCGCATCAGATTTAACGCATTTAATTATTCTGCGCTTCATCAGTGGTATAGCAGGTGGTGCATTGCTGGCGAGTCAAGCGGCGCTCGTAGCTGAATACAGTTCAACACGATTCAAAGCTTTAAGTGTCTGTTTAGTGACAGCGGGCTACCCATTAGGTGCTATGTTAACGGGTGTTCTTGCAGGATACATATTGCCAGACTTTGGATGGCGTGGTTTGTTTATATTTGGTGGTAGTCTAACCCTAGTATTAGCTGTTTTGGCCATTATTCTTATTCCCGAATCGATAGACTTTATTCTACAAAAAAATGGGGAAAATGCTTTAATCGATATTAATAAAATACTTAAAAAGCTAGGTCATGAAACCTTATGCAAACTGCCTAAACTTGAACCAAGTGTTAATAACAATATTGTTTCAAATGTAAAAACGTTGTTTTCGAAAAACTATAGAGTGAATACAATTTATTTATGGTTTATTTTTTTACTCTGTTTCACCAGTCTATATTTTTTAATGAGTTGGTTGCCACGATTAGTCGTCATATCGGGTTTAGATGAAAATATAGGTCGTATGGCGTTTTCAATATTTAATCTAGGTGGGGTGATCGGTATCCTGCTATTAGGTGTATTTTCAATTCAAAAACATTTAAGTGAATTAGTGGGCTATTTCATATTATTATCAGCATTTATTATGTCGAGTTATATATTACTTCCTGTTAAGGAAGGGTTTGTCATGATTAGTTGTTTCTTTATTGGTTTGTTTTTACAAGGCGGATTTGTAGGGCTATATGCAATAGCCAGTAAGTTCTATCCATCGAATGTTAAAGCAACAGGGATAGGTTGGGCGATTGGCTTGGGGCGATTTGGCGCTGTGATTGGCCCTGCGATAGCAGGCTTTATGATAGCTTCTGGTTTAAGCATGGGGGTCAATATGATTATATTCGCCTTACCATTATTACTCAGTGTTTTCTTTATATTTGCATTAAAAGTTCGTTAACAATAAGACCCTAATTCCTAGGCTTATTAATACCTTCCCTAGGAAGCCTGCGGATAAGTCCCCCGCCTCAGCGTGTGGATAAAATACCTGAAATTTAAGGTGAGGAGCGCAACTTAATAGTCATTCTATTGATCAGATCCTAAACTTAGATATAAGTCTTTTAGACCTGGTCCTACGGGTCTAAAAGGAAAAATCACCTATTATTTCCCCTTTCATGGCTTTCATTAGGAGGCGTTTAACACTGTCGCCTTGTTTTACGTTTTTTGTTAAAGGCTGAGAAAAGGCGGCTTATTTGAATCTTTTTGAATACTTTAAATATAGTGCGCTTCCAATATAAAAGTGTGCAGTCATTGATTCCCTTCGCCTCCATACTTTCAGTTTTATATCTAGAAGGCGTTAGCGAGTAGATAAAGCTCAATATTTCTTTATTTTTATGCTGAATTATAGATATAAGATATATGAATCAATGGGTATCATTATATTTACTTTAGTAATATCAAACAACATAACTTTAAGGTATAAAGTTTAGTTCAGTTATCAGTTTAATGAATTGGGTATTATGAATACTAATCAATTGCCTCTCTTTTTGTGTAATAGCTGAAGAGGCGTAACGCTGAGCAAACTTGATTGTGGATGAACTTAGAGGTTATTTATGTTGGCTAACATGAGCTTTAAACGGAAGTTGGTTATGTTATTTGTTTCGGCAATAGCTGGTTTTGCTATTTTAACCTGGGTTGCCCTAGATGGCCTTGGGATGTTGAATGATGCAAACATTAAATTAAAATCGTTTTCTCGATTACAGCTTAATTCAGAGCAAAATTATGTCGAAATGATACGTTTATCGGATCAGCTTCAAGTACTTAATGAAGATTCATCTTTAGAGTTTGAAAATCGGGTGCTAGCCAGAATCAGTTTACTAAAGAATAAAAGTATTAATCAAAAAGCGGGTTTATATAATGCCAAGATAATGGCGTCTCTGTCTGAAGAGAATGAATTGGGGCTTGAATATTATCAAACGCTGAAAAATTACGTTGCAGCAAAAAGGTCATTAGGCTTTGATCAAAATTCGGGGTTAAAAGCACAGGTCTCAAACTTAAGTGAGAAAATACACACTCAAATTAAGTCTGTTAGTTTTGTTTTGTCAAAATATGATCTGATGAATAAAAGCGCCATTAACTATCAGCTCAACTCAACTAGTGAAAACCTGGATAAATTTATCTCTTCATATGATGACTATTATGGTCGGTTAAAGGGGTTTGGGCTATTGAAGAAATTCGGGGAATTACCGCCTCTCTACCTTCAAGTGGTCAAGGGTTACGGTTTAGAAAATGCGCAGTTAAAATTGCTTGCAGTGAACTTCAGTGGGATCAAATTAGCCTTAGATAATCATAGGGATCATGTCGCTTTATTATTAACACAAGAAGTCGAAAAAGCTGAAATACAGTCAGTTAAAGAATCTTATATGGCAAAGTTAAGCTTAATGATAGCAAGTTTGGTCATCGCTATGTTTGCTTCAATCATATTATTTACCATAGTAAAAAGTGTTAAAGCGAACCTGAATAATTTAAGTGTTGATTTAGCCAAGGTGCAAGCAGGTGATTTAACCGCAAGGGCAGGTGTTAATGCTAAGCGTAATGATGAATTTGACGCGCTTGCTACATCCTTAAATGGTATGACGGATGGCCTTGGGAATGTTATTTCGAATGTAGTTAGTACCAGTCATGATGTTAAATCTATGGTGAAAGAGTTAGATCAAGCCGTTTTACATATAAGTGAAAGTAATGGCTCGATCAGCGCACAAACAAGCACATTAGCAACCGCCACTGAAGAAATCTCACAAAGTGTTGCCAGTGTATTTAACGCCACGCAAGATATGAAAGAACAAGTACAGCAGACTTATGATTCCGCACAGCATGGCTCTAAAACAATTAAAGCGGTATTAGGCAACTTGGGTGAGACGGTATCCATAGTAGGAGAGACCAGTGCGCAGCTTGATGAACTGGGTAGATTATCGGGTGATATCGATGGTGTTATAGGCATGATCAATGAAATTGCAGGTCAAACTAATTTACTGGCACTGAATGCGGCGATCGAAGCCGCTAGGGCTGGTGATGCGGGTCGAGGCTTCTCTGTGGTAGCAGATGAAGTGAGGTCACTCGCCAGCAAGACAGTTGAAGCAACATCGCAAATTTCAGGCATAGTCGGAAGCATTCAAATAGCCACCCAAGCTGCGATAAATAAAATGGCAAGCAGTAAAGATAACTTAGAAGCAATTGAAAAATTCAGTGAGCAAGCTGATATTGCCATGCATGATATAGAATCAAGCGCGCAGAAAGGTTCGAATGCAAGTATTGAGATGGCAGCTTCTATAGAACAGGTTGCACAAACAACCACCACAATGAGTCAAGACATGGAGCAAATTGCATCAAGGCTAAATAATGACACGGGAGCTATCGATCGGATAGAAAATAACGCTCAAAACATTGCAAGTAAAGTCAATTATTTAGCGGATCAGGCAAAGGTTTTTACTGTTTAAATAATCAAGAAACATAGCTAAATGATTGTAATGCCAAGTAATATAATTTGAATATTAAATTGGTTAATCTATGTTTGTACCAACACAATTTTGAGTTGTACGGTCAAACATTTTAATAACTCATGGCTTAGATCAAAGGATTGAAAAGTGGGTATGGAAGTTAAATGTATGATGGATGCAGTGGAGTTAATTAGACTGAGCAAGTCTGATTAGGTTTAAATTGTTTATATGTTGATTTGGTTGATTTACGTTTGGGCACCTTGATAGGTGCCTTTTTTTTGTTCAAATTTGATCCATTTGAATAAAACTAAAAGGTTAAGTATTTATGCTTGCTAGTACCAGTCAGTGCTACTTTTTTCTATATTAATTATCCAATGAAGATTAAAACGATAAAAAATGGAGGGTTTTAATCGATAAATTTGAAGAATGGAGTGTGCAAAAAATAGTCAAGTTATAACTATCATTGTAGTGTGTTCTTAGAAGATATGACTTAAACACATATATCTTTGTATCTAATAAGAATAAGGAATATACAATGATGAAACGAATATTATCCTCTTTAGCTCTAACAGGCTGCGTTATGAGCATGCCCATAATGGCAGAGTCTCTTGAAAGCTGGGGACAGCGAGTTATTGCCATTCAAAACTCTCTAGACAATGATGCCCCTCTTAATCAAAGTACCTGGCCTGGTACTCACAACTCCAATTCAAATAATGATGATGATGACATCCATAATCTGGTTCTTAATCAAAGTCGTGGATTAAAAGAGCAATTAAATGAAGGCATAAGGTCATTAGTATTAGATGTTCATTACACCTGGTCTGAGGTGCGTGTATGTCATAATAATGTGAACATGTGGGGCGCCTGCATAGAAAACTTTACTGGCAGTCGTAAATTCAAAAATGCCTTAAGTGACATTGTCGAATGGATAGATGACAACCCAGATCAAGTCGTCTTGTTAAAACTTGAATTGATGAATAGCGCAGAGGATAACATCAATAAAGTGATGAAAAAGGTCAATGACCAAGATGATTATTATTTTATGCCCGCATCACTTAATGATTCCTCATTCCCCGATTTAAACTCTGATGGCTGTAAAGACCTGCCTTCCAATTTAACGAAATCAAAAGTCTTGGCCAGTGGTAAAAATATTATCCTTTACACAGACAAATGTTATAACAATGGTAAAACGAGCACCCGAGTATTTAGTATTGGTGATATTGAAAACGCCAAAGATGAAGTCGATATTAAAAGCATTGATAAAAGCTTGGTGATACGAGTTAAAGATGGCGCAACTAAATCAGGTGACTCAGACCCGAGTATGTTGCCTAGTAATATTGGTGAATTTTTGGATGAAGGTATTAATATTATCGAAACCTATGGTTATGGGGCGACGGGGTCTGATTGGAAAAAAAGTGGTGAATACCCACTGGCGGCTGAAGATTTGGTGTGGAGTTGGGATGAATATGAACCTATATCCAGTGTTGCGAATGGCACCCCTGCAGTATTGTCTAGTCAAACAGACCGCTTGCAAACAGAAGAGGCAAGCCAATTACTTAGGCCCGCTTGTCGACAATTGGTGGATTCTGAATTCAACAGAATTGATGCAAGCTGGATGATAGGGCCTGATATGGTGAGTTTTGATAACGCAGAAGAGGCTTGTTTATTAGCGAGTAACAATGAGTACTACTTTGCTACCCCACGAAATAAAGTAGAACTCAATGCGTTGATCTCTTACCGAGATAGTTACAATGCCAGCGATGACGCTATTTGGCTTAATTACCAAAAAGTATCAGGATATTGGCAGGCGGATATTGGTGAAGCGGATGATGCCCTTGTTGATATATGTACTAGTGGTTATGCAAATGTTTGTTCTCAAATAGACGCCTTTCTCAACTTAACCAATAGTAGCAGCAATTTTTAATTTTCAAAAAAGAAGGGTTATTACTTGTTTGTAATAACCCTTCTTAATTAGCCTTAAGCGCTAAAGCCTAATTTTGTCTTAATACGAAGGGGGAGATTCGCTATGAAAGCGCCAAAAAGAATCAAAGTAATGGCCAGAGTAATGTTAACAGACCACTCACTCACGCCTAAAAAGCTTAATAAGATAGCGGTAAATAAGGGTGAACAATAACTCAATGAAGAGAGTAATAATTGATTGCCAGACTTAAGAGATAATTGCCAAAGGTAAAAAGCACCACCGACAGGCCCTAAGCCCAATAACAGTGTGGCGAGCAATTGCTCTGTACTAAACTGCCAGTTGCCTGTTTCTAACGCTAAATGTGAGCCCAGTGATAGCAGACTAACAATAATGGAAAAATAACCAATCTCATGAATACTAAGAGATAAACGTTCTTTTGCTGTTATGACTTGAACACTCTTTTTGGCTTTATGAGAAAAATACCAGGAATAACCAGACCAGATAAAAGCGCAACAGAATGCGAGTAAATACCCGGCTAGATCTTGCCAATAAAAACTAAACATCTTTGAGGGAGATAAAATAAAACCTATGCCTACAAACCCCAGTAAACTGCCAATGATTGCTTGCAAGCGTTTATCAGATGATGCAACAAAGGTGGTAAATAACAATGGCCATAGATAGGCGATTAAACTTACCTCAAGCGCATTTGCAAACTTCAAAGCCATAAAATAACAAAAATGGAAACCATATAAACCCAATGTACCAACAAGCCAGTCGGTACGCGTTAGATTTGTTGTTTTTAATTTGAAATCTAATTGAGTAACTTTATAAAGAAAAAAGATAAAACTTGAAAGTGTAAAACACATAAATAACAGTTGAAATGCGGGTATCTCCTTCGTAAAACTCCCCAAGAGCGCTAGTGTTCCCCACATGATGATTGCGATAAAACCATATAATGTTGCCATGACTAAATACTTCTTTTTTGTTAATTGAAGTCTTAATAATAATCGTAATAGTTTTATAGAATGTGCGCAAAAGACGGTTTTATGTTCCAACAAGACGTAATGTTAGGCATCAGGCTAGTAAAATTTGGCTTTGAAAAAATTATCAGGGTTAAAAAAGTTACTTGATGCGGGACCTGTCCTTAGGTGAGTGGCCAAAGTACTGTTTAAACTTACGACTAAAAGCGGAAGGGTTATGATAACCGACCTTTTCGCCAATAATCTGAATGGGTAAATCAGAGTGAGCTAAAAGAGACTTAGCTTTGTGCATTCGGATATGGGTTAAATAACCTTGAACTGTCATCTGAGTATTATCTTTAAAAACCTTTTTAAACTGGGTCACACTCAAACAGGCAAGTTGAGAGACTTGTATTAAGGTATGCGCTTGATCAAGCTCATCATTTAAATGATGGATGACTTTTTCAATGCGCTTATCCAAAATCTCAAAACAATCCTGTTGCCCTAACAAGCTTTCAAACAATGCTTGGCTTAAGGTTTCTATTTCGGTATTAACTTGAAAGCTGAGCTGCTTATCGACGAAATCGAGATGAGCGAGAAGGGGCTTAGAAATGAAGAAAACACAATGTTGGTTATCCATGAGTTGGCTGGGCAGGGTATGCATATCAGCAACAATAAATCGGGCATTTTCATGGGCAGTAAAACCGTGTTTTTCATTTGCTTTAATAATCAAGCATTGACCCACATCGACAAAACCCAAGTGCCCCTGCATGTTAATATTCAATGACCCCTGCAAGGGGAATACAAGCTGATGATGTCGGTGACTATGTTGCTTGTGTTCAAGGCTATAGTGACGAATGGATAAGCTATTTTTAAACATCTACATTGATATCTTTGATAAGAATAATAGTCTAATGGACAGTTAGTCGTGCGCGAAACAAGAAATTTGAGTGCTTAAGTTAACTCGCTCATAGTAACTTCTGGTAATAGCTCAAATTCAGTATAACCATGATCTTCACCATTAATTCTGACTGAAATAGCGTGAATACCAGGATGATACTTACGGGTTGTAATGATTTTAAATGGATGTTTTTTAGTAAAACTAACCGTTTCATTCGCCGTTAAGTTGAGGTTTTTCCATTTGAACACTTTTGCAGACAAGCTGCCATTTGCTTTTTTGTGATGAATTACATAATCAATAATTAATTTTTGGGACTCGGTTGATTTTGATTTTACTTCAAGCTCGAACACCATGTCATCACCAATTTTAAGGGGCACCTTCTGGGTTGTTAAAGCCTTTAACTCAACCTTTGACGGTAATATGCCAAAGGCTGCAAGAGTTTTAACATGACCTTGTTTTATCAAGGTACGACACGCGTGTTTAACCAATTTCTCACGCTGTTTAAGTGTGTTTTTATCAAGGCCTTTAAGCCATTCGTGGGCGATGTCGGCGACTAGATCTGGGTGATCCTTGGCGATATCATTTAAATGATTTGCGACGGATCGCCTTACATACTCTTCTGTATCATCTCTTAGGATTGTTAATACAGGTATAAGAGGAGTCGGATCTTTTATCAGATTAGGCAGTTGCATTGCCCAAGGAAGTCTAGGACGAGTTCCTTCACTGACTAGGCGTCTAACATGATAATCAGAATCATGGGCCCATGTATTAATAATACTGAGTGCTTTGGCCTGGTCTGCAATAATGTAAGGTCTAATATCAAATTCGCAAGAAAAATAAGCAGTCATATCTTTAAGCAGGTTAAGGCTTAATTCAAAGTTCGATAAACCCTGCTGTGCAACCACTGGGCCTAAGCACATCATGGCCCAGCCACATAAACCATTCTCATCACTTTGTTGACTGACTTTTTGGTTTGCATGGGGTCTATTATGCAACATGCCACGAATAATTTGATATCTAAGGGTTAAATCAGAGGGTAATACTTTATGGATTTCGTCAGCAATAAACTGGGCTCTTTGTTTGAGCTCTAAACTACCTAACTTAGACTCGATTCTTGTACAAAATGCAGCGTCATCAAAAGAAACCAGTGTTTGATTTGCATCCTTTAAACGATCGTTATGACGTTTAAGTTGCTTAGTCAGGTGATAGGCAATAATCGTGACAAGATCCATTGACAGTTTGTTTTTGAAGGCTTCCATATCGACTCTTTGCAGTATTAATTTAAGGGAATATAAATTTATCCTTGAATTGCATCAAGCAATTCAAGGATAAACAAAGGCTAATTAGTCGACATAGACTGATAAATAGGCATAGGCGTCGCTAATTCGTCTTCTGAAAATGACATTAGAGCGAAAAATGCCTGGCACGCTGGGTGGCTTTGCTCTTTCTCCATGATGGCATATACGCTTTTCTCATCAGTAAATTGAACAATGTCGATATACTCAGAATCAGATTTTTTAACTAATTCGCGTCTTAAAATACAGGACTCGTGCGCCACAAATTCTTGCTGGAAGGTATTAGAGGCTGCTAAAAGATCCGCTTCAGTAACACCTGGAGCCAACTTGATTGGCGCTAAAATAGTAACAGGATTAGACATGATTATTTCCTTTAAAATGGATTGAAAAAAAATGTTTGTCTCATTCGCGAATTAAGAGAGCAAAGTCAGTGTATCGACAAATATGACATTTAATGTCATATTTGTTTTATGAATCGAACTAATACCCTAGGACGCTTACAGCGTTTAGACATACTAAAAGCCAGAATCAAGTCAGGTGATGCCATGACTGTGGCCTTGATTGCAGAAGAGTTTTTGGTAAGCCCTCGAACCATAAGTCGAGATATTCAAATATTACGGGACCAAGGTTTGCCTATCGATGCGGATAGAGGGCGAGGCGGCGGGATTCGTCTACAACAAAATTGGTCTGTTGGTCGCATTAATTTAACTTATACAGAAGCAGTTGATTTGATGATAAGTCTGGCCATTGCAGAGCAAATGCAATCGTCTATCTTTATGGCAAGCTTAAAATCAGTTCGGCATAAGCTCATGGCATCGTTTTCTTCCAGTATGAAACAGAAAGTGAAAGGTCTAAAAGATCGAATTAGAATCGGTAAGGGCGTCTCTTCTATGGTGCTTGCCACCGTCATTCAAAATGATAAAAAGCTGGTGGAGCAGCTACACCAAGCATTCTTAATGCAAACCACTTGCGCAATCCAATATAGCGACCAAGCAGGCAAACTGACACAAAGGAAAATCCAACCCCATTATTTGTTACTCAATTTTCCCGTCTGGTATGTGCTGGTTTGGGATGAACTGAGAAATGACGTCAGAACCCTGCGTTGTGACCGAATACAAAGCCTTCAATTATTAGATGAAGAGTTTAGGTTATTGCCTATCCAAGAATTTGAGCGGTGTCTAGAGGGAGTGGATGCTATTTAAATGGGTATCAATTGGTTGGTGAGATGGTAGTCAACTACGAAAGGGACGGGTTAGGCATACTCATAGTCGAGAGCAGATACATAAGGCGCTGAGTGAGTGGAGGAGGTCGGTGTTAATTGATTAATTACACTGTATCCGTTTATATAAAGTCAAATTGACTTTTTCATTATTGATACGATTTCACCATATTTTTCTAAGCCATTACGCTTTTTATTAAACAATGAGAGCTATTTTCATCTAGTTGATTACAATGTTCTTTATGTTAGTAGTAAAGGACGATTTCGTTCATATTTTAAGCATTCGCCTATTGTTGATTTGCCTAGCCAATACGGCTATGTGTGGCGCACACTAGGAGAATTAATATTAAATACTATTTATTCTATAATTTGAATCAACAGTCAGAATATAATTTCATCTAAAACAACCATTTGTTTATCTTTTTAGATGGCCTATTTTATATATATGCAGTAATTTATAAGGCACTTATAATGCAAGTTACCTACCTAGGTGTGACAAGACCACCAGATCTATTAATCGCTAACACTATCCAAATTTCTATTCATTCGGATAGTGTATCATCTAGTACTTCTTCGCTTTCTACCGATGTTGATGAAAAAACAAATGACCTAGATGAGTTGTTAATCAGAACCTCTTCAACAATTTTCTTTGTTCGTGTGCAAGGGGAGTCTATGACTGAGGCTGGCGTCTTTCATGATGATATTTTAGTCGTTGATAGGTCACTAACGGCTCGTCATAAAGACATTGTGATTGCACGTGTAGATGGAGAAATGACGATTAAGTGTTTAGAGGCGAATACGGATGTGATTCATAGGCCTAAGAATAAAGCTTATTCAGCAAGTGACGCTAACAAAGAGTCGAAACTTGAAATAACGGGCGTTGTTACTCATGTAATTCGTAGTAAAAACGCCAATAGCGAGCATTAATATAAACTTGAGTAACAAGCTTTACCTTTTAAACCATCTTCGGATGGTTTTTAGTGCCTGAAAATTCTAGCTACTTCATAAAATATGTAATCAAGATTAAATTAGTAAACTCTGGAAAGTCCACTTTCACCAAAAAAACTTCCCCGATTACACCAGAGAATATTGAAATAAGAGAACTTAAAAAGAAACTTTCTCGTATCGAAGAGCATAATAAAATAGTAAAAAGGCGACAGCAGATTCAGCCTCTCGAGGCAACACTGTCACACGCTTAAGCTGAGCTTTAAGTTTATGTAACTCATCGGAACTCGATCGTTTATCTTGGCAGGAGTGAGTATTCTCACCATAGTGGTCGCGTCAGTTATAAAGGCTTTTGAATCGCCCCCACTATCTTAGACACTCTTTAACTATATAATGCACTTAAAGAGGAGCCCAACATGGCTGGTGAACGATACAACGAAGAATTCAAGGTAGCAGCGGTTAAACAAGTAA
>MAAB01007844.1_pt1 | contig 12020 bp, 10 predicted proteins | sample 1115991 | NCBI WGS metagenome assembly MAAB01 (sample SAMN04961124, study PRJNA320927) | seawater metagenome | isolation source: sample BD02T18 sea water enriched with oil for 18 days | place: USA:Gulf of Mexico | collected 2013-07-27
GTAAAGATTCCTTAACACTCAATAATGAGAAATATGAGTCGCAAAAATAGAACTATATACTTGCGTTTTGTTTTATAATTATTTTCAGTTGATGAGTTTAAATTAGTTGATTCTAATTTAAGAAGAACAAGAGGGGTTTATCGCTAAGTTAATTTTCACTCAGAATGTCTAACACTTCATACGGAACTAAAAATCGCCTTTATATCAATATAATAAAAACGAATTCAAAGTACCATCTGACACTCGTATATAAGAAGCACCTGATTTCGCACTCCCTTCTTCGCAAACGGTAATTATGTTGACATCAAGACAGGTGTCATGGCACATAAGTCAACATAAGCAACGTTTTATCAAGACAAGTAAGAGTGGGCATGCTGTTTAACTCAAACGCATCGTCTAGCAATCAAAACATCATGTACTTAGTCTTAAAACCACCTAGCTAACGTTATTCTTTAAGAAATTCTGTTGTGGCGGCTAAGATTTTTTGGGTTTGAATAAACGCTGCCATATGGCCCTTTTCCCCCGTTAGCAGCAAGACCTCACTGTCTAAAACCTTTGCAAGGGCTATCGGGTTTATGGGATTTACTAGGTGATCAGAGTCAGACACTATCGTCAGAACATCCGCCTTAACGACTTGCTTGATACTCGTCATGTCCTGGTTAGCCGACTTATAAATATTATGTGCCACCATGGCTTTCATACTCGCGAGATAATCCCTTGCATCAATCATATTGTCATATTTTTGAGCCATATAATTGTGTACGTCACTCGCGGGCAAACGGCGGGCAAAATCCGTCGGCGTGGTTAAATTCATATAAAAGATGTCGTAGGCTTTTTTAAGGGCAAAGTCTAACCTGGCCGGATCTGCCTTGGCATAGGTGAGCAAATCTATTTGTGTTTGCCATACTAATACATCAAACGAGGAAAGCTCCGGTGTCCCTTCAATAGGAATCGCTTTATCCATAAAGTCTGGGTAACTCACCATCCACTCATAGGTCTGCAACCCTCCCATAGACATGCCGATTATTGCCTTCACATGCTTGATACCAAGCTGCTCAACCAGCAATTTATGCTGTGATTTAACCATATCGATAATCGAAATATCTGGAAAGTGATCCGTATTTGAGGGGGAAGATGACACGCCATTGGCAAGCGCATCAATAATGACAACATATAAATCACTTGTATCTAGGGTCTTAACGAGCATGCCACTGGTTAAAACATCTTCACTCGTGCCTGTGAACCAGGTGGGCCATAACACCACATTTGTTTTATCTGCGTTAAGTGTTCCTAAGGTACGATAAGCAAGTCGTGTGTCCTTAATAATGTCACCCCCTGTGGTTTCAAAATCACCGATATTTACTATCTTCAATTCAGACGCAGTAAGCACTGGGCTTAAAGAAATCATCAGCAGTAGCTGGATTATAGTGTTTACTATTTTCATATGACTATCTCTCAATGACTATCTCTCAATGACGGCCTCACAATAAAGTGAGGAATCATTCTCTATTTACTCTCTCATGTACTAGAAAAACGGCTTAATATTTAAAATAACGGTCGATAAGGCGACTAAATCAGAGTCCAGACGTTAAATTATCATTAAAAAGTGAATTTAGAGGGGGGCTTTGGTAACTATTCGTAATGGTTCTTGTTTGAACCTTAACCCCTAAAGCAGTAGACGATAGAAAAGAAGAAGAAGAAGAAGAAGAAGAAGAAGAAGAAGAAGAAGAAGAAGAAGAAGAAGAAGAAGAAGAAGAAGAAGACAGAATCGGCTTTACCAAGCCCTCATACAAGCGTTTAATCAGGCAACGCTTACTAGATCACATATATCATGATGACTTGTGATAATAGCAGCAGAAGATAATAAAAACTGCTCAAGTAGTCAGCAACACTAACGTTAATTTGAAATAATAACAGTACAATAAAAATCCCTGTCATCAGGGTAAAACGTCTATTTTTTATCATGCTCTTCAATCTGCTAACAGTTGATAATCAGTTTACATATTATGGTCTTTATAGCCTTGAATACGGGGGCTGGCATCATTAATCATAATGTCCAAACACCTCAATTTTCTCTCTTGGATCACTTAAGTTGCACCTAGATAACTTACACTTTCATGCATATTAAACGCACTGACACCTTGTTTCATTAGACGCTCTCAGTTTCCTTTATGTCATGAGCTGCAACCAATTTCTGCTCATAACTTAAGCCATTAGACAGGTTCAAAAGGGCATAAAAACAGCACAATGCTAAAACCTTGCCCTATCCTTATGTGTTTTCTTAGCTGTATTTAAATGATCCATGTTTTAAGCTATTCATAGCGTCAATGCGTTAACCATGTAGCGGATTCAAGTGCATTTTTGAGAGAGAATGAGGTTAACAAACAGCTATTCAAAATTGGTTTAGAACCGGTTTAGATAAAGATAAAATTTATAAGACACAGTGGATAAATCACAAAGACAATAACAAAGGATCATGTTGACATATTTTTGATAGCTAATAAGGTTCTACGAAATAGCAGTCATTGACAGTCCTACCTGAGTCACTAAAAAATCCCCTTGGACAATTGATACTGCCAAGGGGAATAGTTAAAAACCTAACTCAAAAAATGAAAAGCAGAAAACTAACAAGATAGACTGGGCATGAATTTATCAAAAAAAACATATATCTATTTGTCAGTGGCTCATACTTAAAATAAGCATGAAAGAATCTAACTCGTATTGATAATAATATTTATCAGGTTTAAAACAAGTGTCATTTACTTCTCATGACAGTCAAGTGAAGACAGGGCAAGAGCGACAATTCTCACATTCAACATGACTCGCCAGCGAATTAAAAAACACTAGGGAAAGCGATCAAAAGGAGTACGATTCAGACAGCCGAACACAATCACACTCTGTCTCACCCTATAAGCTTTTCGACTGAAAAATGGTTTCTGCTAACCTTGGATAGCTAACTTTTCCTGAACATAGCGAATAAAAGCCGTTACTTTGACAGAGGGATAAATAAGCTGAGGATGTAATAGATAAATACTTTGTCCCTCAATGTATTCACTTTCTAATACCTTAATTAAACGGCCTTGTTGCAGCTCCCGGTCCACATAATAATTAGCAACACGTATGATACCCCGCCCTGCTAGGGCCTGCTGTTTTAACAGTTTGTAATCATTAATGATCAACCACCCCTTGGCGATAATATTATTCGATTTAAATGGCCAATCTTGTGATTCGACTTCGGTCAAACAAGGATGAGTACTGAGCGCTTCAAGTGTCGCTGGCATTCCGTTTTTTGCCACATACTCTGGCGATGCGCACAAACAGTGTTGATAGGGAAACAAGACTTTTGCCACCATGTTAGCCGGCGGTTTACGAGTTGCACGAAAGGCTAAGTCAAAATCATCTTGGTTTAAATCGTAATTGGTATAGCTTGATTCAATTTTAAAACTGACGTCTGGATGCTGTATTTTAAAATCGTGGCATATATCGAGTAAATAGCGCTCCGTAAACATTTTTGGCGAAGTAATGCTTATTTCGCCTGCAATCTCATTATGCTCCAGATAGACATTACGCTCTAAGTTGAGCATGGTCGCCTTGATAATTTCACCCTGTTCTAAGATTTTTTTACCTTCTTGAGTTAATCGAACACTGCGGGTCGTTCTGACTAAAAGCGGACATGACAACTCAGTTTCCAGTTTTTTAATTTGATCCGATAAATAGCCTTTTGAGATGGATAAATTCTGCGCCGCTTTAGTAAAACTCAGCTGCTGAGCAATTTCTACAAATAACATCAAGCATTCAATTTTTTTATGATGTTGCATTTTAGGACCCTATTTTTGGCGAAAAGCATCTGACACGGATAAATATTACTGTATAGAGAAAAGTATCGATACATTGTTTTATATACCGAATAAAGATTTCAATTTAAACCGACTAATACACACACTATCTGACTGCTAGAATCGAAATTATTAACCTATTTAAAAAAAAGAGATGCATATGAGTCTGGTTGAAAAAGTATTAATGGCCCCTGAAGGGCCTGAGTTTTCTAAATTAGTACAGGGCTATTGGCGCTTAGGCGCTTGGAACATGAATGCACAGGCGCGCTTATCGTTTTTAAAGGCTCACGTTGAACTTGGTATTACATCCGTCGATCATGCTGCCATTTATGATGACGGTGCCTGTGAAACATTATTTGGTGATGCCTTAAAGCTTGAAGCTAGCATGCGAGATAAGATAGAAATTATCACTAAGTTTGGTATTAACGGTCAGGCAGAAGGTAATCGTGTTGCCCATTATGACACCCGTAAAGAGGCTATTTTAACCTCTGTTGACCAATCATTAACGCGCTTAGGTGTCGATAGAATTGATGCGCTATTAGTCCATAGACTCGATTATTTAATGGATGCAGATCAGGTAGCTGATGCCTTCCAAACATTAAAACAAAATGGCAAGGTTACCCATTTTGGTGTTTCTAACTTTAGTGTTTCTCAGTTTGAGCTTTTACAATCTCGCTTGGATATGCCATTAATAACTAATCAAGTTGAAATCAATCCGATGCAATTTGATGCCCTTGAAAATGGCGCCTGTGATCAGTTGCAGCAATATCGCATTCGCCCCATGGCATGGTCATGCTTAACCGGTGGTAAAATATTTAATGAGCAGACATTACAAGCCAAACGCTTACGTGACACCTTATCTGAAATCCAATCAGAAATAGGCGCGACCTCGATCGAGCAAGTCATGCTAACCTGGGTATTAAAGCACCCTTCTGCTCCCATCGCCCTGCTTGGGTCAGGTAAATTAGATCGTACTCGTGAAGCTATCTCTGCACTTGAATTAAAGATAAATAATGAACAGTGGTATCGTATTTGGGTCGCCTCAAAGGGCTTTTCTGTACCTTAATTTAAAGCATTATCTACAGGCCATTAAGTATAATAACTTATGCTCAGTAAACGCGTTTAGGAAAGGGCGTGAATATAACCGCCCAGCATACCGATGACACTTTAATTACGCCGTCTGGCGCAATCTAAATAGACATAGGATGGTTAAGCCACAAGGGGCCATAGAAGCACCAGTGAAGGCGAACAAGAGAAATCGCCTTCACTTCTTTTTTAAGTGTCCATTAGATTATTTATCTACACATTAAACCTAAGTTTACGCAATGCTAAACTGCCTAGAGAGCCTGCGAATTAGTTACCTCTTATCAGTCTTATCAGAAAAAAGCGTCAGGCAATTTCAAAGGAGATGCTCTAAATACAGAGCACCCCTTGGCTTACAAAACCACGAAATACACTCGGATAAAAGCTAAAAAATTGCAGGTTTTATGCGCCCCAAACAGCCATTTCTGGGTGTACAACACTGCCCTCATATCGTAATCCCGGCTGACGGTCTTTGGACAAGAGAAGTGGACCGTCAATATCAATCCAACGGGCTTGCTGTGCCAACACTAAAGCCGGAGCCATTGCCAGTGAGGTACCAATCATACAACCCACCATGATATCGAAGCCTTGTTTTTGTGCCGCCTCCAATAAGGCCAATGCTTCCGTCATACCACCGGTTTTGTCTAACTTAATATTTACCCCTTGGTAACGCCCTTTTAATGCCGCTAGTGACTTTCTATCAATGCATGACTCATCGGCAACCAGGGGTATCTCGGGTTCAAACCCTTCTAATAAATGCTCTTCATCAGCACTTAAAGGTTGCTCTATCATTTCAACGCCTAATTTAGCGAGTTGAGGTAGATAAGCCTGCAACTCGGAAAAGCGCCAACCCGTATTGGCATCAATGACTAAACGAGTATCTGGTGCGGCGGCACGTATGGCTTTCACTCGTTCTAAATCACCTTCACGGCCTAGTTTGAGTTTTAAAATAGGTCGATCTTTATGAATGGCAGCCTCTCTTGCCATCTCCTCAGCAGTGCCTAGCGATAGGGTATAAACCGTCGTAACCGCTTTAAGTGCTTGCGAAAACCCGGCCATCTTCCATGAGGGCTGCTTTGCTAATTTTGCGTCTAACTCAAATAAAGCACAATCCACTGCGTTACGGGCGGCACTAGAAGGTAAATGCTGCATCAATTCAGCCCGATTCAGCCCTGATTCAACCGCGCTTTTCACCCCCTCAACCATTTTTAATACATCGGGATAATCGGGTTCGAAAACATCCATACGTTCACATTCACCTCGCCCTATTTTTCCATCTTGCTCAACCTCAACCACAACCACTTCACCATTCAACATAGGCGGCATACGCGAAATAACAAAAGGCTCGTGTAATGGCCATTTTTCCACACGAATATGCATTTTACGCATTATAAGCCCTCCAAAACATCAACGATTGACGCCACACCCGTACGAACAGGGTCAACCACAGGCACCCCAAATTCAGCTTCTACTCGTGCTATTTCTGCTAGTGCAGCCTCTGCAGATAGATTCATTGTATTTAAGGCAATGCCACCCAAACGAATATTCACATTGGTTAAGGCTCCTAGTGCCAAATTGGTTTCAATTACCTTGCTCAATTCAGGGACAAGGTAGCCTTCCATTGAGTCCATCTCTACTCGCCCTGCTTCATGGCAAACAATCAAGACATCGGCTTGAGCACCATGTAATAAGCCTAAACTTACCCCGGCATAGGCTGGGTGAAATAACGAACCTTGCCCTTCGATAATGTCCCAATGTTCAGATGCATTATCCGGTGTTAACACCTCAACCATGCCTGCAATAAAGTCTGAAACAATCGCATCCACAGGCACACCGTTTCCTTCAATCAAGATACCAGTCTGGCCAGTCGCACGAAATGAGGCATTGATTCCTCGTTGCTCCATTTCCTTATGAATGGCTAAGGTGGTGAACATTTTGCCCACACAACAGTCAGTACCGACGCTCAATAAACGTTTACCAGAACGCGGCAATCCCGTACCACACACCATATCGCCATTTGGAATTCGCACATCATATAAGGATTGACCTGTACGCTCTGCCGCTTCAACCAATGCAGGCACATCACATAAATGCATGTGCAAACCACTGGCGATATCCATGCCAGCGTCCATCGCTTCTATTAATAAGCCAATCCATTCTTCTGGTAGCACACCCCCAATTGGCGCCAGACCTATCACAAAGGTTTTTGCACCCGCATCTGCGGCTCGATCTATTGTCAAATCCGGTAAACCTAGGTCGGCTTTTGCCCCCTTCAATCGATACTGAGCCACACATTTTTCAGGGCGCCAGTGAGCGATGCCTTTTGCGACTTTTGCCATTAATATATCGTCGGTATCTCCCAAGAAAACCAAATACGGCGCTTTTAATGTCAAGGTGTTCATGATTGCCTTCCTTTTATAAGTCGAACGATCCCGCAAAAGCGATAATGCGCCTCTGTTAATAATCGTTGTTTGATTAATACGTTTATGTGTGACTAAAGGGCTCTACGTTAGCGAGCAGCTTTATGTCTATGATCGGACAAGTGCCGATTTAAATGACGTTCTAGCTGTCGCCAGCAAAGAACAAAACCTGTGGTAATTAATAAGTAAATGCAGGCTGCAACAAAGTAGGTTGATATATCAAATGTTTGAGAGAAGACACGGCGTGTTTGCCCCATCAAATCCATTACCGTAATGACGCTGGCTACCGCACCACCTTTGAGCATTAAAATACATTCATTACCCAAAGCCGGAAACGCAATACGATAAGCTAGAGGCAAAATAATGTGGCGATAAAGCACGTTTGTCGGCATCCCCATGGCTCTACCCGCTTCAATAGAGCCAAAATTTACAGCCTGTAAAGCACCCCGTAAAATTTCTGTCTGATAAGCTAATGAGTTGAGTGTAAAAGTAAGCAACGCACAATTGACTGGGTCTCTAAAGAAGCCCCAAAGACCTGCCTCCATCAAAAAAGGACGAAATTCACCCGATCCGTAATACACTAAAAAAAGCTGGGCGATGAGCGGTGTACCCCGAAAGAATGAAATGAATATTTGCACAGGTAAACGTAAATAGCGCTTTGCCTGGATCCTCAAAATCGCCATAGGTAACGCAAGTACCGCCGCTATCAAGGTGGCCACAAAGGTGATTTTTAGTGTTAATAACGCCCCACCTAGTAATAAAGGCGCATAGCTTTGAATAATATCCAGCACTGTTATCTCCTGCTAATTACCCATTAATGACGAGGGCGCATGCCACGATTAGCGCGTTGCTCTAGGTGAGCCAGAACCCGCTCAAACAAGATGCAAATCACCCAATATAATCCACATACAGTGACATAGAATAAAAACGGTTTTTTAGTCGCACCAACAGCAATATTGGTCATTCTCATCAAATCATCCAATGCAATCACAGACACCAGTGCCGTATCTTTGAGTAAGTTAATCCACAAATTACCTAAGCCTGGTAACGCCAAACGCATAATTTGTGGTCGTTCGATTAACCAAAAAATCTGTAAACGCCCCATCGCCAATGACAAACCAGCCTCTTTTTGTCCTTTGTCAATGGCCTGCCATGCCCCTCGAAAAACTTCAGCAGCGTAACCACTGAATACCAACCCAAGAGCGATTACGCCGGCCAGAAAAGGACTAAAATTGAAGTGCCCCATATCCGGGTTCAACCACTTAATCGTTTGGTTAATAACTAACCCTACCCCGTGATAAATCATGAACAAGGTCAACAGTTCAGGCAGTCCTCGAATTACTGTGGTGTAAAGCAGTGAAAACGCCGTTGCAACACGCTGTTTACTTTCTGATAATGCCGCCACACACGCCCCTAAGATCAAACCAAGGGGCAATGCTGTAAATGCTAACAGCAAGGTAATCATCAGACCTTTAAGTAGCTCATCTCCCCAGCCCTGATCCCCCAGACTGAGAGATATTAATGCTTCTGAAAATCCTGTCATTGATTACATCTCTCTTCACTAAAGCGTTAAACATGACAACTAACACACGTATTCATGTGATCAGCTCGGTTATTTCAAGGTCAAAAGATTAAGTGTGAAATAGGCATCATTAATTTTTTGATAAGTGCCATTGGCAATAATGGCTGTTAATGCGAGATTAATGTCTGTCAGTAACACTGAATCTTCTTTACGCAGCGCCATCCCGACACCTTCACCAACATAAACAGGGTCCGTAATCATTTCACCGACACGTTCGCAGCACGCACCCTCTGGCGTTTTTAACCAATCCGTCATGGGCATAATATCTCCGGCTTGAGCATCTATTCGACCATTCGCCAAGTCCAGATTAACCGCATCCTGAGTAGGATATAAACGCACATCTGAGTCCGGATAGTTAGCTAGTAAAAACTCAGCCTGAGTCGTTGAGCCCTGAGCACCAATGATTTTTCCTTTCATCGATGCTGGTGTGATTGAACTTAAACTGACATATTTATCCGCCACAAACGTCATCGCAGATGCCTGATATGGTTGACTAAAAGCGACCTGCTTTTTACGCGTTTCAGTAATGAACATAGAGGCAACGACCACATCGTATTTATTCGCTAACAAGGCTGGAATGATGCCATCCCAGTCTTGCGCAACAAATTCACAATCACGCTTCATCTCGGCACAAATGGCCTTACTGATATCAATATCAAATCCTGCTAACTGGCCATTTGCCTTATAAAAGTTAAAAGGAGGGTAAGCCCCTTCTGTTCCTATTCTTAATGTATCACTGGCCACAACAGGCGTAGCAGCCATTGAAAGACAAGAGAGAACGGCAGCGGTCATAAAAATGTTTTTCATTCTGATTTCCTTTACTTCTACAAGATTAAACGCTCGCTAAACCTCTTTTAGAAAAAGCCATTGCGAGAAGAGACCTTGAGTATCAACAATATTTTCAAACTATCAAAATGATGAATAATTATGATATATATAGCCTACCGCTATACATAACCCTTTTCGATAGGACAAATTAATGCTTTCAGCCCGAGACAAACTGCTTCGCAATCTTGATTGGAACTTACTCTACACATTTTTGATGATAGTGAATGAAGGTGGTATTAGCGCTGCAGCAAGAAAGTTATCTTTGAGCCAGCCAAGTGTCAGTAATGCCTTAAAAAGACTAGAAGATCACTTTGATAAACGACTGATATTAAGAAAAAAAGGGGTATTCGCATTAACACTTCATGGTATGCGAGTATATGAATACGCCTCTTCTGCTAGCCGTGTCATTAGCAATATGGCCGATCAATTTGTCGAGCAGCAAGATACGATTCAAGGAGAAATAACCATTGAAATCGCCAGTCATTTACAATGCCCAGCTTTTGATAAAACCCTCGCCCGTTACCATGCCCTCTACCCAAACGTTATCTTTAACCTAAATACTCAACCCAGCGCTGACATTGTGAGCCATGTAACTGAAGGCAAATTACACATTGGCTTAAGCAATAAAAAAATTGCTAAAACAGGCCTACGTTTTGATTTTATTGGTTATGAAAAAATGGGATTTTACTGCGGGCCCAGCCATCCTTGTTTTAACAAAGATGAGCTGACAATTAATGACCTTAAAGGTGGGGCTTATATTTCATTTGAAAGTGACCAGCCTGGTGAAGGGTTAGATGCCATTTCTCAGTTTCGTGATGAACATCAATTATGGGGGAAGTTAGTCGCCATATCGTCAAATGTAGAAGAAGTTCGCCGCCTAATCCTTACTGGCATTGGTTTTGGCGCTTTAACAATAGACAGCGCCAAACCCTATGTTGAACAAGGTTTATTATGGCCTCTCCCCCCTTATGACGACTTTCCAGTGGCTGAAATTTATCTGGTAACACCTGAAACAGTGAGTTTAAAAGACATCGAAATAAACTTTATAAAGCTGCTTAAAAAACAAGTGCATGAAGAGATTTCCCAATTCATAGGTTAGGATGAATACTGCTAACAATAACGTACTCAGATGTGAGTTGAGGCCACAAGCCTTTCTAAATACGCAAAAAAACAGTAAACAGGTTACACTATCCCCAGATGCGTGCTTTTGCTTTACTCTCTATATTTTTTGCAAATAACGGCGTTTCTTCTTCAATATGAGCATTAAAATGTAAATCCGCGGATGCACTGACAACAGGGTCTTTGAGTAATCGTCACTGGCAAATAAGGTCACTTGGCAAGTAAGCTGACAGCTATTCTCTGTTATCGACATGACCGTCATTTCCCAGTGCACTTCAATGCTATACCGAGCCCCATTTTTGAACCAAATTTGTGTATTAGGCGAAACAGCTAACACATAATCACGTTTTTTTTGTCTCGCAATATAGTGCTGAACCATATGAGCATTACCAATCGTTTCTACATTTATTGCCATACTGGTATGGTCGAATAATTGAGCCATCGTTGCGCCCTGATGTCCTTTAGCACAAGCCTCGTACTCTTGAGTCGTTAAAGTAAACAGCCAGTTAGCCAAATCAACATGCTTTATATCTACATGAATAATGGCCATTGCTCGACTTTGTCCGAATTTAACGCGATTGTCAGCTTTCATGATTCGCCTCTGTTTCATTCTGAGCACACTGTTTGTTCAATAAACGACTTTGTCGTCATCACAGCGTGTCCAAATGCAGGCCAATTAGTTTCTATCGTTGCGACCATTTCAGCCTCACTGAATGCCGCAATTGCATCAGAGATTAAGGTCGCATGATAACCCAGTTCCACCGCATAACGACCTGTTGAGTCAACACAGGTATTAGCCCGGTTACCTGCAATAACAACTCGATTAATACCATGTTGCTTCAGCAACATATCAAGATCAGTATTCGCAAAACCACTTGCTGTCCAATGCTTAGCCGCGATTAAGTCCCCTTTTTGAGGGGCTATGTCTGCATGCACTTCGGCACCAAAACTCCCTTCCATAAACAGCTGGTGCTCTTTCGACCCCTTATGACTTGGGTTTAAAAATTGCCAATGCTTGTAGTCATCCGAACATGTCTCATGATGCAGCGCATAAATCACCTTGATGCCCTTTTCACGACAGTGCCTACTTAACAAGGTTAGATTTTCAAGCGTATTGGTGGCTTTAGCCGTGCCTTTAGTAAAAGCCCATAA
>MAAB01007744.1_pt1 | contig 11994 bp, 8 predicted proteins | sample 1115991 | NCBI WGS metagenome assembly MAAB01 (sample SAMN04961124, study PRJNA320927) | seawater metagenome | isolation source: sample BD02T18 sea water enriched with oil for 18 days | place: USA:Gulf of Mexico | collected 2013-07-27
ACGGCTAATTTAATGTTCATTGAGATGTTTTTTTGGGCTAGTTTTCAGGGAATAGGCTAAGCGAACAAAGTGCTGCTAAATGCACGATAGTTAAGCGATATATTATTTATGCTACAAAGTGTTGTTTTCAGTAATTGAGATGATTAGCAGTAGATCTATACAGGGGGGCTATGGCAGCTAAATGTGTTCACTACTATCTGACACAATGGCCTTCTGTCAGATAGCTAAGATTATTAATTATTGGGTGTAGAAAAAGTGAGTATGTTGATTAAGTAGAGAAGGCGGCTGCTCTTTCTTGGTTGGTGGTAGCTAATCTATCAATTTATAAAATAAACCCAACCCTAAGCTGTTGGTTGTAATAATCGGGTGTGGAAAGGTGAAGAGTTTTGTCATGACTTATTTATCAGAAATGGCATTAGCGCTGTAAATATTGCAGATGAGCTCGGGAATGTACACTCCACTGCGTAGCTCACATGTAGGAGTGTTGTCATGCAAAAAGGGGGGCTCGGCACAGTATGCAGGTTGTTACCAACAAGGCCATTACATATGGTAGTGCTGTGCCCTGGAACTCCAGCGGTAAGCAAATACAGGCTGCTTACCATCCCGTTTAGATTCGAAAGTAGGCGGAATTAGCACAGCCGGCTATCCTTAACATGGCTACCCCTAACGTGGTTATCAAATTCCAATTTAGAGTGTCGAACTAAAAAAGATTATCACCAGGTAATAATATATTTAGGTGGATTGTTTACGGTAAGCCTGTCACTGAAAAATTGTACTGTACGGAAATTCTTATTGTTGAAGTGGCGCCTATCCTAATGACGAGAGTGTCCAACCGTAAAACCAGCCTGCTATTAAAGCGAAATTCAATGCAAAGCCAAAAACTGCGATATATTCGCTAACTAGGATTGTTATGGCTTGAAGGTTGTTCGAACACCTAGTTTTTAGATAGTAAGTGACCTGAGATATAACACTGTCATTTTTCATCACCAGTATCCAGCATAAGTGATGGTTATATCCAGTTAATAGTTCAATTCCCTGTAATGATGCGAGCGTTTAAGTTTGTCGGTCGAGATTATCGACAGGACCGGTGCCCAGTAAGCCACCGATGTAAAAAGCTGTGAAGCTTATTTCATAATCATTGATGTCGGTTGAGTCGCCACGAAAAATAGTTTCACAGTTACTGCCAGAGAGATCAAGGACCATGCTGCATAAGGGATTTAATTCTCTTTACTAGGCGCTGGGTAAGGTAATGCTCAATAGTTTGCTTTAGTGTCATGTGGTTAGTTGAGTTAGAGAAGTTGTCAATGGTGGCGAGGTCGGAGGTATTGCCAAAACAAATCCGCCTTTAGGGTGGCTTTAGCAACCAGTAGTGCGGCATAAGCGAGTAATTTTCTAGGTGCTGGCTTGCCTACGTAGCAATCATTACCTTGTGCTGTCATGGCAGTCGCCAGGTATCAAAGACGCTGTAGCGGCCGGAGAGCCCCGTGCGATACTAGCATCTATCTCTGTCAATGTGGCATCAGTTACCAGTATCGTGGTGGAGTCTTCAGTGGTGAGGGAGATAATCTCTAAGAGAGTACTGTCATGGGTGAGGGAGCAACGCAGTTCAATGCCTCTTTGGCTTTACAGGAGGGGCTGTGCACGAGCACGCACCAATGGAACTAAGCACACTTGGGAAACTCCAGAGCACGATGAGTCCGGAAGGCGCGACCGCGAAGGACGAATTTTTTGCAGTGCTGATTGCTGACTTGTCTTAAGAATAGCTCAGCCTGAGTTGCTTGCTGGTCACTCAACATTCCCGCACGAAATATACATCATGTAATAAGAATGAGTCATGATCCTAGAGTTATACGGTCTAGGTGAATCATCAAAAGTGTATAGCATTAAAGTTAACGATGATGACTTATTGATTATTGAGTCGGAGGAGGCTTGTTTTAAGTTTTGTCTGGCTAATTTGATGGTGTTAAACACGTAGTGGACACTGGTTGTTAACGCGAGGTAACACGTCATGAAATGTTTTCGTGCTTATGATCATTGCACAAACTCCCACCCAATCGGCAACAATGAAAGTCACTATCCCTATAGTTAACAATGAAGTTTTTCTTTAAGAGTTCTAAAACAGAGTGGATGCCAGTAACGGGATATCAAACTTTTACTGAAGTTTAGTCAGAAGTGTCGCGCTACAACCGTTCGCATGCTTTTAATGGAGGGTTAACAAGCGCTGCAGCCGAGGTATTATATGAACTTACCTTTTAACTCGTGACCATATTTGGTGCGACACTGCAGTAGCGTTGTTGGATCTTTTTGTAGATCTGGAATTCATACCTGATCGAACAGATTTTTAGGCTCTGAATGACAGGTGTAAATTTTCGTATTATATGGATTGACTTGTTCACTAATTACTTTTAGCCTTACCAAAAAAACCTTTGGTGCTTGTTTGAATTCCGACTCTAAGTGTACCAAGCGAATTTTGTATCTATAAATTGCTGTGGTGTTGTGGAAAGTATTAACTTTGCTCATAGAGATATTCATTCGAACGGGCGTGAGAAAGGATGTGCGGTAGCCATTTTTATTTCGTAATCACGTGTATTTATCACTCCTATTAAGGATTTCTTTCTCCTAAGTTACTCACTATGAAAAAAACATATACGATTATTGTCGCCTGTCTATTATATTTTACTTCGCTTACAGTTTTTGCCGAGTTTATTCAGAGCTCTCTAGATAACAAGTCTGAGCAGTCGGTACAACTAAAAACGATTTTAAGTGGCAAGCATAAAACTAAAATATTGTCTCTGGATTCGAGTGTAAATAGTCAGGTTTTGTCATTGTCTGCTAAAGTTTTAAAAATTTGGGATATAACTGAGCAGGAATTGCTTAAAAGTATAGAGGTAACTAGGAATGGAATGTTTGTTAAAGCTAGATTTTCTAATAGCGGTTCTTTTTTGAATGTACTATCTAGAAATGAGTTTATTATATACGATACAAAAACCTTTCTAAGGGTTGCATCTATCCCTAGAGAAGGCCAATCCTTTAGTGACTTCGTCATTACAAAAGACGACAAAACACTCTACCTTCAGGCTCCATATTATGGGGTTGATGTTTATGACCTGAATAAAAAAGAAAAAATTAATCAGTTTAAAATAAAAAATTCTAGTGTAGTTAAGTTATCTCCTAATGAAAGGTATATTGTCGGAGTTTCTGGCCCTGAAATAAATGTATATCAAAGTCGTTCAGGCGATTTAGTTAACTCGATAACCCCAAAAGAAATGCCTAAATACAGCTTCTTTTTGGATGATAAGAAAATTGGGTTTATATATATTGGACGAGAAGATGAGAATAGAAAGCGCATTAAACAATATGTGTATTCATCGTTTAATTTCAAATCTTTAGATAAAACATTCGATGTAGTTTTCGAAGAGGGGATTTCAGCTTTTGAGGCTTTTCCCGGTCATGGTGTATCTCTTTTAGCATTTGAGAAAGACAATGTTATCCAAGTTCTCGACTTGACTTCCAAAAAGAAAATAATGGCGATTAAAGCAATTTCTAATATTTCGAAGGGTGGAATTCACCTTTCTGATGATGCGCAACTTCTTGCTATGGGTTCAAGAGACGGTGGCTTTAAGGTGTGTGCAAGCAACAGGCTATTTAAGAGTGGTGTAAGTGAAGTTGTTGTGGCTAAACCGCAGGTAATACCGGAAACACTTCCAGTGGCTGTGATTCCAGCCCCCTCAGTCGTTGCTAAGCCGGTTGTGCAGGTTCAAACCTTAAAAATAATCCCATCAGCAACTCAGGGTGTTGCCCCGCTCGAAGTTACTTTTAGTATTGTCACCCGTTTTCCGGGAGATGTAGATAGCTATTACATCAATATGTCGGGTAAAGAAACTATGGAAAAAGGGGCTCCACCTATGACGCTTACAAAAACGTTCTATCAACCTGGATCTTTTAAAGTATTTGTGGCAATTAAGGATAAAAAAGGAAATATCATTGACAGTGAGGTTGTGATTCAACCCAGAGAAGAAACATTCTCCGACTTTAAAAAAGCTTATCAATAAATATTGTACGTAAGTTGGTACAATAAATCCGGGTAATCCGAAACTAGAAAGGCACTTGATTAAAATAAATATATCATTATTATCAAGGGAAATTACAGGACGTAAATGATGAAGAAGTTATATATTGGATCTTTTGTTTTAACACTGTTCGTCTATTTACTTTTTGTCATCAGTTATCCGCTTCAAAACTCCTCTGAGAATGTCGTAGAGGAACTTTCATTTTCTAGTCTTATGGTCTCGTTTCCAAAACATAGATATCCAGGTGCAGCAGAGAAGTATGTTGCTGCGTTGGAAAGAGCAGCATTTAAAATGGGTATAGACCCAAATAAAGAATTATTTGATGCTATTGAAGATAATGACAAAGTTACAGATGTAATGATTACAGAGGTGGCCAGTGTTAATCGGAAAGTATTATCTAGTGATCCGTGGGAAACAAAAGTTGACTCATTGTTATTAACATTTACAAGTGAAACGCTTGGAGCTATTCGCATGGTTTTTTTGATTTCAGATAAATCTCTGCTGCCTCCTAATTTGTCATACTTCATTAGGCTCCAATCACTTTCTGTCAACGGACAAAATCTTATTAATGGAGGTTATGGGCCTGAAGTTGAACGGATGGTCGAAAATATATATTACCCAAGAGAGGGGTAGTTGACAGGGTAGGAATACAGCAATCAAGACATATATGGCACTCTGTTAATCTTAGCTGTTTCGGGGTGCAGTGCTTTTACCCTCCCCATATTTTAAGCGAGCAAGTTCGCTGAAGTACATATAGGAATCAGTCGGCACTCCCTTTTTCAGCTTATAAAGCAGTCTTGAAAATAATTTAATAAATAGAATGTAGACATCATTCACTCGATTACTCTAGCCAGGATCATTAAGGTTAGAGTTGTACTGCTAATTTTGAGTTCTGACATTTATCCTCGAAAATTAATCTTTAATCTTTAAATTATTGTGGTTTTGGTTTTCATAATCAATATGTTTACGAGGTTGTGCCCACTGAAAGGCACTGGCTCAACTTCTTATTGGTAAGCCTATTTTGAGGGCGGATATGGGAGTTAGCCTCTATGGCGCAAAGCGGTTAAGCGATCTTTAGACGGGTGGGTAGGTTGCGGCGCGAAAAGAGCTGGAAAGGTAAAGGGGTTTTCCGGGTATGGCGCCCTTCTGAAGCCTTGATCATGCTTGGCTATGGGGTTGATTTCTATTTGATTGGTACGAATGCTCTTGTCTATAGGGGGGGGCGCTGACAGTTTTCAAAACAAGTAAATTTTAATATGCGTCATACTTAGTGGGTGAGTTCGGCTGTTATAGTAAAGCGAATATATGGACCATTCAGCCCATATATTCGCTTTTTATGAGCTATTAAGTAGATGCCTTTACTTGATTTTCATCAATTTCATTTTTGTGAGCCCCAAAGATTGCCAAAAGTATTCCGGCGGCACGCACTATTTCAGGCCATACGCGAAATTCATGAACTACCTCTTCACCAATAATTTCGGTAGTGTTCCCATCTGTTATAATGCCAAGGTACACGCCAAGGCCGATATAAATAATCGAAAAAACGATAGCGGGAAATAAATTGTTGGAGGTCGGAGATAGTTGGTATACAGCTACACCACCAAGGAAGTAGATTATAAAGGTTGAAACTAAGCCTGCAAAACTATGTGATTCATACCCATACATTCCCCCTAAAATAATACTTGCCAGTAATTCAAGTACCCAGAAAATAATAATTGGAATGACTATAAATTTAAGCCATTTTTTCATCTAATATTCCTTTAAAAAAATTACATCGTAGCTAATAATACTTACCTTAACCGGCGAGTGCCGTGATTCTAGCCCGATTTGTCGAGCGTGGGTTAATGATTTTGCTGTGTTATTATCTGGCCACCGCCTAATCTGATAAACAAAGGCTTCGTAAGCTTTTATTTCATCGAGGTCGATTTCTGTTGAGATCTGGATACCTGGATGGCTTCCCTTGCTGTACGGTCTAGTACGGTATTACCAAAAGATGAAGTTATTTCGTCGTCGTCCTCAAAGTGCATACTCCCCCTGTCTGTGCTTGTTGTACCGGTATGAGTGCTGACGACTGCAGTACACTTGTCCGTCAACTACTTTCAGCATTTGCTAAAAAAGACTATGAGAAATGGTTCGAGCAGCAAAAGGATAATTTAGAAATACTCAGAAAAAAACAGAATGTAAAGTATGTAAAGCAATTGGATGAGCTACGGACTCGTGGTTATAGCAGTGAAGAGTATAATATTGCATCAAATAAACTAAGTGAAGAGTCTACGAATGTGCACGAGGGTCACAGAAATAAATATAATAAACTTCATCGAAGCTACATCCCTAACCAAGAAAAGTTTAAAGATAAATTTTATTTGATTCACGTAGCAACCTGTTATGGGGCTGTTAATACGATAAGAACTTTGACTAAGAATGAATTCTCTATTGCGAAGCGTACGGCCTGTGGAATCTCTTCGATTGAAATAGCTAGAAAATGTAAAAACTAAATGGTGTTGTCATATTTGGATTGATTTTAAATAACACTGAACCGAATTCAGGCCCTATATAATATTTATATAAGGCCAGAACTAAACTATCTAAACATTATTTTTCTGAGTTAGTTCTGTAGGTTATTAATTGATATTTGGAACCGCTGGAGGTTTTACTATCTCGTGGAATGGCCATTCTGAGCGTGTTATTGGTTTTTGAGGCTCAACTTGATCTGGATGCCTGCTGTCTCTGTTACTGGCTCTCCAGTATCAGCCGCATCGTTAACAGGTCGATCCATGGAACCTGATTTACGATCTGTACCACAAGCGATTATTACAAAGCTTAGGATAGAGATGATTAGTGGCTTTAACTGTATTTAAACTTCCTGTTGCTAGGAGATTTTTTAGTTAAAACCACTGGATGTACCACTTCATTCTGTTAGTAAGCGTACAGGATGTTATTGGTTTGATAGCAAATTCGACATCAACTAGTCAGTGCTTTATACATCTCTAATTTAGCTTGTCCGTTATGTCCGTTCTTCTAATAAATCCATCAGATCTTCTTCTATGTCATCTCTATCGCTAATCAAATCACCAAAAGTCATTCCATCAGTATAATCTTGGATCTTCTCAGATAAGCTTGGATTCTCAAATATTTGCTTGAAATATGCTTTGTCAATTTTTCCCGTCTCAGATATCGATTTATAGTTTTCCATATTAACACTCTCATTCGCCTGAGCGTAATAATAATAACCTAATAAACCAAGAGCCTCATTGAATAGAATTTGACCTTCCATGTCATTGGGGTGACTACGCATAACTTCAGCATACGATTGCCCATATAGTTCACGACTACTACCGTCAAATTCAGGATAACTTTTTAGCATGACTATTGGCCAAACTAATCCAGTCCCAAGATTATATGCATATCCTCTATGGCTATTCTCTCCAAATAACCAAGCTCCTGATCCAAATATCACACCTATTACAAGATATATTCCGATTAGTTTTGCTTTCAACTTAAATACTCCTTATTTAGTTTTTGTCTCTGTATAATTTCAACATATAGCGTCAGAATCATGCGGCAGTAAAGCGGCCTAATTCAACTTACACACGTTAAGTTACAAATTATACATTACAGTAACACTCATTAGTAATAACGATATATGTGCAATAGATGCACAAAAACTTTATGCCAGTTGAAATTCTGTATAGCCGTGCTCTCGACACAGATCAGGAGCGGCTGTGCCTGCTTCATTTTGCTTGAAGGTCGCCATAATCTGCCTGTCAGTATATCGTGATGTTTTCATAAAGAATTTCTTTGGTTTAGTGTACGAGAATCCTCTACTTTGGACTGCTAATAAATACTGGGGGATTACAGTCAGCAGCGAAGGGATTTAGCTGGCACTTTAAGCTTAGTCTTTAAGAATTAAATAAGACGTTCCTACTATCCATATTGCGTGAACGTCGTAAACATGGCGCGAAATGTAATACTAAATAAACGTTGATCGCAAATATTATTCGGGCAATTATTCAGACTCAATTGGCCAATTTTATTATTTATAGAAATGTATGTTGAGTAGATTATGACCAGAGTATCTGAAGAAATGGTTTTATATCTAACGACCATGGCTAATTAGCTGGTGTAGTGTTTTGGTATTAGTTAAATATGCTAATCACTGTTAGTATTAAATATAAACAAATGAACTTAAGTCAGCATCCGCTATATTACCTTCCCAAATAACATGCCCAAATAAGTGCTTGTCAAAGGTAAATACAAATTTTCTTGTCAAGGAAGACAGATGAATCGTAGACAGCTTCTTATAGCCGCATCTTTATTACCATTTTCAAAGCTTGCCCTTGCATCCGAATTTTCTGATTTTATGGCAGAGCAACAACAAGGTGCTAAAGGTCTAACGACTGAATTTGAAGAGTACCAAAAAGCTTATTTGAAAGAATTCAGATCCTATAAGAAAGCGATTGAGAAAGAATGGGACGATGCTAGAACTAGCTCTCCCTACACATGGACTACCTATAGCAATAATAAGAAATCTAGAACGACTATAGATTACCGCTCCAATACAGTGCAGGTCGAAATTCGAGCTGACGAAAAACCTACTAGAGAACTTATCAATAAACTAGTTTTTGAGGCGGTAAGTAAGCCTGTTGGTGCCGCTGTAAATGAAGATCAACTCCTTAGTAAGCTAATCGATAAACCTTTACCTGTAACTGATACATTAATGTCTGGTATTGCCATCGTTAAAGGGAAATTACTGCAACTTGTAAATAAAGTAAAAGTAATCGCGGACCATGACTCAAAAGGTCAGTATGTTAGTATTGTTGTTCCATTACCGGCAAGCTCAAAGAACACTCGATCTAATCAGTTCCTGCCATCAGTTAGGAAATACAGTAAAGAGTTCGATATTGATAGAGCGTTAGTGTTCGCAATCATTCAAACAGAATCTGCGTTTAACCCCATGGCTCAAAGTCATATTCCTGCATTTGGTTTGATGCAAATTGTACCTAGGTCAGCGGGAGTTGATGTTCAACAGTTGTTGTTCAAGAAGAGACAAGCTCCATCTTCAAGGCTTTTATTTAATCCCGATACAAATATTCGATACGGGACTGCGTACTTACACATCCTTAAGTATAAATATTTGAAATCTATAACTAATATTGAATCTAGAGAACATTGCTGTATTGCCGCATATAATACTGGAGCGGGAAATGTTGCTAAGGCCTTCACCGGAAAAACAAATGTGAAAGCAGCAGCAATCATAATTAACAAAATGACTCCAAATGAAGTTTATGCCTTTTTAATTAGAAACTTAAAGCATAAAGAAGCAAGAGATTATGTGCAGAGAGTTAACAGTGCCAAGGTAAAATACTTGGCGTAAATATTTAAATTGCACTCAATATTAGTTTTAGTTTGGATTAAGAATGAGAAGGATAATAATTGCAGTATTAGTCTGGGGAGTCTTTTATATGGGGACTACCCACGCGCTAAATTTTGAGATAACTAAACCCCAACAAAATATCGTGTACCTTAATGAATACATGAGTGGCATAGGTGTTAGCGCAGTTGGCATCACAGGGAAGTGTAAGAAGGATAATTGTAATTACTGGGTATATATCGGTAATAAGCGAATACCGGTTTCTGAAGAGACAAATTTGGTTGGGAAAGGCCTGTACAATTCAGGATCATTTGCATTAGTTGCAAATAAGAAAGATGTATATGTTCTAAATTATAAGGGTAGAAAAACCTACATTACAAGGCAGCCTTTACTTGGTTGCTTGGCGCTATCCTCTTCGATTATACGTGTAAGTAATACCGGTAGCCCTATTTGCTTAACATCCGAAAAACTATATACCAATACAAAGACGCTTGAACTTCCCATTGGTGCCGTGGACCCAACTATTGGCACGTCATATGCCGGCGAGTGGATAGCTGCGTATGTGGGAGAGGATTACAATGTATATGTTGGCGATACTAAAGGTTTTAATAAGTTAGATGTAGGATTGCACAGCTTAAGTGATTTGAAAGACGTTGTTCGTATTTTCCCTATTAATAAAAGCCAGTCTTTATTAAGTGTTTATGTTTATACAAACAAACGTAATAAATCATTAATGCTCTACCAGTTGACAGATTTCAATAATGATAAAGATAGAAAAGTAATCGGGTTGCCTATTATTAATACTATCGAAACGGATGCAGGGCTTAACCCTTCTGTGTATACGACCAAGGACAAAAAGATAGTTGTTAGCACTAAATCTTTGACCTCTGAATTACAATATTTGATAGACAGCAGTTATTTTAATACACCTGAGTTCTTTTCAAATCCTCATTATGAAAAAGACTGGGTGGAATTGTTAGTTGGGGCAGGCATAAGGCATACGACGTGGTCAGTCGATCAGTCAGTGAAGGCTCCTGGCGAAGGAAGAGTCTCAATTGCCAAAACCAAATACACTTTAGATCGAGTTGGCATCGACACTTTTAAAGCTGAAGTTGAAAAACGTGCGGAGATAAGTTTTAGTGAAAGTCGACCATATGAGTTTACTGAACGTGGTGATCGTATTGGTTGGGTGAAAGGTATTGATAATAAACACCACTTAACCGTATTCATTGAGAATGGTCGCATTTTAGATATTCCTAATAAATCTTTAAAAACGGGCATGAAAAAAATTGCAGAAATTCATCAAGGTGATTTTCGTCTTACTGCCAATCAAAATTTAATTATTGCTGGCGTGGCACAAGAAGATAAAGCAAGCATTGAAAAAATAGCCCGTGAAAGTGGCTTAATTGATGATAACGTGTCGAATCAACGCAAAAGTTCAATGGCTTGTGTTGCCTTTCCAACGTGTCCATTAGCCATGGCTGAAGCCGAGCGTTATTTACCAAAATTAGTCGATGACGTAGAAACCATTCTATCTAAAAATGGTTTAGCAGGCGAAAGCATCATCTTACGTGTTACTGGCTGTCCGAACGGTTGTGGTCGTGCCATGCTCGCCGAAATTGGCTTAGTAGGCAAGGGACCGGGCAAATACAATATGTATTTAGGTAGTAATCTTGGTGGTACTCGTATTCCTAAACTGTACAAAGAGAACCTGAATGAACAAGAGATCTTAACCGAGATCGACAGTTTGACTGCTCGTTGGGCAGCGAAGAGAAATCAAGATGAAGCTTTTGGTGATTTTGCTATTCGTAGCGGTATTGTCAGTGAAGTTAAAATAAGTGTTAGGGATTTTTATGATGACTAATTCACTTATTTCAACCAAGCCTTTAATACCACCTGTAATACAGAGTAGTCAGGCGTCAATCAGCAACAGATTCCCTGCGTCTTTGCCTAAACCTTGGTTGGAACAGTGGAATGATGATTTAGAGAAAAAGCATCCTTTAGCTCGTATTGAGTGGACTATGGAGAATTTACCAAGTCAGTTTGTTTTATCCTCTAGTTTTGGCATTCAATCAGCTGTTATGTTGCACATGATGACGCAAGTAGATCCCAATATCCCTGTATTACTTACTGATACGGGTCACTTGTTTCCTGAAACATATCACTTTATTGAGGAATTAGCTGAACGCCTGAATTTGAACTTGCATGTTTATAGCGCTGTTGAAAGTGCTGCTTGGCAATTAGCCAAGTATGGAGAGCAATGGGCGCAAGATGATGATGCATTAAAGCAATACAACAGGAAAAATAAAGTCGAGCCGTTAGAGCGTGGTTTATCTGAATTAAACTGTGGCACTTGGTTTTCAGGTGTTCGTCGTCAACAGTCTGAACATAGGCAAAATCTATCTGTAGTTAGTATTTTGCGGGGACGCTTTAAAGTGCATCCAATTATTGACTGGAGCAACAAAGATGTACATCAATATTTGACTAAGCATAATCTACCTTACCATCCATTATGGGATGAAGGTTATGTTTCTGTAGGGGATGTACATAGCA